>Ga0302319_10005834_pt1 | contig 24603 bp, 12 predicted proteins | sample Bog_T0_2_FD_203319 | JGI IMG/M metagenome (GOLD analysis project Ga0302319, IMG submission 203319) | Peat permafrost microbial communities from Stordalen Mire near Abisko, Sweden - Bog_T0_2 | ecosystem: Environmental > Terrestrial > Soil > Wetlands > Peat | place: Sweden: Abisko, Stordalen Mire...
CGCTGGTACTCGCTGGCGCCGGGTTCGTCGCATACGCAACGGTGATCTCCCGCGGGACGCCGACACCGAAATACGCGAACCTCGTTCTCTACCCGTCGCCGGCCAAGGCCCCGGGGTTCGATCTCGGCCGCCTCGGCAATGGTGCGAGGATCACTTCGGAAGTGCTCGGCAAGGGTCCAGCCGTGGTCAACTGGTTCCAGTCGACCTGCGTCGCCTGTCAGGCAGAGCTCGGGACATTCGCCTCGGTCGCCGACACCGAGCGGGCGCGGATCCACTTTCTCGGGGTCGATGTCAATGATCCGTCGCCTGCGGCCGCTCTCGCGATGGTACGTCGTGCCGGGGCGAAGTATCCCGTGGCGGAGGCACCCGGCATCGCGAGCATCGCCTTGGCGACCCGCTTCGGCGTCGGTGACCTGCCGGCCACGGTCTTTGTCAGTGCAGGCGGCAACATCTTGGGTGAGGTGCTCGGCAAGGTGCCCCGCGCGGAGCTCGTCGCCCTGTTCTCCAATCTGGCAGCCGGCCACCCGCTCAACTACTGAGCCCTCCGACGGGAGAGGTCGCTCCTGGAACTAGATACGCCCCGCCTTCTTGTGCAGCTCGTTCGCCTTCGCTTGAAGCTTGCGAGCGGTCTGCTCCAGTTTCTCCATCGCCTCAGCCTTCGCTTGCGCCTTCACCGCCGCCTTGATGGCCGCTCTGCCCGAAGACGCACCCGAAACAGACCCGGCGGGGATTTGCGAACACAGGACCGGCACTTGCGATTGGTAGAGCTTGGCTCCTTCTCGCAGGAAGTCGATGATGCTCTCGAGGTCGGACGACGAAAGCCGCTGCGCGGACGCCCGCCATGTTTCCGCGAGACCCGCGTGCAGCTCGGCAATCCGAGTCCTGGCGATCGGGACGAGCTCGACGAGCACGCGCCTGCGGTCCTGTGCGTCCCTGAGCCGACGTACGAATCCAGCGCTCTCGAGGCGATCGAGCAGGAACGTCACGGCGCCGGTGCTGAGTCCCGCCACGCCTGCAAGAGCACCAGCAGTCATGGTCCCGTACTCGTCGAGAAGGTTCACACATCGGACGTCGGTAGGGTTCAATCCCAGGACGCTCGCCAACGCCTCGTCGAAGGCATCGGACGCGTGCAGGAAAGCCCGCAACGCCTGGGGCAACTCCTCGAGGCTGCGCTTGCGTTTCTCGTTGCTCATGATCTACCTTAGCTGCTAAAATATTTGATAGCTAAATCATACAACTTCTTAGCCGTCCGTCGCGTGAGCGCATGTGTAGGCGCTCGCAAGGAGATCCGCATGACACTCGCCATTGAGCTCGAGGACCTGCACAAGACCTTCGGCCATACCGTGCGGGCGCTTGACGGAGTCAGCTTCAGCGTGGAACCCGGCACGATCTTCGGGCTGCTTGGTCCCAACGGAGCTGGCAAGACCACCGCCGTCCGGATCCTCACTACGGTGCTCGAGCCTGACAGCGGAGTCGCGCGAGTGCTCGGTCACGACGTCACCTCCGAGCCAGGTGTCGTACGCAGCCTCATCGGGCTCGCCGGTCAGTTCGCCGCGGTCGACGAGAACCTCACCGGCGCGGAAAACCTCTCGATGGTGGGCAGGCTCAACCACATGTCCAAGACGCAGCTCAAGGAACGCTCCTCGTCGCTGCTCGAGCAGTTCGGTCTCACCGACGCGGCAAACCGGCCGACCAAGACGTACTCCGGAGGGATGCGCAGGCGTCTCGACGTCGCCGCGTCGCTCGTCGCCCACCCGAGAGTGCTCTTCCTCGACGAGCCGACAACAGGCCTGGATCCGGCGAGCCGAGTCGATGTATGGACGATGATCGAAAGTCTCGTTGCCGAAGGGACAACGGTGCTGCTCACGACTCAGTACCTTGAGGAAGCCGACCGGCTCGCCGAACACCTGGTGGTGATCAACCACGGCAAGGTCATCGCTGCTGGAACTCCCGCCACCTTGAAGGCGAACATGGGCGTGACCGTTCTCGACCTCGGTCTTGAAGACGAAAGGACCGCTCTTCGCGCTGCCGAGGCGCTCAGGACGGTCAACGAGAAGGCCCCGCTTGTCTACGGCCGCACAGTGGAGGTCAACGTGAACGACGGCCCCCGCATCGTCACCGAAGCGCTGCGAATTCTCGAGGCAGAAGGCATCGCCCCGACGACGCTCGCCTTGCGTGAGCCGAGCCTCGATGATGTGTTCCTTTCTCTGACCGGAGATCGTGCCGAAGCCGAGCTAGCCGAAGGAGTGGAAAGTCTCCCAGGCCCTGGCGGACACCGGCAAAGACACAGGAGGGGCCGAAACTGATGAGTGCGACCACTACCAAGATCCCGACACCCGGCTCCCCTGCCGTCGGCTCATCACCTTCGGGCGGTCGGCTCTACTGGGCGATCGCTGACATGTGGACGATGACCAAGCGCAACCTCATTGGATACACGCGGGTGCCGGAGGCCGTCTTCTTCTCGAGTGTGCAGCCGATCATGTTCGTCCTGTTGTTCCGGTACGTGTTCGGGGGCGCGATCCCGACCCCGGGGTACCACTATGTGCAGTTCCTCATGCCGGGTATCTTCGTTCAGACAGTGGCCTTCGGATCGATCGGCACGTCCATCGGCCTCGCCGAGGACCTGCAGAAGGGCCTTATCGAGCGGTTCCGGGCACTCCCGATGTCACGGTGGGCTGTGCTCGCCGGCCGGACGACTGCTGACCTGTTCCGAAACCTGTTCGTGATGGCCCTCATGACCGCCGTCGGGTACGCGGTGGGCTACCGCATCGGGACCAACGTCGGAGAGTACCTCGCGGGGATTCTGCTCCTCCTGTTGTTCGCCTACGCGCTCAGTTGGGGGTTCGCGTTCGTAGGCCTCTCCGCCCCTAACAGCGAAACGGCGCAGTTGATGTCGTTTCCCGTGCTGTTCCCACTCACCTTTGCGTCCTCAGCCTTCGTCCCGTTGCAGACAATGCCGGGGTGGTTACAGGGCTTCGCAAAGCATCAGCCGGTGTCAGTCGTCTGCAACGCGGCGCGCGACCTCATGTCGGGATTGCCGAAGCCGGACCTTGTCTTCCCGCCCTTCACCTCGATCGTCAGCAATGGTCCAATGAACTCCACTGTCTTCTGGGCAATTGTGTGGTCACTCGGGATCCTCGCGGTTCTGGCACCGGTCTCGGTCCGCCGATACCGCCGCCGAGCGTTCTGACCACTCACTACGACCCAGCGAGCCTCGGCGCCATAGTGTCCCGACGGGCGGGCTTTCGCCTACTATGACCAGGCCAGGGCCGGAGCGCTACTAGCAGATCCTGGCGATAGGCGATCAATAGTCGCCCGGGTAGCTCAGTGGTAGAGCAGCGCACTCGTAATGCGCAGGTCATGGGTTCGAATCCCATCTCGGGCTCCGAATAAGCCCTTGTAGACGCGTTGGAGCTTGGCGACCGCCTCTCGACTAGGCTTTGTCCCAACAGTTGTCCCAACATCCGCGGGGACAGGATTTGGAGAGATGGCCGATGTCCGGGAGCATGCGTGCTCGTCCAGATCGAGGTCCCGACGCCTGGGAGCTCCGAGTGTTCCTCGGCCGTGACGGCTCGGGGCATGTCCGCCACCAGAGCCGCCTGTTCCGTGGGTCGCGGCGAGCGGCTGAGAAGGAGCTCGCGCGGCTGATCGTGAAGCAGGACCAGGCGCCTGCTCGAGTACCTGACGACGCCCAGCGCCAGTGGGGCCCAACGACCACGTTCAACGACGCCATCGCCGGCTGGCGGGAGAACGGCTGGCAGGATCTGAGCCCCACCACTGCCCAACGCTACGAGAGCATCTGGCGTGTCCACATCCGTGACACGATCGGCTGTCGGCGGATCGAGTCGGTCGGGCCCTATGACGTCGAGCGGTTCTTCCGGAAGCTGAAGGCGGACGGGGTCGGACGCGAGACCATTCGGTACTCGCGCTCGGTCCTCCACCGGGCCTGCCGTCTTGCGCGCAAGTGGAGCGGGAACACGCTGTCCAACCCTGTGACCGACACCGAGCTTCCGGTCTTCACCCGTGCCGAGTTGCCCGAGCCGGTCCGTGCACCGAGGCTGGACGAGGTCCTCGCGATATTGCGCGCAAGCGAATCCCTCGACATCCGATACCGGTCTGGGCTGGTCGTCATTGCCGCCACCGGTATGAGACGGGGAGAGGCGTGCGCGCTTCGTTGGTCGGACCTCGATGTGGCGGAGGCAACGCTCTCCATAAACGAGTCCGTCATCGCCGCTCCGCAAGGCGCTGCGTCGAAGGCGCCGAAGACGAGGGCGAGCATCCGCCGGATTGCGATTGACGCCGGGACCTTGGAAGTGCTCGAACAGCTCCGCTTTGCGCAAACAGAGCTCGCTCGGATCGCCGAAGTCCGACTCCTCGAGAGCGGCTTCATCTTGTCGATGGAACCAGGCGGCACTGCACCCATGCACCCCGACACGCTCTCGCATGCCTTTGCCAAGGCTCGAAAGGCGGCTGGCGTGGCCTCCGAGTTGCATCTGCACTCGTTGAGACATTTCCAAGCCACGGCGATCGACGCGGTGATCTCCGAGCGTCAGAAGCAGTCCCGACTTGGCTGGTCGACCGCTCATATGGCGCGGCATTACACCGCCGCCGTCGGTGAGGAGGACCGGCGAGCGGCAGAGCACATCGGTCGCTTGCTCACCGGAAGGGGCGATCCGCAGCCGGAACAGTAGTAAGCCGGCTCGACGAGACCGCTCACGGTTGGCGGGGCGAACAGCGGCGCGGGTGCCCGAGTCGACAGCTCGCCGCCCAGCATCCGCTCGACGGCGACCCGAGGAACTCGCATCGTGGCCCCGACGCGGACTATCGGCAGCGGCAGGCCCGCACGCCCGATCGTCCGATAAAGGGTCGACCGGTGGACGCCAAGGAGGTCCGCCACCTCTGAGATGGTGAGCAAGCGGTTCGTGGAGGGCGAACGCCGTCGAACAGCACTCGGCCGCCCCGTCGGGGACAGTTCGCTCCCGGCGCGGACCGGGGCGCGAGCCTTGGTACCGCGGCGGGAGGAGTCCAACTGCCCAGCATCGAGATCCATCGTCTCCACCTCCCTCCGGAGGCGGCCCGTGCGCGCGCCTCTACATAAGAGGCACTGGCGCGTCCAGGCTATCCAGACTCCCCAACAGCAGCTGGGGCTGCCGGGTCCGCGATAGCCGCTACAGTGTTACATCGTAACGGTAGGAGATGCCCATGGCAACGAACCCAGTCCGAGTCCCCGAAGCGGTGCACGACGAGGTCCATACCGCCGCACGCCTGTTCGGGTGCAACGCCTCGGAGCTCTTGGAACGCGCGTGGCACTCATTTCGCCAGAGTCCTGAGTTCGTCACCGAGTTCGAACAAGCCCGGAAGGCGTTCTCGACCGGCGCTCTCGACCAGGTCGCCTCTCGTCTGTACGAACAGTCCGCGCAGCGGGCCAAGCGTCGGGCGGATTCGGTCAAGGCACTGCGGCGAGAGACGTAGACCACTTCTGAGTCGCCGGACGTCACCTTCACGCGGTGCGGCTTCGTTTCACGCGCTCGGGGACCTGAACTTGTCAGTCAGACGGCACGCCGGTCGATCAGCCACCGATTCGCAGAGCGGCCCGTGTCTTCGTTCAGTTCCTTCCTCGAACGTCGGTCACAGAGCCCCGCGGTTAGGAACTCACGACTGCCCGTTTCGGCTCCCAACTGGGCGAATCGCGGCACTGGTCGGATCCACCGGCGGTGGGATTGCGAACCGTCGGCTGATCGCCGGGAGCGGGACCGCTCGCCAGGTTCGCCCGTCGGCGGACACGGCCATCTTCGTGCCAGCCCCGACGGGACCACTCGGGAGCAACCAGACTTCATGGCCGTCGCCCGAGATGAGGAGGAAGCTCGACTCCTCTATCACGGCACGCTGGCGCCAGACGTGACCGACATCCGTCGAGACGTCGACACCTCCGACGTAGGCGATGCCCATCTCGAGCAGGCGGTTTGTAGGCGACACGAGCGAGGTCGGATATCCGCCTTGGGGGCACGAACCGACCGGGGTAATGAGACCGACTGGGCCGTTGTTACAGCGCTCCGACCACGTAACGCCACCGTCGTCAGAGGTAACGACCTCCATCGGCTCGTAACCGGTGTAGGGGCCGGACAGGCATAAGGCCGACACCTCCCGCCCCGACACCGTGAGGAAACCCGCAAGGCGGTACCCCACAGGCAAGGCAGGGTTGTGGTGTGCCACGTCCTGCCCGCGTCCTCCGTGCGAGCGAGAACCAGCGGAGGCCACTTGTCACCTTCCCGGGGCCGCTGCCAGCCGAGGGCGTAAGCGGTCGCCGTGTCCGTCGCCACGAGGCTCAATGGCTCGCCGTAGTCGAGGGCCGGTCCGGCAAGCGTTCGCAACGGGAACGAGGCGTCACGGGTCCAGGTCGCACCCCCATTACCCGAGCGCAGGACCGTTGCGGGCGCGTCGTCAAAACCGCAGTTGGTTGCGAACGTCGCCCAGATCGAGGAACCGGCGACGCTCACCGAGCACGCTGGCGTTGTCCCTGCCGACGCTGGGAGCTGTGCGGCGGACAACAGCTCAAAGTTGGAACTGCGAAATGACCCTCGGTAGAGACCCTGCGTCGTCGCCACCCACCACGTGCCCGCCGATGTCACGACCATGGAATGACCGGTCAGATTCGCTTCAAGACAGCCCGCGTGGCGGTCGAAGACGATCGGTAGTGACCAGTGGGTCCCACCGTCGACGGTCGTGTAGAGCGACAGCACGCAGCTACCTCCGGCGGACGAGCCGGTGCTCTCAAGGACTGCTCCGAGCCGGTCTGTTGCAAATGCCAGGCCAACCCAACCGGACTCGGACGTCCCCGGTGCGGCGCTAACCGGCACCGCAGGAACGTAAAGGAACAATGCCAGGACTGCGATGCCCGGCAGCACACGTCCGAGCAACCTCACCATCCTCTGGAGTTGATAGGAACGCACTGCTGCCATCGGCTGAGTTGTACTCCTAACAAGAGTCCAGTCGTACGCGGCCACCTGCCTTCATCACTAACTCCTTCGTCAACCGCCTCCCCCATCAACCACCGCCTCTACCGACCACCGCGTCACCGACCACCGGCTTCACGAACCACCTCCGCGATCACCATCTCCGCGATCACCACCTCCTTCACAACCAAGCTTCTGGACCACACACCCTTGGCACTTGACCAATAAGGGCTTCTCCACCGTTGCAGTTGAGTTGAACGCGCTCAACTTCCGACAGAGCCGTCACCGGCTCTCCCTGTCTTGAGGGCGGGCAATCTGGGCGTGTCGACGCTGCGAAATGGGTCGCCTCACCCGGTCGCGGAGCGGATCGTTTTCAGATCCGCACGCGCTCCCTCGTGCTCCGGATCGAACGACAGCGCCGTTTTCGGGGCCGCGGCGGCATCCTTTAGTCGTCCAAGCTCGGCCAGCGCGGCGCCGCGTTGCGCATGTGCCTCGGCCCACTCTGATCAGATCGCCACGGCCAAGTCGAACTGCTCCAACGCCGCGGCCGGATTCCCGCAGATGAGCAGGACGAGTCCGACATCAAGACGCACCTCGGGGATGTCGCGATACCTCCCTAACGCCAACGCAGCCTCCACCAGCGCCGCGTCGCACCGACCAGCGCGGGCCAACGAGATCGCCAGATACCCCCGCGCGATGCCATTGTCGCGCCGCAGCCCCACAACCCGGCGATAGTGTTTGGCCGCTTTTACGGAGTTGCGCCAGCAAGCCCGCGCAGGAATTCCCGCACAACAGCCACCGCCTCCTGCCGCAGCCTCGCCGCTCCTTCCTCGTCGTCTATCCCCGCCAGGAACGCGCCGTACGCGATGGGGCCGTCGTGTGTCACCGCAGCGAACCGCTCGCCGAGCAGCCCCATCGCGTCGTGCACCTGCGGTTCATCTCGAATGGGGCTCACCGACGCGCTGCGCCCCGCATCTTCGGGTCCATCACCGAAGTTCAAGAGGCAGTACACGAGATCGTACGCGTCCTTGTTCTCGTGCCGGTCCTGAAAAGCCAGGATCTTCAGAACGGTGTACGAGAGGATGTTCGCGACACGAACGTCGACTCGTGACAGTCCACCTCCGTCGAGACGGTCAGCTTCGACCGCGCGGGACAGGTAGTCCCGCGTCACTAACTGCGCGCCGCGCACGTTGAATGCACCCAAGGCAGAGCCGGCATCCGCTCTGGGCCTAAAGATCTTTCCTGGCTCCACCTCGTCGGTCTCGCAGAGAAACTCAACGGTGACCGCCACACCATCCACGCTGCGCTTCCACCGAAAGCTCATCTCCGCCGTGAAACCGCTCGTCTTCAGATTGTTGGCGAGCGTGCGATACGTCTCGGGACTGTCGTCGCCGAGGGCAAGGCCGATCACCAAGTCCACGTCTGTCGTACCAACGTGCGGCGCGACTCCTCCCGGAAACGTTCCGACGATGTACCGCGGCGCCAACCCGCCCACGAGGTAGATGCGCTCACCCCACGGGCCAATGTCGCCTAGAAGCGTGACAAGCGCGCGCTCGCACCGTCCGGTCGTGACGTCGTCATATGCGCTTTGGTGGTCGCGTCTCAAAATCCGATCACCTCCTCGCGCAGCCGTTGCGCCTGCTCACGACCACGGCGCGGATCACGACGGAGGTCGTAGAAGAGCCGGAACAAATTGACACTCCAGAAGTCATCTACCTTCCGGCGATATACCAGCGGTACGTCGTCTCGGGCTTGAGCGAAAACCACGTTATGACCTTCCTCGACAACCTCTGCTCCGGCCGCGAGCGCGGCTTCCTGGAGTGCGACCGTCTCACTCACCCAAAGCTCCATGACAGGAATCGCCGTCACGAACGGCGCCAGAGCAGCAGCAGCAGCCGCACCTGTCACCGCATGCTCGACACCGGCGTCCGTCAGCGCATGGCTGAGCGCGGCTGTGAGCGTGCGTGGATCGCGCGCCAACCGGAAAGCCCTGATTTGTTTTGCCCCGCGATCGCGCATTTCTTCCGCCCACAGGTCCAACAACGCGGTGCGGCCCGATACCCGGCGAACACGTTTCGGTCCCACACCTTCGGCAGCAACGACGTTTTCGCGTTCGAGCCTGTCGAGGACGCGATGGGCCAAACCCACGGATACTCCGGCTTCGTCCGCCAGATCGTGGACTCCCCATAGCCTTTCCGGAGCGAGCAGCAGGGCCTGGACCGCAACTCCAGCCTTCCCCGTGAGCCTCACCGGCGTCTGGGCAGCGTGACGTGGAGGACCTTCCCGCTGCCCCTCAGTCCGGAGAAACATTCCGGGGAGCTGCACGTTCATGTTCCCCAAGCCGTCGATGACGGCCACGCCTGCGTCCTCAAGGATTTGCCGAGCTTCCGCCGTTGTGGTCCGGGCGACCAGCAGCAGCCAGGTGTCCTCGGCGAGCTGCCGTGCATGCTCGGCGAGCTGCCGCGCGGCGGCCGCGTTGGTATGCGGCTGCGTCTTCAGCTCCACTAAGCAGGTGACGCCGCCAGCACGGACCACAACGTCGGGCCGTCGCCGACCGGACGGGGCTTCAACCACGCTGACCTCGGGAATGTCGTGGAGGACCCGCAACGCCTCCTTCTCGAACACTCCCTCAATATTCACTACTGATTCCTTATTCACAGTGATTGTGAATATGCCACATACTATGAACATGCACAAGGACAGAACCGAGTGCCACCGCCAGCGCCGGATTCCGGTGGCCAGCCTCGACGCCTGCGATCGTGGCACGAGATGGCCGACGATCCCGCCTTCATACTTCCCTCCGGACGTCTTTGGTGCCCCGGTAGACGCGATCCCCTCCTCACGCGGAGCAAGAAGGAGGCCCTCACCTTCTTCCGCGGCTGGGTACTCTTTCGGAGCTAGTTCTGACGCTCGGAGTGTCACTATCGACGCGGAAAAGAGAAAATCTGTCCCAACAATTGAGTCTCCGGGCGTCGCAGGGAGTTGCAGCGGATCGCCACCGTCTCGAGCTTCACCCCTGTTGACCTGCCCTTATGCGACGCGTTGCGAACAGGCGGAACCCAAGAAGACGCCTTTGAAGGCCCTCGTAATGCGCAGGTCATGGGTTCGAATCCCATCTCGGGCTCCCGGAGATTTCACGTTCGAGGGCTCTTCCGATCACGGCTTCACACGGCGTGCCCCGCGCGAGGATGGACGCCGCCGACTCTTGTGCCCTACCGGTCGCCCACCGCACTGCGGGAGGTGCCGTGTCGAGGTCGATGCCGGCCTTGGTGCGATCCGCTGGGTCGAAGCGGAGAGCAGCCACCGACTAGCACTAGCCGGGGACGAACTGATCGATCGCGTAAATCGGGACGCGCTGGCCACCCACGCCTAGGGTTTGGCGGCCAGTCAACCGAGCGATCACGCCGGCTGTTGCCATGGAACCGACGAGCATCCCCGCTCACCGGTGTGCTTCGGACCGTCATGGCGATCGTGGCAAAGCACGCGGCCAAGTGTCGAGCCCTAACCCGAGCCGAGATGTCTCCACCGTCAGCTGGACGTCTCTCACGATGGGCCTACCGGACACCGGGCTTGACCGGGTGATGACAACCTGACCGACGCCGAGGCTGTCAAATATGGCCTCCGCGTGCTCGTGATCCACGACTGCCCGGTCGGCGGTGCCTTCGGCCCGCAACGGTCTAGTGCGATCGACCAGCAGGCCAAGTTCTGACCTGACCGTCAGGGAGAGGGCCAACTCGTAAGGGGCCTCGAGAGCGGTCGCCCGTGCGACGGCTTCGTCCAGCTCCTGGCTCCATTCGCTGGACTCTGCGCCAGATCCATCAGCAAATTCGGCAAGAACGCGCGCCGTGCCGAGAAGACGCAACGTCGTCAGCTCGACCTGTTCGAAGCCTGCTCGTCCCCGGAAGCCCATAAGAAGATCGCGCGCGCGAGCCATCGCCGACGCAAAGTCGCCCTCGAGCACAAGACACTCGTCGAGTCGAACCTCGGTTTCGGCGATGAAGACCGGCGAGCGGATTGCGCGAAAATCACGCAGCGCTTCTTCGAGCAGTGCGCGCCCGCGCGCGACATTGCCCGCCCTCGCTTCTAGCCGGCCGAGGTTCGACGTTGCGAGCGCGGCACCCACCCGGTAGCGAGCCGCCAACCAGGTCGTCAGCGCAGACTCGAAAAGTGGGCGCGCTCCTGCGAGGTCGCCCTGATCGGAAAGGATCTCGGCGATGTTGTTCTCCTCCGTCGCGGCTCCGACGACGTCGCCCGAGCGAACACGCGCCTCGCGGCTTGCCTCATAGTGCTCGAGCGATCGCACCCACTTCCCCCGGTAGTACGCACCGATGCCGAGATTGTTAAGTACGTTGCCCCGCCCGACGAGGTCACCGATCTCCTCGAAGATGGCGAGCGCCCGCGTCGCGAGATCGTCCTCCGGCTGACCTAGGTAGACAGACATCATGTGCTCGAGGTAGAGCGCGTGGGCCAACCCCGAACGGTGCCCTGCCCGTGTCGCATCCCGGGCCGCTTCTTTGGCAAAGCGCGTGCAGTCCAGGTAACGGCCCTGGCGGGAACAGATGCCTGCCGACGCCAGATCCAACTCGGAGCGTTCTGACCAGGCAGCCTGGTTTGCACTCGTGACGAGGCGGCGGCCCCTCGTGTAACACGCGAGTGCCTGACGGTAGTGGCCCAGCCTCTCGTGCAGCACGCCGATCTTGCGCAACAACCGCGCCCGGTCCACCTCTCCATCGACGAGTCGCCGCGCCTCCGCATAAGCGTGGCGCGAGCGCTCGTAGTTGCCGGCCAGCTCGCTGGCATCACCGAGCGCCTCGGCGACGGTTGAAACTTCGGACCGGGGGAGAGTGCGGAGCCGGCTGGCGGATTCGAGTGCCCGCGCGTAGAAGGTGGCCGCTTCCGCATTTGCCCACAAGTTCCGGGCCCGATCGCCCGCGAGACGCGAGTAGTGCCACGCCTGGTCGTAGCGCTCGGCGTTGAGCCAGTGAAGCGACAAGAGATCGGCGCCTTCGTCCGGTGCGGTCATTCTCGTCTCGATGGCCTTCGCCGCACGAGCGTGCAACTCCCTGCGCCGCTTAAAGGACAGTCCCTCGTAGGCGGCGTCGCGCATCAGACCGTGAGCGAATCGCCGACCGACGGCAGTTGGGGCGATGTAGGCGCCCAGTCTGTCCCACACGGTGCTGTCGACGATGACTCCATCCTCGAGCAGCTCATGCAGAAGGCCGGGACTGAAATGGGTGCCGAGTACGGCAGCCGCCCGCAGAACCTGCCGGTCCGATGGCGAGAGCAGGTCGATCTGTGTCGCTAGCAGCGGCTCGAGTGACTCAGGTAGACCCTCGACGCTGCCCGCTTGCCCAGCGGCACGAAGCAACTCTCGGAGGAACATCGGGTTGCCGTTCGCCCTGTCGACGATGGCGGCAACCTGAGGGGGCGCCAGCACCGGGCCGCTCCCGGACCCGGCCAGGCGGATAGCCACCTCCTCCCCGAGAGGCTCGAGCTCGATCACGAGACGGTCGGAACCTTCGGGCAGATCCAGAGGCGTTTCAGGCCCACGAGTAAGTACGACGAGCAATGGCAGGGCATCGGTTTCGAAGATAACTCTTCTGAGCAAGCTCGCCGAGGCTTCGTCCATGGCCTGCGCATCTTCGAGCACCAAAGCGGAAGGTCCCGAGATGAACAGCCCCATGAGCCGCACGGCACCGTGCTCGAGGCGCGCGCGGCGGAACCTGGGCTCGAGCTCGTCTACCTCGCGCGTGGCCGGCACGGATACGTCGACGACGTCGGCAAGGAGAGGAAGAAACGGCTCGAGATCCGGGAGGAAGGCGGCCACAACCCGTCGGAGCTCGGCGACGACGATGTCGTTGGCGGCGTCGGAGGCGCCCCCGAGCAACCGGCGAAAGACGTGGCGAAAAGCCAGGTAAGGCGTCGCGCTCCCATATTGCTCGCATGCCACTCTCAGCGTGTCGAGAGGCCATCTGTCGATTGCCTCCGACACGAGGCGGGACTTGCCGATGCCCGGCGCCCCAATGATCTCGACAACGCTCCCGGTGCCGCCGGCAACTGCGGACGCCCGGCCCAAGAGCGCGTCGAGCTCGATATCACGGCCGACGAAGGGCAAGCTGTCGCTGCTCTCTGTCGCCGCGTCGTTGCGCGGCGCCCCAACGGCCACGGCAACGACTGGCTCAGTCTTGCCCTTGACCTTGAACGGTGGTACCGGTTCGGTCTCAAAGGGATTGCGAACCCGGCCGAGGGTCTCCGCGGTGGCAAGTACCTGACGTGGCCTTGCCTGGCCCATGACACGAGCTGCCAGGTTGACGGCATCACCGGTTATCGAGAAGATCCGCCGATGTCCGAGCCCGACGTCGTGAGAGAAGACGAACACTCTTCCGGCGTTGACGCCGATGCGAAGCTCGATCGGGGAGCTGGCCGGGTGGGATAAGACGATTTCGCGCGCGACACGAAGTACGCGCTCGGCGTCGTTGCCACGCAGGATGGGAACTCCGCCAAGGAGGATCATCTTGCCGCCGTCGGGACCGATGTCCGTTCCGTGGAAGCTTGCGCCGTAGTGCTCGGCTGCTTCCTGAGCCGCGCACACGAGACGGTCGAGGTGAGCGGTGACCGCCTCGGCACCTTGACTGCCTGAGAGGGCATCGACCCCGGAGAACTCGACGAAGGCGACGGTTGCCTGCCGATGCTCGGCCTGCTCGCCTCCACCGAGGAGACGAGCTCTAGTCTCGGTCGGCAGGAGTGTCGCAACATCGATATCGACTAAGTCGTGCAAGCCGCGTATCGGCGACTCCTCTGCCTCGGGCACTTTGCTCAGGCTCACGCCCTCAAGCTTCCGGTCGCCGAGAACGCCCCTGTCGAGTCGGCGTGCCGTGTCGGGGCTGACGATCACTTCACCGGCCTCGGCGATCGTCTCCATGCGGGCAGTGACCGTGGCGGCCGGCCCTGTGACGACGAGCTCGCGGTGGCGCCCGCCAATCAGGTAGAGATCGAAGCCTCCACTATGGGCTCCGATCGAGACGCCGAGGGAGACTCGCCCGGCAGAGGTCCTCAGCCGACCGATTCGGCTCATCATCTGAGACATGAGGACAGCAGCTCGACAGGCACGCGATGGCGAGGCAGGCTCCGAGAAGAAGAGAAGCGAGGCGTCCCCACCCCACTTCAGCAGGTCCGCTCCATAACAGGCGGCGACACTGAGCATCTCGGTGAAGACCGAGCCGATGACATCGGTGATCTCCTCCGCACCTACCTTGCCCCGAGCCGCCAACCGCTCGGTGAGGGCTGTGAAGCCGGAGACGTCCACGAACAGCAGCGTGCCTTCGAGGTGACGGTGCGTCGCCTCGGGCGAGTCGGCCAGCCACTCGAGAGCCACGCGCGGGACATAGGACGCGAGGCTCTCGGCGCCGTCGGAGTCGGCTCCCGGCCGATCGTTGCGTCGGAGATCGCGCCTGAGCTGATCTCCGTGGGGACCTACCCTGTCGACAAGGCTCACTGTTCCACCGTGAACACGGCCATCTGGCTTCTCGCCGGTTCGTATCCGATCCGGATCATCGGAATCACCGTGGGGGGTCCGCTGGTGCGTCCATCCCCCGATGTAAGTGGACCAGGCGTTGCCCTGCACTCGCGGACCTCACCGGAGGTGATTATGTCCTTGACACTGTGAGGTTCGTGCTGCTGGCGCCGCTCGAGCTGCCCAGGCTGGCGTCGCCTGCGTAGGCAGCCGAGACAGCATAGGAGCCGACTGCCAACGCACTGTTGCCGATCTTGCATGTACCTGTGCCGGAGCTCAACGTACCGGTGCACGAGGTCGAGCCAACGGTCACCTTAACGGTGTCGCCGTGCGGGACGGTCTCTCCATAGCCGGTAGTCACTGTCGCCGTGAAGACCGAAGCGGACTCGGCACCTGACTTGACGGTTGTCGGGCTCTCCGAGACCTTCGTGGTCGTTGTGTCCTTGCTGACGGCGAAGGAGAACTTGGCCGACGACGTCGACCCGGCAAAGTTCCCACTCGCGTAGTAGGTGGCTACGACACTCGAGATCGTGCCCACCGCCAGCTGGGCAGCAGACAGGCGACAGCTGCCCGAGCCACTCACGAGCGTGATCTGACAAAGGGTTCCTCCAGACGAACCAACGGTGACAGTACCCGAGGGCATCCCAGCTAACGAGGTGACGGTGGACAAGAACACCTCGGTCGTCTCGTTGCCGTACGTGACGCTCGACGGAGACAGACTGAGCCCCGTCGTAGTGGCCGCTCCGGTGACGGTGAGCCCCACCGCGGCCGTGCCGCTCGACGACTTGAGGTCGGTATCGCCCGCGTACGTCGCCGACACCTTGTAGCTGCCGACGGGCAAAGCGGTGGCTGCGATGGAGCAGCTGCCGTAAGCGCCGAGCAGCGAAGGAGTCATCGAGGCAACGCATGAAGCTGTCCCGACGTTGATAGTGAGGGACTCGGAGGCCGGCAGGGCTTCACCGTTGCCGGTGAGGACGACGATGCCGAACACCAGCCTCTGCTCTGAGCCGTAGGGAGTCGTTGTCGGGAGCCCCTGCAGGAACGTCTGCGTGGAGTCCTGGCTCACCGTCAAGCTCTGCGGGCTCGAGGTCGCACCGGCGTTGAGCGTGTCACCGCTGTAGACGGCCGTGACCGAGTAGCTGCCCGCGGCTTGCTCGACGTTGGTGAGACTGCAAACAGCAGTGACCGAGCTCGCCGACTTCTCCGTCAAGTTGGTCCTCGAGCACAAAGTGGTCGAGCCGGACTTGATGGACACTGTTCCTGTCGGCAGAGAACCGCTGGTCCCGGTGACGGTGGCTGTGAAAGTCTCGCCGGCTTCTGCACCGTAGGTGACCGACGACTTGGTCAACGACAAGGTCGCGGTCGAAGGGCGGGCGGTCACCTGCTGGGTGATGCTCGCAGACACCACCGAGGCGGCGAAATCGAACGAGCCCAGGTACTGCGCCGTTATCGAATGCGTCCCCGCCGCGCCGTAGCTGGTCACCGTACATGTGGCCGTGTCCGGCAGCGAGCTGCTCAGCGGGTTCGCTGTGCAGCCGCTGATAGCACCTCCGCCGTCGAGGAACTCGACGCTGCCGGTCGGGGTGCCGAAGCCGGGACTGGTGACACCCACCGTGGCGGTGTATGTCACGGGCTGGCCGACGAAAGACGGTGAGCCAGTCGTCGAGACCACCGTCGTGCTGGTACCGGCTGGGCCAACCGTTACGGTGACCGGATTCGAGCCGCCGCCGGCGGAGTAATTGGGATCGGTGCCTGGGTCGTAGAAAGCCGTGATCGCGTGCGGGCTGTTCGACGTGGAGCTATAGGCCACCTGGCAGGTCGCGGTGGCGCTGTTGACCGATCCGCTCAGAGTCTGGTTGCCCCCCGTGCACGTGAAAGTGTTCGTCCCGTCCTCGAGGTAGACGGTGCCGGTCGGTGTCGCGCCACCGCTCGGGCCAGTGACAGTGGCCGTGTAAGTCACGGTCTGGCCCACCACAGGCGAGGTGCTCGATGCCACCAATGATGTCGAGGGCGACGACTCGCTCGGCTGGTTCACCGTCTCATCCAACGGTGCCGAGGTGGTGGAGGTGATGAAGTCCGTGCTGCCCGCGTACGTGGCGGTGATCTGGTGCAGCCCAGCGGACGGGTAGCTGACAATGCAACTGACCGCCGCGTTGCTCAGATTCTTCCCGGACACGCCGCCACACACCGTGATCGGGTCGCCGTTGTCGAGGAACTCCACGTTTCCTGCGGGGTTGCCTGTGCCCGACACGTTGGCGCCAACGGTGGCTGTGAAGGTGATCTGCTGTCCGACAAGACCTGGGTTCACCGACGACGACAACGTGGTCGTTGTCTGAATCTGGCTGTTGAAATCCGAGCCCTCGTTGTTCGAGACCGAGACGTTACCCGCGGCGTCGACCGTCTCGACCATGTACTGGGCAACGCCGCTCGAGGTGATGGCCCCGGTGCCCGCCCAGCCGAGACCATCGCCGGAGTTCAGATTGAGGTCCGTCCAGGTGCCGTTCGGACTGGCGGCGTCGGTGTACAGGACGAGGACTCGCTCTACCGGATCGTCCGAGCTCGAGGGTGTCACATCGACCGTGAAGTTCAAGCCGCTGCCCGTGTTGACGGCCTGGGAAGAGTCGACTGTGGCAGGCGTGTAGTCGCCTGCGAGCGGGGCATTCGAAGCCTGGTAGTAGACATCGGCTGACATCGAGGTGAAGAGCCGCTCGGTACCGCTGCCGGTGGAGGACGAAGGGTTCGGAAGGAACTGACCGGCAACAAGGTCGAGCTGAGCACCGGTTCCGCTGCCAGTGAAAATCCCGTAGGTCCCGACGCGTTGCAGGGTGCCCGGGAAAGCGGCGTCCCCGATGACTGGCGACGCCGCGTCCGCAGACCCGGCCGCCGGCATGACGTACACGGGCTGGAAGTTGGGAATGTCCTGTGAGGTGAGGCCGGTCACGAGCGCGCCGTGGGGAACGAGATTCGGCTCGGTCGCCGCCACTGTCACGAGCGGCTCTATCGGGCGGTACTCGGTCGTCTGGATCCCGCCGTTGTCGCTGCTGGTACCGTTCACCTGGTAGTAGCTCCCGTCGGCCTTAGTGACGAGCCCGAGCTGACCTGCGGCGGTGCTCGTTCCCTGTCCGAGGCTCAGCGAGACCGGAGCCACGGTCTCTCCGGTAAGCGAGTCCGTCGTCGTCGACGGACCAGGAACGGGCTGAGTCTGACCCGTCGGCTTGCCGTTCAAGGAGTACATCGGCAAGCCGTAGAAAGTCGACTCCATCAAAGCCTTCAGGTCGTACGGGCTGAGAATGGCGCTGTCGGCCGCGTATTGCTGCTTGGCCTCCGCGAGCGCCTCGCCGATCGTGACTGTGCCGTTGAGGTTGGACGCGAACTCGGCCATAAGCTTGGCCGAGTAGGCGACGGTGTCGGTGTCGGCGTAGCCATAACCGGTGTTCGCCACCCAGAGCGCACCCGAGTCCGCGAACGTCTTCGCCCAGTCGTCGACCGGCGACGTGGCGCCGAGGGAGGCATCCACCTCTGCATCGTCGATGTCGAGACCCGCGTGACAGCCCATCGAGAAGAGAAGCCTGCCCGTGTAGGAGGTTGCGTCCGGCGGATTGCGAACTTCGGTCGTGGTGAACAGGTTGCTAGTGGCTCCGGTCGTGTTGTCGTTGGCAGGCAAGGCACGCGAGTAGTCGAAGTGAGCGTTGAGGCTGTCGACCCCCGGCGTGGTGCAGTTGCCGGCGCCGGCAAGGGCCGCGTCGAGGTCCGACTCGGCCCAGCTCTCGCCTATGAGATCGCAGGCGTTCATGGAGTTGAGGTGGTTGGCGGCGAGGTTGGCCTCCACCGCCTGGGCACCGGAGGCGAGGAACGAGTAACCGGTCGTGAGGCTCGCGGTCGCGTCGAGGTTGCCATCTGAGCTCACAAAGCGCGAGAGGGCAGACTCGATCTCGGGTGCCGACTCGATCAGGCGCCCTACGGCGAGCTGGGGCGTGTAGAGCGTGGCGCTCCCGACCCCAAGCGGCTGGCTGGCAGCATAGGGGTCGTCGCTGAAGTAGTAGCCGAGCGACAGTGCGTCCCCCTCGACATTGTTCTCCCCGGCGAAGGTGGCGGCGCCGTAATCGCGTTCGTTGGATTGTGTGGCGCCGTCTGCGATCCGGGCAAGGGGGATCTGGTCGTCCGCGCCGACGATGACGATGTTCCGGATCGTCGGGTACTGGGCGCGTAGCTGGTCCACAACAGCCCCGATGGCCGCGACGACGCCGTTGGCGGCGTCGACCGAGCAAGGGTTCGTGTTCCATAGCGCGTAAGCCTGCTGCACACCCGAGTAGCTATCGACAGGAACAACGGCTCCGTACACACCGGCATCAGAGGCAGCGGCGATCGAGTTCAGGTCGGTGACGACCGTCTCTTGACTGGGATCGGCCGGGTCGTCGAAGGCCGAGCCGAAGGCAGCCGACATCCGCTGTGTGTTCACGAGAAACAGCGTGTTCACGTTGCTCGGAATGGCCACGTTCAGGTCGCTCAGAGGGGGCGCGCCCTGGCTGGCGTCTGGCAATGGGTCCGGGTACGAGATGCCGCCCGGGCAGCTGGGCGCGGTCTCACCTCCGAGGACGTTCGCCTGCAGCAGGTACGGTTGCGCGCTGAAGGCGCCGTTGTAACCGGACACCTGCACTATGTATGTCCCCGCTGCCAGCGGCGGCGTCTGGATGTACTGACTCTGCCCGTCTGGGTTGTTCGAGACCGCCTCGAGCTGATCACCCGCGGGCGGTGTGACGGGGAGGTCCTCCGAGCCAGGAGTCGATTCTGTCGTGGCGCCCGGGGTGATCGACGGCAAAGTGTCCGCGACTCCTGTCAGGTCCTGGCTCGGGGTGCCCTGCAGCTGGGACTGTTGCGCGTTCGGGCCGAACAGCTCGAGGTCGTAGGTGGCAGGCAGGTTCGTGAGCGCCAGGCTGAGCTCCTCACCCGCACTCACGGTCACAGCCCAGTCGTCGATGTCGCCGTGCGAGGTGAGGTAGCCGATATTGAGGTTGCCCGGTGTAGTCGTCGGCGAGCCGGGCGTGAGGGAAAGCGAGCTCCCAGGGCTGTCGACAAGGGGCTGCTCGCCGTTCACGACGTTGACCGTCGCCGACGTCGAGGAGCTGATGGCCCCGTTCAAAGAGGTGGACACCGTCGCCGCCGCTGGGCCGAGCCCGATGCCTGCTTTGGCCTGGAACGTCACGGTGTAGCTAGCGGGCTCGAGCGCGAAGTCCCAGCAAAGCGAGGAGCCGCACGGGGTCGGGTCCGCCAGTGAGGGCTCCCCGGTCATTGTCCCGCTACCCGGCAGGTAGGAGAACGACGGAGGCAAGGCGAGATCGACGGCCACATTTGCCGGGCCGTTGCTCAAGGTGAGGGTCATGGTGTAGGTGACCGTTCCGCCGGCAGTCCCATCGGCTGCGAGCGGCAGTGCGGGCAAAGAGACGCTCTGCCATGGATACGAGGAAGGCGGCATGGTCGCCACGAGCAGGTCACCGAGGGTGATGTTGGGGTAGCCGGCTTGTGTCGTGACGTCGCCGACGAGCAGCTGCGCGAGGCTCATGCCGGTGAGGACGCTCGGTGGCAGCTCGCCGATGGTCGTCCCGTCGTAGGTCGGGAGGTCGAGCAGCGTCGCCGAAGGCAGGAGGGCACCTGCCTGAGCCGCCTGTCCGAGGGTCGCGGTCGAGCACTGCGAGTAGGTATTGCAGTTGACGATGTCCGCCACGAGCGGGATCGAGCTGAGGGGGATCGAGCTGAGGGGGATCGAGCTGAGGGGGGCCGACCCCAGCAGGATCGAGCTGAGCGGGATCGAGCTGAGCGGGATCGAGCTGAACGGGATCGAGCTGAGCGGGATCGAGCTCAGTGGGCTGCTCGCGAGGTTGATCGAGCTGAGGGGGATCGAGCTGAGGGGGATCGAGCTGAGGGGGATGTCGGCGAGGTTGATCGAGCTGAGGGGAATCGAGCTGAGGGGGATCGAGCTGAGCGGGACCCCGGCGAGAGCGAGGGAGAGAAGGGTGACGCCGTTGTCATTCGAACCCGAGATCCCGAAATCCGAGCACGGGAAGTTGAGCGAGGCCAGGGTCGTGCACCATTGCGCCAGCGCACCGGAGCCGGGAACGGTTCCTGCGAGGCCGATCGAGCTCAGCGGCAAGGAGCCCAGTTCGATCGAGCTGAGTGGGATCGAGCTGAGCGGGCTCGATGACAGGTCGAGAGCGCTGAGATCGACCGAATCGAAACTGGCGGCCGGCGAAGGCTGGCCCTCGCTTCCGGTTGCGGTGTCCTGCAGGACGTCCTCGAGCGTCACCGACTCGAGCGGCACGAGGGCATACTTGCTGCCGGCGAGGATGCCGTTCCAGCCCGAGCACGCGTCTGTCGTGCAACCGTCCGGGTCATAGGTGATCCCGATGTCCGATAGCAAGGCGCTGGAGAGCGCCTGTTCTGCGGCTGTGATCGCGGTGTCCCCCGATCCCGGGAGGGCGACTGAGCTGAGCGGGATCGAGCTGAGCGGGATCGAGTGGAGTGGCGACGAGGCGAGGGCTATCGAGCTGAGCGGGATCGAGCTGAGGGGAGCCGAGGCGGCGCTACCGGAACCAGAACCTGCCGCGCCGCTTACAGAGGTGGGGGGGATGACCGACTCGGGCACGGTCTCGACGCCGGCGACGGTCGGTGAGCCCGCCGAGAGGGTTGTGCTGACCGACACGACGTCCGGTGAGAGGCTCGCGGAGTACCAGTTCGCACCGTTCGCGCCTGCGACGGCTGGTGTGCCTTCGTGCTGGCCGAGGACGACGTAGAAGGGACCAGTCCCGACGTTTCCGAGCGCAACACTTCCACTACCGCCGCTGGAGGTGACGGTGACCGTACCGTTGCCCGAGCCGTCGACCGACAGGGTGATGTTGTATGTGAGGTTCACCGCGGGTGTGTTGGGAGACAGCACCGCCGTGTCGGCAGACGACGCGCCGATCCCGTTGTTCGCCCAGATCCCGTAATTGCCGCCGTCGGCGGGATTCAGATCACCCTCGAGCGACAGACCCTTTGTCGCATTCGCATTGACCAGGTACGCGGCGAAGGCGCTGCCGTTGGACTGGGTGCCCCGAACGCTTGTCGTGAGCTGGAAGGGAGCCGAGTAGGCGTAAGTCGACTGGATTCCGGTGAACTGGCTGTTTCCTGTCGTTCCCGCCATGTGCATCGGGGTGAACAGGTCCGACGCGACCTCGAATGTCAGATTGGGTGACACGTCCGTCGCGCCGATGGCCGACTCGACGTCCGCGATAGTCGGGGGCAAGGTCGTATAGGGGGGTTGCTCGACTTGCCAGCAGTCCTGTAGAAAGCCCTGATATACGCTGCCGTTCGCGTAGTCGAGTCCGAAGTCGGTCGAGAATGAGCTGGCCGAGCAGGAGCTCGTCGTCAGGCTGGCGTTGTACCAGACGGCCTCGTTCGGCCCCTTCGGCGTCGCTGATGGGGGGTTGCCGGGCTCCTCGTCGTCCGACTCCCTCTGCCCCAGGATGACGCGAAAGGGCCCGTTTCCGATCCGGCCCAGTGCTGCGCTCGTGATCGTGGTCCCGTTCACGTTGATGCCGATATCGCCGCTGTCGTCGAGGGAGATACTGATGTGGAACGTCGTGCCAAGGGGCTGGTTCGAGAGAATCGCCTGACCGGCAACAGAACTGTTTATGTCACTTCCAGCCCCCAGGTACCCGGTCGCTTCGGCCGCCCAGATTCCGTTGAAGCTCGATGACGACAGGTCTCCTTCGAGGGAAACGCCGCCTCCGGTTGTATTGGCAATGTAGATGACAAAGGAGTTGTCGCCTGACTGGACGGCTTTGACGGTTGTCGTGAAGTCGAAAGGTGCCTGATAGGCCGCGGCTGACTCGATGCCTGTGAACTCGGGATCGGCAGCCGCGCCTTGCATGTCCATTCCGCCGCTGAACGAGAGCTCGGGCGCAATCGACGTCGCCTCGTTTACCGCGGCGGCGGAGAGCGACGGAGTCCCGGTCTCCCAACAGTCCGAGAGAGAAGTGTCGGTGGCAAAGTTGTCGTTGAACGACGACGGCGACGCACAGTCCGCCATGCTCGCCGGAACCAGCGAGACGTTGTCGAGATTTGCTCCACAAGAACTTTGATCCGACGGCGCATCGGCAAATTCGACGGTGTCGCTTCCGGTAGCGACGACGTTGACCTGCTCTTCCACCCAACCCATCGAAACGTGCGTGAGACCCGTCGTGTCGAACGAGGGCTCGTCCACGAGGATTCCATTCCAGTAGACATCCATCATCTTTACTGCCTGTCCGCATTCTGGGTTGCCAGCCAGGAACCAGGACAAGTTGTAGGTCGCGCCGGCCGTCGTTCCAGTTACCGTTTGGGAAACTGAGCCCGGAGCGTTGCCCGACAAGTCGAGCGACTGAAGACCGTCCTCGGCCTGCCAATAGCCAGAGTCATCGAGATTGACACTGCCTCCTCCGATCGTCCAGTCCGTCAGCCCACCTGATCCGGGAAAGAGCGCGGCGTCCGAAGTTTGACGTGGCTGTTCGAAGCTGCCGTTCAGGATGAGATTTGGCTGGGCACCTGCGGCGGAGCTCATGACCGCCTGCACGATCGGCTCGAGCGTGCTGGCGAGGCCGAGGACGAGTAGCAGGCCGGCTCCCGCTCGGCCGATACGTCCAACCTTGCTGCGCAGCGACGCGAACTTTCCCCTGCCCGTCGGGATCCCCCTAGGGAGGTCACCGTAACGCTGTGACCGTCGCGTGCCTGACCGATGAGAACTGCCCTCTGGCCTCATTTCTGGTTCCCCCCTGGCAACCAACGTGAGGGCGCGCCAGCAACAGAACCAGTGCGACTGCCCCCCCACAACTTCGCCGCGATAGTAGTCACACAGGATGCGGAATGCACGAGTTAGGTCGCAGGTCAGCGACCCAACAACTTCAGGTCAGCTCGTCGGCCGAACGCGAGGTCCCTGTTTCGGGATCTCTCGTCTGATCGACTTGGCGGTCCGAGCCTCGTGTGGCCACGACAAGACCTCAGCGAAACGGCATCGCGAAGCGTTTTGCCCAGCTCGCGATGATCTGGCCCAACCCTGCTCCGCGCTACTACTTCTCGGATGTCATGATCGGGCCGACTTAACGAGGAGCACGGCCTCCAGGAACCACTCCGCCGGCATAGGTGCGGTCGGCCCAGCCACGAGGGGCCAGATTCGTCCGGCCAGCTCATAGCCGAGCCGGACGCGCGCATCCTGGGTGTACCCGCCCCGGTTGGCGAGGAACGTCCGCGCCAGCGCCAGCTCCGCGTCGGGCACAGCACTCACGTCCCAGTGCGCGAGCTCGAAAGGGAGATAGCTCGGAGTCCCTGCGACCGACAACCCCGGGCTCCAAGCCGGCCTCCCAAAGCTGGCGGGCGAGGTCCACGGTGAGCGGCTCCAGGTCGTCGCAGCACCGACGCGCTCGCGCACTACGAGTGTGTTGGCTATGAGGTCGCCGAGTCGTTGGTTCCGGCTGGTGGAGAGGATGAGAACGCTCCCGACGAGGTAGGTGAAGCCGAGTTGCATGTCGATCAGGCGGAGCACGTTACGGAGCAGGCTCGACCAGAAGCCGACCGGCTGGCTGCCGACACGGACCACACGTAGGCCCGCCGCTCGCTTGCCGAGGCTCCGACCGTTGAAGAGCATCTCGCAAAAGATGAAGTAACCGATGAAATCGACCAACACGAAAAGTGCGAAGGCCCCGCCCTCTACGAGCCCGCTGGTCGTGGTCCCAGAGCCGTGGAAAGCTGAGACGACGACGATGGCGAACCCAATGAGCGCGAGCACTTGCAACGTGAAGTCGATGAGGAAGGCGACGAAACGGGAACCAAGCCCTGCCAGGACCACGTCGAGGCTGATCCCTTCCGGGGTGACCGTGACATGCCGGTCCTCGAAGTCCACCTGATCAACGTACGACGAATGTCGACCGGCGCCGGTCGGAGCGATCGGAGAGCAAGCTGAACCTCGACCGGTTCGTGACTGATCGCGGTGGCGACTGGGCCGAGCTCGAAGATCTCGTGAGGCGATCGCGAGGCCAGGGCCGCAAGTTGGCGCCCGAGCAGATTCACCGGCTCGGCGCCCTCTACCGCTCCTCGGCCGCCGACTTGGCGGTGGCGAGACGTCTGTGG
>Ga0302319_10005835_pt1 | contig 24599 bp, 23 predicted proteins | sample Bog_T0_2_FD_203319 | JGI IMG/M metagenome (GOLD analysis project Ga0302319, IMG submission 203319) | Peat permafrost microbial communities from Stordalen Mire near Abisko, Sweden - Bog_T0_2 | ecosystem: Environmental > Terrestrial > Soil > Wetlands > Peat | place: Sweden: Abisko, Stordalen Mire...
CCCGGGCCGCGCCGCCGATGACCAGCGCCAGTGGCGCCGGTTCGGCATCGGTGCTGTAGACGACCAGGCTGGTCCCGTCGGACAGCTCGTGGACGTCGATGGTGCCGAGGTGTTCGGTGAACATGGGGGCGGTGATCCGGTACTGGAGCCTGCGCAGCACCGGGTCCACCGTCAGCAGGTGCTCGGGCATGGGCAGCCCCGACCGGGTGACGATGGTGCGCAGATCCCCTTCCACTGTGCACGAGACGATGCCCGTGAACCACTCGTGGACCCGGCCGGGGTCTCCGACGAGCGCCCAGACGGTGTCCGGAGGGCAGGCGAGCTGGAGGTCGTGCCGGACGCTTCCCCGATGGGCGGTCATGGGCGCGGCCTGGGCGGGGACCCGCCCTGGCCGGTGCGTGGGGACATCACCGGAGGATAACAAATGGCAGTCTTCATGACAGTTCCGGGGCTCGAGTGGGAGAGCGGACGTGGCGTGGCCCGGTGGGGCGTGGACCCGGGCGGTTGTGCCGGCGCGACGGGGAATGGCCCTCACCACCCCCTAACATCTCCCTCATCGGCAGCACATGCCCGGGGACGATACATGGAGATGTCGCCGGAAACACCGGCCGCCGAAAGATCAGGAGCGAACCATCATGAAGTGGACCAGGGCAGGAAAATCACTGTTGGTTGGGGCGATGGCCGTCGGTGCCCTCACCTTCGGCACGGCGGGCATCGCCGGGGCCGCGACATCGAGCACCACGGCGACTCCGGTCGTGCTCCCGAAGTTCAACTGTGCCAACGCCGACAAGGCGCTGACCAGGATCACCAAGGCCGAATCCCGCATCTCGGCGGGACTGCCCAAGCTGAGCGCGGCGGAGGCGAAGGCCACCGCCGCCGGCAAGACGGTTCGGGCCGCCCGGATCGAACGGCGCATCAAGCGGCTCGAGAGCACCTCGTTCGTCGATCGCCTGCACCGGCGGGCCGCGGCCATCGAGGCCAAGTGTGACGTGCCTGCCCCCAGCGCCTCCTAGCGCCTGGGACTCCCACTCGGCACGAGCCAACGGCCGGTCGCACGGGCTCGGTCCCGTTCGGCCGGCCGTTGGCGCGCCCACCGGCCGGTGCCCGGGCCCGCTCGCCCGTCACGCAGCGTGAGCGCCGTCCGGGCGGGAGAGGGTGCCCGTTCCCGGGGCGTGGGCCGGGTGCGGGGAGCGGACAGCGTCGGTGGAGACACTCTCCCGCCGGCACTTTTCGGATCGACCGACGATCGGTCGGCAACCGGAGGGACCGTCAGGTGGGCGGGCGCCGATGGCCCCGGTGCCGGTCCGCCGGGGCCCCGGTGCGTCGGAGGGCAGGTCAGTCGGAGGGCAGGTCGTCGACCAGGGAGTGCGCCATGGTGGCGAACCCCTCGGCCAACTGGGGCGAGGGCCCGGTGACCGCGGCGTCCGCGGCCAGTTCGGCGTAACGGCGGGCCACGACCACGGACCGGCCGATGGCTCCCGACTCGGCCACGATCGACCGGGCCTTGTCCCGTTCGGGCTGCCCCAGGGGCTGTCCGAGGAGTGGCCGCAGCTCGGGTCCGACCGCCGGGTCGGCCAGGGCGAACAGCACCGGGAGGGTGTAGATCCCTTCGGCCAGGTCCTGGCCTGCCGGTTTGCCCAACTCGGCCTCGGTCCCGATGACATCGAGGATGTCGTCGCGGACCTGGAAGATCATGCCGAAGTAGCGACCGAAGCTGGTGTAGGCATCGACCTCGGGGCGGGGCAGTCCCCCGGTCAGGGCCCCGATGCGGCAGGACGTGGCCATCAGCGAGGCCGTCTTGCCGGCGATGGCCGAGGAGTAGCTCTCCTCGGTCCTGCCCACCTGGAAGGCGGCGTGGACCTCGGCGACCTGGCCCCGGCAGAGCTCACCGAGGGTGGCCGCCAGCAGGCCGGCGATCTCGGTCCCGAGGCCGGCGGCGATCTCCGCCGAACGGGCCAGGAGGAAGTCGCCGGCCACGATGGCCACCAGATTGCCGAAACGGGCGTTGACGCTCTCCACGTTCCGGCGGACCGTGGCCTCGTCCATCACGTCGTCGTGATAGAGCGACGCCAGGTGGACCAGTTCGACCGACACCGCGCCGAGGAGGTCCTCCCGTGAGGCGTCCCGGGCCCCAGAAGTGGCTGTGGCCAGGGCGAGGACCGGCCTGAGGCGCTTTCCGCCTGCGGCCAGGAGGTGGGTCGTGACCTCGTCGAGGAATCCGTCGCCGGTCACCACGGACTCCACGAGCAGGGGCTCGAGGCGCCTGAGTTGATCTTCGAGTGCGGGAAGCCCCAGGAGCTCTACGACGTTCACTTCCTACAGACGATAGGCCAGGTTGCCGATGACTGAGAAAAGCAAATCAAAAAAGGATCTGTGCGGGTGCGGGGGGCATCTTCACCTGTAGACTTCGCATCAGTTACTGACCGCGGATGGAGGCGGTGGAGTGTTCGAAAGATTTACAGACCGGGCTCGTAGGGTTCTTGTACTCGCGCAGGAGGAAGCGCGGCTGCTGAACCACAGCTTCATAGGCACAGAGCACATCCTCCTGGGGCTCATCCACGAGGGTGAAGGGGTCGCGGCCAAAGCGCTCGAGTCGTTGGGCGTCTCGCTGGAGGCCGTGCGTGAGAAGGTCGAGGAGACCATCGGCCTGGCCGGGACGGCTCCGACCGGCTCCCCGCCCTTCACGCCCCGTGCGAAGAAGGTCCTCGAGCTGTCGCTCCGTGAGGCACTGCAGCTCGGCCACAGCTACATCGGGACCGAGCACATGCTGCTGGGCCTGGTGCGAGAGGGCGAAGGCGTGGCCGCCCAGGTGCTGCAGAGCCTCGGCGCCGACCTGCCGCGTGTGCGCCAGCAGGTGATCCAGCTCCTCTCCGGCTACCAGGGCAAGGAGTCCGTGGGTGCCGGTGCACCCGGCTCCCAGTCCTCGGACGCCCCCACCGGGTCGCCGGTCCTCGACCAGTTCGGCCGCAACCTCACCGCACTGGCCCGGGACCACAAGTTGGACCCCGTCATCGGCCGTGAGAAAGAGATCGAACGGGTCATGCAGGTGCTGTCGCGCCGCACGAAGAACAACCCGGTCCTGATCGGCGAGCCCGGCGTGGGCAAGACCGCCATCGTCGAGGGCCTGGCCCAGCGGATCGTGGCCGACGATGTCCCCGAGACCCTCACCGGCAAGCAGCTCTACACGCTCGACCTCGGTGCCCTGGTGGCGGGCAGCCGCTACCGCGGTGACTTCGAGGAGCGCTTGAAGAAGGTGCTGAAGGAGATCCGGACGCGTGGTGACATCGTCCTGTTCATCGACGAGCTGCACACCCTGGTGGGTGCCGGCGCCGCCGAGGGTGCGATCGACGCCGCCTCCATCCTCAAGCCCATGCTGGCCCGGGGCGAGTTGCAGACCATCGGCGCCACCACCATCGACGAGTACCGCAAGCACCTGGAGAAGGACGCGGCCCTCGAGCGCCGTTTCCAGCCCATCAAGGTGGAGCAGCCCAATGTGGCGCTGACCATCGAGATCCTGAAGGGCCTGCGCGACCGGTACGAGTCGCACCACGCCGTCACCATCACCGACCAGGCCCTGGTGGCCGCGGCCAACCTGGCCGACCGCTACCTGGCCGACCGGTACCTCCCGGACAAGGCCATCGACCTCATCGACGAGGCCGGCAGCCGCCTACGCATCCGCCGCATGACGACGCCCCCGGCCTACAAGAAGCTCGAAGAGGACATCACGCGCCTCCGGGCCGACAAGGAAGCCGCCATCGAGAAGCAGGCGTTCGACCAGGCGAAGAAGCTGGCCGAGCAGGAGAAGGAGCGGCTCGACTCCAAAGAGGCCATGGAGGCCGAATGGCGTGCCGAGGGCGTCGACCTGTTCGACGTCGTCGACGAGGAGGTCATCGCCGAGGTGCTGGCCAATTGGACGGGCATTCCCGTCTACCGGCTCACCGAGGAGGAGACGGCCAAGCTGCTCCGCATGGAGGACGAGCTCCACAAGCGGGTCATCGGGCAGGAGCCGGCCATCGCCGCCCTGGCCCGGTCGATCCGTCGGACCCGGGCCGGCCTCAAGGACCCCAAGCGCCCCAGTGGCTCGTTCATCTTCCTCGGTCCCACCGGTGTCGGGAAGACGGAGTTGGCCAAGACCCTGGCCGAGTTCCTCTTCGACGACGAGGACGCGCTGATCCAGCTCGACATGTCCGAGTACATGGAGAAGCACACGGTGAGCCGTCTGGTGGGGTCGCCCCCCGGCTACGTCGGGTACGAAGAGGGAGGGCAGCTGACCGAGGCGGTCCGGCGCAAGCCCTTCTCCGTGGTGCTGTTCGACGAGGTCGAGAAGGCGCACGCCGACGTGTTCAACACGCTGCTGCAGATTCTGGAGGACGGTCGACTGACCGACGCCCAGGGTCGCTCGGTCGACTTCAAGAACACCGTCCTCATCATGACGTCCAACCTCGGCACCGCCGATCTGCGCAAGTCGTCGGTCGGATTCGCCAAGACGTCCGAGGCGGTCACCTACGAGCGCATGAAGACCAAGGTCAACGAGGCGCTGAAGGCACACTTCCGCCCCGAGTTCCTGAACCGCATCGACGAGGTCGTGGTGTTCCACGAGCTCTCCAAGGTCGAGGTGGTCGAGATCGTGGACCTCATGATCCAGCGGGTCTCGAACCAGCTGGAGCTGCAGGGGCTCAGCCTGGTGCTCACGCCGCCGGCCAAGCAGCTGCTCGCCGACAAGGGCTACGACCCCCAGCTCGGAGCGCGGCCGTTGCGTCGGGCCATTCAGCAGATGGTCGAGGACCCGCTGTCGGAGCGGATCCTGTGGAAGGAGTTCCGGGTCGGCGAGACCATCGTGGTCGATGTCGAGACCATCACGCCCGAGGCCGCTGCGGCCTACGACGTGAAAGGAGCTCCGCCACTGATCGCCGGCGACCAGCAGCTGACCTTCACCGCCATCGAGGGTGTCGAGCCCCCGCCGCCGGTGGAGTTGGCCGGAGCGGACTCGTCCGCCGACTGACAACGCAGCCCACATACGCCTGACCCCGATCACCCCGCCGGCCTCGCCGGTGGGGTGATCGGCTTCCGGGGCCCAGGAGCGGTGGGTGGCACAGGCCCGATCGGCCAGACCAGCGCACGGGCCGGCCCGGTGGAGCGGGTGCTGGCCGGCCCGGTGGAGCGGGTGCTGGCAGGCCCGGTGGAACGGGCGAGGGCAGGCCCGGGGGAGCGGGTGCTGGCACGGTCACCCCGGCTGACACACCCAGTCCCTACGATCGGGGCATGGCCAGGACGGCGAAGCGACACCGCTGCATCGACTGCGGGCACACCACGGCGCGGTGGGCCGGCCGCTGCCCCACCTGCGGCGAGTGGAACACCCTGATGGAGGAGTCGCAGCTCACTCCCCTGGTCCGGGCGGTCGACGCCCTGGACCTCTCGTCCATGACCATGCCGTTGGCGTCGGTGGACGTGTCCGAGGCCGCCGCCGTGCCCACGGGTATCGAGGAGTTCGACCGGGTGCTGTCGGGCGGACTGGTCCCCGGCTCGGTCACCCTGCTCGGCGGCGAGCCCGGGATCGGCAAGTCCACCCTCCTCCTCCAGGTGCTGGCGGCGCGGGCCGCCGCCGGTCACCGGGTCCTGCTGGTGTCCGCCGAGGAGTCGGCCCACCAGGTCCGCCTGCGGGCCGAGCGGCTGGGCCCGATCCCACCCAGCCTCCTGATCCTGCCCGTCACCGACATCGGTGCTGTGGCCCAGGCCGTCATGGAGACCCGGCCCGACCTGGTGGTCATCGACTCCATCCAGGCCGTGGCGGTGGGGCCGGCCACGCCGGGCGAGCGCCGGGCGGCCGGCGTGCCGGGCAGTGTCACCCAGGTGCGCGAGTGTGCCGACCAGCTGGTCGCCCTGGCCAAATCGCACCAGGTGGCGACGGTCCTGGTCGGGCACGTCACGAAGGACGGCAGCCTGGCCGGGCCGCGGGCGCTCGAGCACATGGTCGACACGGTCCTCAGCTTCGAGGGCGACCGGCACCACGCCCTCCGCCTCCTCCTGGCCGTCAAGCACCGGTTCGGCCCCACCGGCGAGCTCGGCCTGTTCGAGATGGGCGATCAGGGCCTCAACCGGGTCGACGATCCCGGCCGGCTGCTCCTGGGTGACCGGCTCACCGGAGTGGCCGGAGGAGTGGTCCTGCCTGCCGTCCAGGGCCGGAGGACGCTGATGGTGGAGCTCCAGGCCCTGGTCACCGAGATGGGCCAGGCCCAGCCCAAGCGGTCGGTGGTCGGCCTGGACGCCGGCCGGTTGGTGATGACGCTCGCCGTCCTGGTCCGCCACGTCGGGCTGCCCGTGCTCACGCTCGACGTCTTCGCGTCGGTGGCCGGGGGGATCAGGGTGAGCGAGCCCGCCGCCGACCTGGCGGTGGCACTGGCCGTGGCCTCGGCCGCCACCGGCACTGCGCTCCCCGCCGATCTGGCCGCCGTGGGCGAGGTGGGCCTGGCCGGCGAGGTCCGCCAGGTGACCAACCTCCCTCGCCGGCTCGAGGAGTCGGGGCGTCTGGGATTCAGCCGTGTGGTCGTGCCGTCCTCGTCGCCGGAGGGCCCCCCGGGCATCGAGCTGATCAGGGTGGACACGGTGGCCGACGCCGTCTCCCGCTTCGACTGCCTTCCCCGCTCCTGAGCCCGTCCGACGGACGGGCGGGTACCATGCGACTGTGACGACGCGCCAGAGTTCGCCGCTCAGCGAGGCGCTGGCGATGGTGGCGCCCGGTCGCCCGCTGCGCGACGGGCTGGACCGGATCCTGCGGGCCAAGCGGGGCGGCCTGGTCGTGGTGGGCGATGGCCCCGGCGTGCTCTCCATCTGCTCGGGCGGCTTCCTGCTCGACGCCGAATTCAGTCCCCAGCGACTGTCGGAGCTGGCGAAGATGGACGGTGCCATCATCCTGGCCGCCAACGCCTCGCGCATCGCCCGCGCCAACGTGCACCTGATGCCCAAGGCCACCATCCCGACCTCGGAGACCGGCACCCGCCACCGGACCGCCGAGCGGGTGGCCCGGTCGATCGACGTCCCGGTGCTGTCGGTGTCGGCGGCCATGTCCGTCATCACCGTCTACCGCAACGACCACAAGCACACCGTGCAGCCCACCGGCTGGCTCCACGACCGCACTGACCAGGCCCTGGCCACCATGCAGCACTTCCGCAACCGGTTCGACGTGGCCCTCAACGGCCTCTCGGTGCTGGAGGTGGAGGACACCGTATCGGTAGGGGACGTGGTGGCGGTGGTCCAGGCCGCGGAGATGGTCCTGCGCATCGCCGAGGAGGTGGAGGGCTACCTGGTGGAGTTGGGGGAGGACGGCCGCCTGGTCGGGCTGCAGTCGGCGGAGCTCATCGATGGTGTGGCGCCCACGCTCCACCTGGTGGTGCGGGACTACTGCGGCCGGCCGCCGGCCAAGGGCGACCGGCTGTCGGCGGTCAACCACGCCGTCGCCGAGCTGAGCCGCCTCACCCCGGACGAGCTGGCCGACGAGACACGGGTGGCGGACATCCTGGGCCTGCCCGGCTCGTTCAACGACACCGAATCCGGGGTCGAGCCACGGGGCTACCGCCTGCTCTACCGCCTGCCCCGGTTCTCCGACGCCATCATCGAGCGCATCGTGGACCGATTCGTGAACCTCCAGCAGATCATGCGGGCCTCGCTCGGCGAGCTCGAGCAGGTCGACGGGGTGGGCCAGGCACGCGCCCACTCGGTCAAGGACGGCCTGGCCCGCCTGGCCGAGGCCAGCATCTTCGAGCGCTACCAGTAGCCGGCCACGACCGGACCCCGGTCCGGAGGGCCGCTGCCCGGAAGGGGCACGGTTCGGGAGACCAGCCCCACCGTGTACCATTACATGCTTCGCCTAAGCGGTCCGGACGTCGCTCACCAGCCCCGGGACCAGCCCGCAACGCCAGGAGGAACGGTGTTCGACATCGGTGACAAGGTCGTCTATCCGCACCACGGCGCGGCAGTAGTCGAACGACGCGAGACCAAAGAGGCATTCGGCAAGAAGCAGGAGTACCTGGTGCTCCGGCTGGCCTACGGCGACCTGACGCTGATGGTGCCGGCCGACAACACCGAGGGTGTCGGACTGCGGGAGGTCATCAACGACGAAGAGGTGGAAGAGGTGTTCGCCGTCCTCCGGAAGAAGGAGGCCCGGATGCCCACCAACTGGTCACGTCGTTATAAGAACCACTCCGAGAAGCTCCGGTCCGGTGACATCTACCAGGTGGCCGAGGTGGTCCGGAACCTCTCCATCCGGGACAAGGACAAGGGCCTGTCCGCCGGCGAGAAGCGCATGCTCAGCCGGGCCCGCCAGATCCTGGTGTCCGAGCTGACCTTCGCCCTCGGGGTGGACGAGGAGGCGGCCGAGGTCCGGCTGAACGAGGCGCTTCCCTGAGCCGAGACGGATCCGTCTGGGCCATCGTGGTGGCGGGCGGCACCGGGCGCCGGTTCGGCGGGGCCAAGCAGTTCTCCCTCCTCGGGGGACGGCCCGTGGCCGCATGGTCGGTCACCGCGGCCCGCTCGGTGGCTGATGGGGTGGTGCTGGTGGTCCCGGCCGATGGTGAGGCACCCGGCACCGACCGCCTCGGGGCTGACCACACCGTGATCGGCGGCGACACCCGGGCCGAGTCGGTACGGGCGGGCCTGGCCTCGGTCCCCGACGACGCCTCGGTCATCGTGGTCCACGACGCCGCCCGGCCGCTGGCCAGCCCGTCGCTGTTCGGGGCGGTGGTGGCGCGGGTGCGCGCCGGGGGTGCGGCCGGAGCCATTCCGGTGCTGGCGGTGGGCGACACGCTGAAGCGGGTGTCGGGCGACTCGGTGGTGGCCACCGTCGACCGCGAGGGCCTGGTGTCGGTCCAGACGCCCCAGGCCTTCGAGGCCCGAGCCCTGCGCGACGCCCACGCCGGGGGGGCGGAGGCCACCGACGACGCCGGGCTGCTGGAGGAGCGGGGGATGACCGTGTGCACCGTGCCCGGTGAGGCCCGGAACGTGAAGATCACCCGTCCCGACGACCTCGAGCTGGCCGAGCTCTACCTGTCGGCCGTGCACGGATGACGCCGGGCCCCGGCGGTGTCGGCGATGCCGGTGGGGCCGGTGACGGGCTCCGGGTGGGGCAGGGGATCGACGTCCACCGGTTCTCCGACGATCCGGAGCGGCCGTTGGTCCTCGGAGGGGTGGTGGTCACCGGCGACGGCGCCCGTGGATTGGATGGGCACAGCGATGCCGACGCCGTCTGCCATGCCATCGCCGACGCGGTACTGGGAGCCGCCGGGCTCGGTGACCTCGGGCGCCACGCCCCGGACGACGACCCGCGGTGGGAGGGAGTCGACAGCCTGGACCTCCTGGCGCAGATGGTCGGTCTGGCCCGCTCCGCCGGCTGGGTCCCCGTGAACGCCGACTGCACGGTGGTGGCCGAGCGGCCCCGGTTGGCTCCCTTCGTGGCGGCCATGGCCGAGCGGCTCTCGGGGGTGCTCGGCGGCCCGGTCAACGTCAAGGCGACCCGGGCCGAGGGCCTGGGCGCCCTGGGCAGGGCCGAGGGGATCGCCTGTACGGCGGTGGTCCTGTTGGCTGGAGCGGGGGGAACGCCCGCCGTCCCCGCTCCGGGGGCGCGCCACCACGGCGGTGAAGGCGCATGAGCCCGGGTCAGCGTGGGGGCGGCCGGGGCCGATCCGGGGGTGAGCCCCGGGGACGGCCGGGTGGCCCCGGGAGCGGCTCCTCCGGTCGGGGGGCCTCGGGGCGGGGGGCCACCGGGTCGGGAGGTCGGGGCGACGCCCGCACCGCCCCCCGTCCGGCCACCGGCCGGCGGACTGCCGATGCCACCGGTCTGGGTGGGGACCAGGTCGAGGGGCGCCAGGCCGTGCGGGAGCTGCTCGCCGCCAACCGGCGGCCGGTCCGGTCGCTCCTCATGGCCGAGGGGATGGACGCCGCCCCCATCCTGGACGAGATCGAGGCCCTGGCGACCCGGCGCCGGGTCCGGGTCGAGTACGTGTCGAGGCGTCGGATCGACTCGGTGGCCCGCACCGAGGCCCCCCAGGGGGTGGTGGCGGTGGCCCGCCCCGTGGAGGAGGCCACCCTCGAGGCCCTGTGCGAGCCGAGCCCCCGGGGGGCGGTGCCCTTCCTGCTGGTGCTGGACGGGATCACCGACCCCCACAACATGGGTGCCCTGCTCCGGAGCGCCGAGTGTGCCGGGGTCACCGGGGTGATCCTGCCCAGGCACCGGTCGGCGCACCTGTCCCCGACGGTGGCCAAGGTGGCGGCCGGTGCCATCGAGTACCTCCCGCTGGCGCTGGTGGCCGGGGTGCCGGCCGCGCTGCAGCGGCTGTCGGCGCTCGGTGTGTGGACCGTCGGGCTGGTGGGCGAGGCGCGCCAGGCCCTCTACGAACTGCCCCTCGGCGACCAGCCGGTGGCGCTGGTGCTCGGATCCGAGGGGAGCGGGCTGGCCGATCTGACCCGGAAGCGCTGCGACGCGCTGGCCTCTATCCCCCAGCACGGCTCCCTGGCCTCGCTCAACGTGTCGACCGCCGGTGCCATCGCCTGTTTCGACGTGGCCCGGCGGAGGTCCGACCCCGGAACCTGACCGGGTGGGGCGGTTGCCCGTCTCAGACAGCCTCGACCGTGACACCCTTCCAGAAGGCCACCCGGTCGGTGATCTCCTTGGCCGCATCCTTGGGCTCGGGGTAGTACCAGGCGGCGTCGTCGTTGCGCTTGCCGTCCACCACCACGCTCCGGTAGCTGGCCGTGCCCTTCCACGGACACACCGTCTGGGTGCCGCTGGGCTCGAAGTACTCGGCCCGCACGTCCTGGGCGGGAAAGTACTGGTTGCCCTCCACGACGACCGTGTCGTCGCTTTCGGCCAGCACCGTACCGTTCCATGTCGCTCGAATCGTCATACCCGTTCCAACGCCCGATCGGGGGATCCTGTTCCCGATGCGGGTCCGGGTCCCGTTCCACCGGACCCGGGAGCGACCGTGAACGGGTGGGCCCAGGCGTGAGCGGCGTGCGCGCGGGCCGATTGGGATAGAACCGGTAGACGAGAGAGGGAGGCACCGCCGATGACGGAACGAGCTGAGGTCATTGTCCTGGGGATGGGGCCCGGAAGCGAGGATGTGGCCGAGCGCCTGGCCGAGGCCGGGCTCGACGTGATCGGCATCGACGCCGAGCTGGTGGGCGGGGAGTGCCCCTACTGGGGGTGCGTCCCCTCCAAGATGATGATCCGGGCCGCCGACCTGCTGGCCGAGGGCCGACGGGTCCCGGGCATGGCCGGGACCAGCACGATCGTTCCCGACTGGTCCCCGGTGGCCGCCAGGATCAGGCAGGAGGCCACGGATGACTGGGACGATGCGGTGGCGGTGCGCCGCTTCGAGGACAAGGGCGGCCGGTTCGTGCGGGGGTGGGGCCGGCTGGACGGGACGCGCCGGGTGGCGGTGGGCGAGGAGGTCTACGAGGCCTCGCGGGGGGTGGTGGTGGGCATCGGGTCCCGGGCCTGGGCCCCGCCGGTGGACGGCCTGGCCGACACCCCCTACTGGACCAATCGGGATGCCATCGAGACACGGGAGGTCCCGGCCCGACTGGCCGTGCTGGGGGGCGGTGCCATCGGCGTCGAGCTGGCCCAGGTGTTCCGTCGCTTCGGCTCCGAGGTCACCGTGCTCGAGGCCGGCCCCCGGCTGGTCGGTCCCGAGGAGCCCGAGTCCGCCTCCCTGCTGGCCGAGGTCTTCGAGGCCGAGGGCATCGACACCCGCACCGGTGTCCGCATCGGATCGGTGCACCACGACGGCGAGCGCTTCACCATCACCCTGGGCCAGGGCGACCCTGTCGTGGTGGACCGGCTCCTGGTGGCGGCGGGCCGCCGCCCCGATCTGGCCCGGCTCAATGCGTCGTCCGTGGGGCTCGACGAGTCGGCCCGGGCGCTCCCGGTCGACGACCACCTCCGCGTGGTGGGGGCCGAGGGCCTGTGGGCGGTGGGTGACGTGACGGGCAAGGGGGCGTTCACCCACGTGTCCATGTACCAGGCCGACATCGTGGTCCGGGACATCCTGGGCCAGGGTGTGGTGCCCGCCGACTACCGGGCCGTGCCCCACGTCACGTTCACCGATCCGGAGATCGGTTCGGTGGGGATGACCGAGCACGAGGCCCGCGAGGCCGGGCTGGCCGTGCGGGTGGGCATGGCCCAGATCCCGTCGTCCACCCGGGGGTGGATCCACAAGGCCGGCAACGAGGGCTTCATCAAGCTGGTGGAGGACGCCGACCGCGGTGTCCTGGTGGGGGCCACGTCGGTGGGCCCCTGGGGTGGGGAGGTGCTGGGCCTGCTGGCTCTGGCCGTCCATGCCGAGGTGCCCACGAGGACACTCCGCCACATGATCTACGCCTACCCCACCTTCCACCGGGCCATCGAGGCCGCCGTCAAGGAACTCCTCCCCGACTGACGGGTGGCCGGTGGTCAGCCGACCGGCGCCCGGTGGGCGGGGGCCGGACCCGCCGAACTCAGCGGGTGGGCCGGCTGAGGGTCAGGAGGAACTCGTCACCGTCCGAGGGCCAGAGGCACTCGATCTCGAAGCCGGAGGCGGCGAGCTCCACCTCGAGGGCCGCCGGCGTGAACTTGGTGCTGATCTCGGTCAGCATCTCCTCGCCGGAGGCGAACGAAACCTCGAGATCGAGGTCGGCCACCCGGATCTGCTGGTCGGACGTCGACCGCAACCACATCTCGATGCGCTGATCGTCTTCGTTCCAGCGGGCCACGTGGTCGAAGTGCTCGGGCACGAAGTCGGCGCCGAGCTCCCGGTTCAGTACGAGGAGCACGTTGCGGTTGAACTCGGCGGTGACCCCGGCCCGGTCGTCGTAGGCGGCGACCAGGGTGGCCCGGTCCTTCACCAGGTCGGTGCCGAGCAGGAGCCGGTCGTCGGGGGTCATGACCAGGCGGAGCTGGTCGAGGAAGGTCCGCCGCTGCCCGGGGTCGAGGTTGCCGATGGTGCCCCCCAGAAAGGCGAACAGCCGGTGGCCCCCGGCCGGGAGGACGTCGAGGTGGTGGTGGAAGTCGCCGACCACAGCCGTGACGGCCAGGCCGGGGTACTGCTCGGCCAGCGCGGTGGCCGCCTCCCACAAGGTGGTGTCGCTGACGTCGAGGGGCACGAACCGCTCCAGGCGTCCGTTGGACTGCATGGCGTCGAGGAGGAGCCTCGACTTGTCGCAGGTGCCCGCCCCCAGCTCGATGAGGGTGTCGGCCTCCGAGCTCTGGGCGATGTCCTTGGCGTGGGCGTCGAGGATGGAGCGCTCGGCCCGGGTCGGGTAGTACTCGGGGAGCCGGGTGATCTCGTCGAAGAGCCGGCTGCCCCGGTCGTCGTAGAAGTAGACGGGTGGCAGCTGGCGGGGCTCGGCGCTCAGGCCGGAACGGACGTCCCGCTCCATGGCGCCCCGGAGGTCGTCACCGGTCAGATGGGTCTCGATGGTGGGGGGGATGACGGAGCGCATGGCCTTCCTTCGGTGCGGTGGTCACGGAGGATGAGTTGCCCCTCATCGACGACGCCAGTCAGTAGTTGCGGGCCAGACGCAGCCCGGAAAAGGCCCATCGGGCCGAGGGTGGGAAGAAGTTGCGGTAGGAGGCCCGGACGTGGCCGGCGGGGGTCACGCACGAGCCTCCCCGCAGGACGTACTGGTTCACCATGAACTTGCCGTTGTACTCGCCGACCGCCCCGGGCGCCGCCTCGAACCCCGGATACGGGCTGTAGGCCGACGACGTCCACTGCCACACGTTGCCGAAGGGCCCGCTGCCGTAGGTGTCGCCGGGTGCGGCCAGGACCGGGGTCGGATGCAGCCGGGCCTGGTCGAGGAAGTGGCCTTCGACCGGCATCCCGGTGGTGGCCACCTCCCACTCGATCTCGGTCGGGAGGCGGTAGCCGGCCCATCGGGCGTAGGCGTCGGCTTCGTAGTAGCTGATGTGGCAGACCGGTTGGGCCGGGTCGACCGGGATCGGTCCCCCGAGGGTGTACTCCCGCCAGCCCCCCTCGGTCCTCGACCAGTAGAGCGGGCAGTCCCACCCCTCGGCCATGGTGGTGGCCCACCCGTCAGACAGCCAGAGTTCGGGGCGCCCGTAGCCGTCGTCCTCCATGAACTCGAGCCACTCGCCGCAGGTGACCGGACGGTCGGCCAGCGAGAAGCCGCCGAGGTAGACGCGGTGGCGGGGGCTCTCGTTGTCGAAGCTGAACCCCTCCCCGATGTGACCGATGTCGTAGGTGCCCTCCGAGTGCCGTGTCCAGCCGGCTGCCGCCGCCGTTCCCGGATCGCCGAGGCACAGGTCGTCGTAGGCCGGGAGGAGGGGGTTGAGGGAGAGCACGTGTTTGATGTCCATCAAGAGCAGCTCCTGATGCTGCTGTTCGTGGTGGATGCCCAGCTCGACCAGCCAGCCCGTGGCCTCGTCGGGGAGGAACTCGAGGAGCGTCGCCATGGCCCCGTCGACGTAGGCCCGGTACTGGGCGATGTCGGCGATACCCGGGCGGGAGATGAGCCCCCGGTCGGGTCGGGGGTACCGGGCACCGACCCCCTCGTAGTAGGAGTTGAACAAGAAGCCGTACTCGGGGTGGAACGGCAGGTAGCCGTGCTGTCGGGGTTCGAGCAGGAAGGTCTCGAAGAACCAGGTGGTGTGGGCCCGGTGCCACTTGGTCGGACTGACGTCCGGCATGGACTGGACGGTCTGGTCCTCGGCGCTGAGCCGGTCGGCCAGCGACTCGGTGAGGGCCCGGGTGGCGAAGAACCGGTCCGTGAGCGATCGAGACCCCACGCCGGCCAGAAGATCGGTCATCGTCGCTCCTTCCGAACTCCGCCCGAGGCCAGCGACCGTACGCCCTGGTGTGGAAGCCCTTCGCTCCCGGTCAACTTACCCGGTTGCCGCCGAAGACATACGCGCCGACCACGGCGCTCCACCCGTCCGGCCGCCCTGGATCGAGTCGGCCGGGACCGGGCACGGGTGTGGCCTGGAAGAACACAGGATCTCCCGGTTGGCCGGCCCGGGTCCGGGCCCGGGCGCCTCCGGCCCTCAGGCCAGGCCCCGGAGGCGGACCGCCTCGGCCACCTTGGCCAGCCCCACCATGTACGCCGCCGTGCGCAGGTCGACCCGGCGCTCGAGGTGGCAGGCCCACACCGACTGGAACGCCCGGTCGAGGAAGGTGGTCAGCTCCTGGTTGAAGCGCTCCTCCGACCACCGGAACGCGGTCAGGTTGGCTGTCCATTCGAAGTAGCTGCCGGTCACGCCGCCGGCGTTGGCCAGAATGTCGGGCACGACGGTCACACCGGCATCCCGGAGCACGGCGTCGGCCTCCGGGGTGATCGGATGATTGGCCGCCTCGAGGACCAGCGGTGCCCTGACCGCCGAGGCGTTCCCGCCGTCGATGGCGTTCTCGAGGGCGGCGGGGACCAACACGTCGCACTCCAGGCCCAGGAGTTCGTCGTTGGTGATGAAGTCGCCGACGGTGACCTCCTTGAGCAGCACCCCGGGCCCGGCGTCGGCGAGGAGCGCCGGCACGTCGATGCCCTCGGTGCGGTGGCGCCCACCGGAGACATCGGAGACACCCACGATCACCGCTCCCTGCTCGGCGGCGAACCGGGCCACGTGGCGGCCGACGTTGCCGAAGCCCTGGATGGCCACCCGGCGACCGGTGAGCGTCTGGCCCAGTGCGGTCAGGGTCGACACGGCGATGGACACCACCCCCCTGCCCGTCGCCTCGAGGCGGCCGGGCACGCCTTCGAGCTCCAGGGGCTTGCCCGTGACCACGGCCGGGGACCATCCGGCCTGTGACGAGTAGGCGTCCATGATCCAGCCCATCACCCGAGCGTCGGTGTTCACGTCGGGAGCCAGGATGTCGGCGTGGGGACCGATGACGCCGGAGATGGCATGGGTGAAGCTCCGCGTGGCGGCCTCCAGCTCCCGCAACGAGAGGGACGAGGGGTCGAGGGTCATCCCGCCCTTGGCTCCGCCGAAGGGCAGGTCGAGGAGGGCCGACTTCCAGGTCATCAGGGACGCCAGGGCCCGCACCTCGTCCAGATCGGTGTCGGGGTGGTACCGCAGCCCGCCCTTGAAGGGCCCCCGCGCCCCGTTGTGCTGCACCCGGTAGCCCCGGAACGTGTGCACGGATCCGTCGTCGGCATGGATGGGGACCTGGACATCGATCTGCCGATAGGGATCGGCCAGCAGGACGCGCACGACCTCCTCGAGCTCGAGCAGGTCGGCGGCCCGGTCGACGTACCGGTTGACCGACTCGGAGAAGGTGGACGCCATGGCCACGAGACTACCGACGGGGTGCCGGGACGGTCCCGGGCGGCCACATCCTGACCACACCGGCCGGACACCTCGACCCAGGCGTCAGCTGCCCGGGGGGCGTGGAGGCTCGGCACCGGGTGTGCCGTCGGGCCGAACCGGGACAGGATCGAGTGCCCCGGCGCGCACCTGCAGGTCCCCCAGGACCGCTGCGGCATGGAGGGCAAACGACTCGTCCTGGTCCGATCCCATCCAGCGCTCGACGGCGATGGTGAAGGCGAGCATCCCCACCTCCGCCCCCAGCCGGGCGGTCAGTTCGTCGAGGCCCCGGGCGCGCAGGGCTGCCTCGATCGACCGGGCGATGCGGGCGTGCTTGAGCAGTCCCCGTTCCTGCAGTTCGCTGTTCGCCGCGACCACCAGCACGCGCTGGGCGGCCTTGGCCCGCTGCTGTGGGGTCATGGCCGCCTCGGCGGCCCCGAACGCCGCCTGCAGGCACCCGGTGAGTGTGGCATCGGCGGAGGCGGCCCGGATGCCCTCGGCGAACAGCCCGGCCAGCACGTCCTCACCACCGAACAGCACCTCACGCTTGTCGGCGAAGTGCCGGAAGAACGTGGCGCGGTTCAAACCGGCGCGATCGGCGATCTGGGCCACCGTGGTCTGGTCGTAGCCGCGCTCCACGAAGAGCTGCAGCGCGGCGGTCTCCAGGCGCTCACGCGCGTCCGGTGCCCATCTTCCCACCGGCCCAGCCTAGGCGAGGCGACCGGATCGCATCATAAGGATGATACGACGCAGTCGCATAAAGTGGTATCCTGATGCGACCGGATCGCATCGGTGCTCCGGCTGCGGCCCGCACCGTCGGTTCTCATCGTGAAACTCGAGCAAGGAGCCTGCCTCATGCGCATCTTCGTCACCGGTGCCTCCGGCTGGATCGGCTCGGCCCTCGTGCCCGAACTGATCGGTGCCGGCCATCACGTCCTGGCACTGGCCCGCTCGGACGCCTCGGCCGAGGTCGTCGCTGCCCGGGGTGCCGAGGTGCGACGGGGCGACCTGAACGACATCGACGTGCTGCGTTCCGGTGCCCTCGACAGCGACGGCGTCATCCACCTGGCCTTCGTCGTGCCCAGCGTGAGCGAGGGTGCGACACGGACCGACGCCACGGCCATCGAGACCTTTGCCACCGCCCTGGCCGGCACCGGCAAGCCCCTGGTGATCTCCGGCGGAACACTCGTCAGGCCCGGACGACCGGCGACCGAACACGACGAGCTCGTGGCCGCCGGCCCCCTCGCGGCCCGTATCACCAACATGCGCAACGCACTGGCGACGTCAGACAGGGGCATCCGCTCCTGCCTGGTCATGCTGCCCCGATCGGTGCACGGCGAGGGGGAGCGTCACGGCTTCATTCCCCAACTCATCACTCTGGCCCGGACCACGGGCGTCTCCGGTTACATCGCCGACGGGAGCAGCCGCTGGCCGGCCGTCCACGTGCAGGACGCCGCCCACCTCTACCGGCTGGCTGTCGAGAGGGCGCCCGCCGGTGCCGTGCTCAACGCGGTCGGCGACGAGGGCGTGCCCGTCCGCGCCATCGCCGAGGCCATCGGTCGGCACCTGGACCTTCCGGCGCGGTCCGTGCCGGCTGAGCAGTTCGGCGGCATGCTCGGGCACATCCTCGGCACCGACATGCCGGCGTCCAGCGCCATCACCCAGGAACTGATGGGCTGGACGCCCACCCATCCCGGCCTCATCGAGGACATCGAGCAGGGTCACTACTTCGTCTGACCGGTGGGGTCACCCGCCCGCTGCCGGAGCGGACGGTGCTGCTACCCGCGTGCCTGGCGCCGGAGCGGCATCATCGTCTCGGGAACGGGGTTGGCCGTGAAATCGGGCACCAGCTGGTTGAAGAGGTCCGGTTTCTCCATGGGGACGAGGTGCGATGCACCCGGGACCCCGGCCAGCTGCCCGTTCCCGACCGTGCAGGAGAACTCCTGTGCGTGGTCCACGCGGACAGCGTCGTCGTCGCCGACGATGACGAGGGTCGGTGCCTCGATCCGCTGTACGTGCGCAGTCCAGTCAAAGGGCTCATCCACAGGGCGCGCACCTTCTCCCAGACCTCGGGGAAGTGGTCAGGACCGTCCGGAGAGGCTCGGGCGTACATGGCGGCGAACATCACCATGTCCCCATCGTCGGGCGCCAGCGACACCAGTTCCTCCATCGCCCCCGGGACGTATCCGGCACTGGAGAAGCCGGATCCCGTGACGGTCAATGTACGGACGAGTCCTGGGTGCTCTGCCGCAACGAGGGTTCCCACCATGCCTCCGTCGCTCCATCCGAGCAGATCGACCGGACCGAACGCCGGCCCACATCGAGTCCGAGGATCGGATAGTTGCCCGTCCTGCCATCCGAGGCAGTCGCGCGTTGCGCTCCGAGGATTGTCACCGTCGCTGCGGGTTCTTAGCCCTTGGCGGTGAGCCCTCCCAGCCACGCATCAATGGTGCTTGCCGCTTCACTCCCCATGGCCTCGACCAAGTCTTCCTGAGCTTCGCTCCACGCTACGTCGGCAGATGCGAGTGTGGTCGACCCCTCTTCGGTGATGACGACTGTCATGGAACGTCCGGTTGCTGATGTTTCGCTAGGGGTGATCCAACCCCGGCCCTCCATTACGGCCAGGTTGCGGCTGACCGTGGACCGCTCCATGCTCAGAACGTCTGCGAGTACCGACGGCTTCACGGGTTCGGCGATCAACGTCAGGGCCGAGAGGATCTCCATCTGAGGCACAGACAAACCGAGGGGCCGAAGATGATCGTCGAATCGACGGCCCACCAGACGGTGCAGTCGACCCACCCGTGTCGCTACGCAGTCCCGGGCCATCTGGCCGGCCAGACCCTCAGCTGAATGTTGGTGTTGCATCTGCACCTTCCCTAATGTAATGTACCTACAACACAAAGTAGTGTACCTACACCATACCAGTTCAGGAGGATTGCGATGTCGAACTTTTCAACCCTGGCGGAAAGAAACCGGGCCTTCGCCGATCGGGGCGAGCACACGGAGATCACGAGCGTGCTGCCTCGCGTTCCGGTCTTCGTGGTCACCTGCCTGGATCCCCGGACTGATCCCGCTGGCTTCCTCGGTGTGGGCCCGGGAGACGCACCGGTGGTACGTAATGCCGGCGGACGGGTCACCGACAAGGTGATCAACGACGTCGCCCTGATCGTTTCGTTGGCTGCCGAGCTCGGCGCAGGTGGACCCGATGGTCCGGCCCTCGAGGTGGCGGTCATCCATCACACGCAGTGTGGCACGGGGTTCCTGGCTGATCCACAGTTCCGGTCCACCTTCGCCGCCCGTAGCGGTATCGATGAGGGTGTGCTGGCCGCCGAAGCGGTCATCGATCCCGAGGCCACCGTCCGGATCGACGTCGCCCGCCTCGTTGCGTCCCCCCGGGTTCCCGACACGGTCACCGTCTCCGGCCACGTCTACGACCTCGACACCGGCCTCGTGACCACGATCATCGACGCCGTGGCGTCGGGCAGCATGAATGGGATCCCAGCATGAGCACGATCGCCGATCTCAAGCCCACCTCGTCGGTCAAGGCCAAGCCGGTCATCCTGCTGTCCTTACTGGCGGCGGCGTTTCTGATCAACCTCGAGACGACGATGGTCAACGTGGCTCTCCCGGTCCTGGTCAAGGAACTCCATGCCACGACCACCCAGCTCCAGTGGATCGTCGACGGCTACAACCTCGTCTTCGCTGCGCTCCTCCTCACCATGGGGAGCCTGTCTGACCGGTTCGGGCGAAAGGGCATGTTGCTGGGCGGCCTGGCCGTCTTTGGCGTGGCCAGCATCTCCGGAGGTCTCGTCACCAGCCCCGACGCACTGATCGCAACCCGCGCCGTTATGGGGCTCGGGGCGGCGATGACCTTCCCTGCCACCCTGTCGATCATCTCCAACGTGTTCACTGGACGGAAGGAACGGGCACAAGCCATCGGAGCGTGGGGAGCCACCGCAGGCGCAGCCATCGCCCTTGGACCCATTGCGGGCGGCTTCCTACTCGAGCACTTCTCGTGGTCGAGCATCTTTTTCGCCATGGGTCCCGTGGCAGCAGTCGCGTTCGTCCTGGTGGCCGCCACGGTGCCGTCCTCCAGGGACCTCGATGCCAAGAGGAGCGACGTCGGAGGTCTCATCCTCTCGGCAGCCTTCATGGGAACCATCGTCTACACAGTCATCGAAGCTCCGACGTACGGATGGGGTGCGCCCAGGACCATTGTTGGCTACCTCCTGGCCGTCGTGCTGTTGGTCGCGTTCGTCGGATGGGAGCGTCGGCAGGGCGAGCCGATGCTGGACGTCACGATCTTCTCGAATCTGCGCTTCAGCGCCGCCAGTGGATCGGTCACTGTGGCGTTCTTCACGCTGTTCGGGTTCATCTTCTTGATCATTCAGTACATGCAGTCCGTCCGGGGCTGGAGCCCGCTGTCGGCTGGCGTACATACGCTGCCTGTCGCCATCGCTGTCGGCGTCGGTTCGGTGGTCGGCACGCCGATGGCGGTCAAGGTGGGCACGAAGCTCATCGCCGCAATCGGGCTCCTCTCCATCACGGCGTTCTACTTCTGGCTCGGCTTTACGCTCACGGCGACGACGAGCTACTGGATCATTGCGGCACAGATGGTGCTCTACGGACTCGGGTTGGGCTTCACATCAGCCCCCGCCACCGACTCGATCATGGGGGCGGTGTCCCTCGGAAAGGCCGGCGTCGGTTCGGCCGTGAACGACTCGACCCGGATCCTCGGAGGGACCCTGGGTGTGGCCGTCATCGGCAGCGTCTACGCCTCCATCTACGGATCCCACCTCGGCAAGCATCTTCCCGCGGCGCTACCGAGTTCGGCCGGTGCGGTGGCAAAGCAGTCGGTGGGGGCTGCACAAGTGGTGGCGCAGAGGGCAGCCAGCCTCGGTCACCCGGCCATCGGAGCAGCTGTACGAGCGGCCTCGACCGATGCGTTCATGAGCGGTTTGACGACGGCCTGCTTCGTGGCGGGAGCGGTCGCTGCGCTGGGCTTCGTCATTGCCGCCGTGTTCCTGCCCGCGCAGCCACCCACGGCGATGTTCGAGAAGCCGGGTTCCTTCGAGGGAACGCCTGTCGGCGCTGCCGCCTGAACCTTCCTCAGGGGCCGAGCATGACTCGCTCACCGGGAGGCAGATACGAATATTCCACCGCGGCAAGAGCCACTGCATCCGACGGACCGGAACCACCGGGAGTCGGCCATAGAGGCACGTGTCCCGGCCGGTCCCGATTCCCCTGGTCGGAGTGGATGATCCGAACGTGCCCCGAGAAACGCTCAATCACAGTGGCTCCTGGCCCGACGTAGACCAGCAAGTCGATATCACTGTCAGGCCGTCCCTCGCCTGGTCACACGCTGCCAAATACCCGCGGGTTCGACTCGTGTCGATGTGCGGCTGCGCGGAGGATGGCCTCCCGGTGTCCGATCCCTCGTGAACTCCGCAGGAGATTCATCACAGAGAGCCGGCGGTGGGAATCGAACCCACGACCTGACGATTACAAGAGGACTCTTTCGATTTTCGCTACGTAGCGTCTTGTCCCGGATCGTCTCATTTACGCTGCTCAGAGGCGGTGACCCGGGTGGACTCTGAAATTGGCTGATCCGCTCGGTGACGCCCTGAGACCCAATTGTTGGGCAAGAGTTGGGTCGAAAACGGGCTTTTCGGTCGATCGGACGATTGATCTGACGACAACAGTCTCGGCCGGGGCCAGCCAAATTCGGGCTCTGAAGCCGGAGCAAATTATCGGCTGACGATACAGATGTCGGCAGTTTCGCCGATGTTGGGTTCTGCCGATTCGATTCTGCTGGTGGGCCGGATGACGGTCTGTCCGGTGCCGAGGATGAAGGTGGTCGCCATGAGGAGGACTACGCCATGACCAACTCGATATGACCTGATCAAGAGGGCCAAGAGTCTCGGACGAAGTCCCCCCCAGCTCCGTGAAATTGTGACCAGAGCGGCTGAGATCCGATCGCTCCGTGGGAAGTCACGTGTTCATCAGCAAACATACCGATAGTCTTCTCCAAAGGGGTCCAAGGCGTCCGAGCCGGGGTCCGAGCAATTTCGACTGAGCGGAGAAGTTTGATGACCACGAAGCCCAGAGGACGTCGGGCCGAGCACACCGAGGACACGCGGAACGCTCTAGTCCACGCCGCCCGGCTGCTCTTCAGCTCGAAGGGATACGCAGACTCAAGCATCGAGGAGATAGTCGCCTCAGCGGGCGTGACGCGCGGTTCCCTCTATCACCACTTTTCGAGCAAGGAAGATCTGTTTCGGGCCGTGCTGGCGGAAGTGGCCGCAGAGGCCATGGACGTCAAGTCCGAACGGCAGCGCAGTCAGTCCCAAGCGCTGACGGAGGGAGCTTGGTCGTGGCATCAACTCTCCGAGAGTATGTGGCAATACCTCGACCTCTGTCTTGAGCCCGCATATCGCCAAGTCATGCTCATCGACGGCCCAGCCGTGCTCGGCTTCGAAGAATGCCTCGTCGTTGCCGAAGAGCACGGGATGGCAACGATGATCGGCCTCCTCCAAGAGGCAGTCGATCGGGAACTGATCGCCGATGTTCCGGTGACCCCTCTTGCCCATCTCATCTCGGGACTGGTCAGCAGCGCAGCTGTCTACATCGTTCGATCACCGGATCGCACAGAGGCTCGTCAAGAGACACTTGCCGTGCTTCAGTACGTCATGGACGGACTACGGCTTTCGAATCGCGACCGGACTGAATCGTCGCTGGTCTCGTAGGGCATATGTAGTGCGGCACTCACTCCCCGCAAAACGCAGTTGACACAGACGGCCTCGCATGAATCGAGTGCGTTTGTAGTTTGCGAAGCACAACTATGTGCCGGACGCGGCGGCCTGAAGGATCACTCCGCATCCCTCTGAAGTGCCGCGGGAACAAGATCGAGTAGTCCGAGTCCATCTGCCTCTGAACTACTCAGGCTCGCTTTGTTTCCTCCCTGTTAAAGGGGCCTTCTCGTGTTGACCACCATACCGTCATCATGTTTACTGACAGCGGTACAGGAATGCAGCCCCGTGGAAGTTTTGCGACGTGGTCCGGGCCCAGAATCTTGAGCTGGAGCACCACATCGGAACCGTCCATCGAAGTGGATAAACAGCAACAAACCCGGTCTTATTCGGCCTGGTTCCACGCGCCCTCAGCACAGACATAACGCCTGCCAACTGGTGAAAGGAACATCCAATGGAAACTGCAGTCGCAACGCTCACCCATCTTCCGCCCACCGCAACACCGAGCGAAGTTGTCGAGGTACTTCGCCGTGACGGTGGCGTCATCATCGACAATCTCATCGCCCACGAGGCGATCGATCGGGTTCTCACTGAGATGGAGCCGTACACCGACGCAGTGATCGGTAGCGGGGCCGACGAGCTCGGTGGCGGACTGACCCGGCGTCTTGCCGGCCTGCTGGCGAAGTCTCCTGCGAGCGCTGAGCTGATGATGAATCCCCTCCTGACCGCCGCAGCGCAAGAGGTGTTGGAGCAGAAGAGCAAGTATTGGATCGGCGACAACCACGTCGAGTTCACCACCTCGATCCAGCTGACCGATACCACGATGATCAGCATCTTGCCGGGGGAGTCGGCCCAGATGATTCATCGTGACGACATGCCCCATCACCGAGTGCATCCGGGCCCCGACAGTCAGGTGCTGGCGTTCATTGCTGCCGTACCCTTCACCTTCGAGAACGGGGCGACCCAGGTCATCCCTGGTAGCCATCTTTGGGACGATGAGCGCCAGCCTCATCCCGAAGAGGCGGCCACGGCGGCGATGGACAAGGGCTCGGTGGTCTTCTACCTCGGATCGACCTACCACGGCGGCGGTGCCAACATCACGGAAAGCGAAGTTCGTACTGGACTGGTCTTCGTTTACGGGCTCGGGCATCTCCGCCAACAGGAGAACCAGTACATCGTGGTCCCAGTCGACACGGTGCGGACCTATCCGGTCGACGTCCAGAAGATGCTGGGATGGGGTCTGAGCGACCCCTACTGCGGACTGATCGAGCTTGACGATCCGCAGGCCTATCTAGCTGGGATCTCCACTCCCGGGGGCTTCGCAGACGAGGCGATCGAGCGCTTCAGCTGAGCTACGCCGGGCGCCTAGTCCGACTGCGGCTCGGCCCCATCAAGACACCTGATCAAGAACTACACCTTGGCTGATCGCGCCCTATGCGCCTCCAGCGTTTCAACCGTTCTCCGCCTACTGAAAGGAAACACCCACACCATGAGCACTCCCGGCATCAAGGTATTCAATATCAGCACCGGCAACATGGACACCAGCTGGTTCGAAAGCGCTT
>Ga0302319_10005837_pt1 | contig 24592 bp, 29 predicted proteins | sample Bog_T0_2_FD_203319 | JGI IMG/M metagenome (GOLD analysis project Ga0302319, IMG submission 203319) | Peat permafrost microbial communities from Stordalen Mire near Abisko, Sweden - Bog_T0_2 | ecosystem: Environmental > Terrestrial > Soil > Wetlands > Peat | place: Sweden: Abisko, Stordalen Mire...
TGCCGTCCTGGGTCTGGAGGTACGACGTGGTGTCGCTGACGTTGTTCTGGAGGGCCCCGTCGCGATCGGAGGTCGCCTGGAGCTTCATTGACACCGCGAGCCCGCCGGCGTCGTCCGCCGGGTTCACGATTTTGGAGCCGCTCGAGAGCTTGTCGAGGCTCTCGTGCAGCATGGTGTTGGAGTTGGCTAGGTTGTTGGCGGCGACTTCCGCCGCGATGTTGCTGCTGATGACTACGGACATGGTATCTTCCTTGATCTTAAGCGCGGCTTCCGTGCCGCAGTCGGATCCGGGGGGAGTTCGGCGCCGGATCGCACCGGCCGTGGAAAAAGCCCGCGGCGGGAAGGGGAATCGGCGCGCCTGCGAAAAAAATTAGGGACCGGGACCAAATTTTTCTGAGGAAAAACCCTTAACTTTCCGCGGGGCGTGCCGAATGGGAATACGGGAATAACCCCTTACTCATCTGACTCCATGTCCGGCGTACAAATATCGGGACTCGTCTCCGGGATGAACTGGACCGAGATCATCTCGGAGATCATCGCGGCCGACAGCGCGAGCATGAACCAGGTGAAGGCGCAGCAGACCACGGTCAACAGCCAGAACACCGCGCTCGGAGCCCTCGGCACCGACCTGACCAACCTCGAGAACTCGATTTACACCCTGGAGGATCCCGGCACCTTCAGCGCCGTCACCGCCGGGTCCACCGCCGGGAACTCGACCTGGCAGGTGAATGCCGACAGCGGCACGGCGATCGGCAACACCGACATCAACGTCGGCAACCTCGCCACCGCCTCGAAGCTGACCGGGGCCGGCCACGTCAGCGTCGGGTTGAGCCCGACCGACGACGTCGCGGGGACGACGCTGGCCAACCTGGGCGTGGCCGACCCCATCACGGCGGGGACGTTCTCGGTCAATGGCGCCCAGGTCACGGTCACCACCTCAGAGTCGCTCCAGGACGTCTTTTCCGCGATCAGCACCGCCACGGGTGGGAACGTCACCGCCGCCTACGATTCCGGGTCGGACACCGTCACGCTCACCGCCGCCACGGGCACGGTGAGCCTGGGCGCGGACAACGACACCAGCAATTTTCTCCAGGCGATGAAGCTGGCGAACAACGGCGAGGCCTCCGTCACCAGCTCGGGGCCCCTGGGGGCGCTGAAGACCGATGTGCCGCTGGCCAGCGCCGGCCTGGCCACGACCCTGACCGGCCTGGACAGCTCGGGCAACGGATCATTCACGGTCAACGGCGTCAGCATCGCCTACAACGCCAACACGACCACGCTGACCTCGCTGCTGCAGACGATCAACAACTCCAACGCGGGGGTCACGGCGGCCTACGACGCGACGAACAACCGGATTCTCCTCAGCAACAACGACACGGGCGACACCGGCATCGGGGTGAGCGATGTCGCGGGCGACCTCGCCGGCGCGCTCGGGCTCACCGTCGGAGCCGGAGCCACCCTGAGCTACGGCGCGAACGCCACCTTCAGCGTCAACGGAGGCCCGGAGCAGACCAGCGCCAGCAATGCGCTCACCGCGGCGCAATTGGGCGTGCCCGGCCTCAACGTCACCGTCAATTCCACCGGCGAGCAGACGATCGCGGTCGTGGCCGACACGTCCGGCATGCAAACCGCGCTCCAGTCGTTCATCACGGCGTTCAATGCGCTGCAGACCGATGTCACCAACGACACCCACATCACGACCACGACTTCCGGCAGCGTCTCGACCTCCCTGCTCTCGTCCAGCCACGAGGTCGGCGACTGGGGCACCCAGCTGCAGATGACGGCCTTCAGCGCCGGCGGCGCACTGACCGGGGCGATCAACAGCCTCGATTCGCTCGGGATCGACTTCAACGGCACCTCGGGCCAGCTGGAGATCTCCGACTCCGCGCAACTGCAGCAGGCCCTCAGCTCCAATCCGTCCGGCGTGGCCGCGTTCTTCCAGACGGCGGGGACCGGCTTCGGCTCGATCATGAACGGCGCGATCAACGACATCGTGAAGCAGAACGCGGCGGAGCAATCCAGCCTGCAGAGCGAGTCGACCGACCTGGGGAACCAGATCACGACCATGCAGAACCAGCTGAACGCGCAGCAGCAGCAGCTGGAGACCGAGTTCACCGCCATGGAGGCGATGGAGCAGCAGTACCAGAACGAGGAGGCGTCCCTCAACTCCCTCAATAGCGGCTCCTCGAGCAGCTCGGGCAGCTCGCTCAGCAGCAGCACGCCGAACGTCAATATTCCCGGGGTCACGAATTCGAGCAGTTCCTCCGGTTCCACCAGCTCCACCTCCTCCAGCAGCTCGTCCGGCACCACGTCATGAAGCTTCTCCTGCGCCTTTCCCTCCTCGGCCTGGCCGCCGGCGGCCTTTCCGGCTGCGCCACGCTTACGGGCAGCCGGAGGTCGGACTCCGGAGGAGCGGCTCCGGCCGCCTCGTTTCATCCGCGCAACTTTTTCGGCGAGGACGTCTTGCCGCGCTCGGTCCGCCGGGTCGTGGTGCTGCCCGTCCACGGCGGCTCGTTCGTGCCGCCGGAAACCTGCGAGTACCTCGATCCGATTTTTTCCACCGCGCTGGAGCAGCAGGAACGCTTCGAAGTTGTGACCCTCAGCCGGGAGGAGTGCGGCAAGAGCTTCGGCTCATCCGACTTCGCCTCGACCGACGCCCTGCCGGCCGACTTCCTGGCCCGGTTGGGGAGCGAATACGGCGCGCAGGCCGTCATGTTTGTCGACATCACCTCCTTCGACCCCTACCGGCCGCTCACCCTCGGGATCCGGGCCAAGTTGGCCGTCGTGGCCGACCGGAGGCTGATCTGGAGCTTTGACGACGTGTATTGCTGCCTCAACCCGGGGGTGGTCGGGGGCCTCAAGCAGTTTTACAGCCGGAACACCCTGCCCGGCGCCCCGGTCGATCTTTCGTCGGACAACCTGGTCAGCCCGCGCCGTTTCGCCCTGTACGCGGCCGACACCACTTTTGCCACCCTGCCCAAGCGCTGATGCCCCCGCCCTGCAGAATTTGCCGTTCGCGGCTAAAGTGCGGGGCCGGCGGGACGATATACAGCATGAACGACGCAGCCCATGATTGACTCCACTTCCTCCTTTGACCGGACATCGCGGGCGGCAGCGGTGCCGGCGGATTCTTCCACCGGAAGCCCCGTGAGAAACGCGCGGCTCCGCGACCGGCTCCAGACCGACAACGCCGAGCAGCTGAGCTCGGCCCTCAGCGCCCAGCCCGAGGTGCGCCCCGAGGTCGTCGCCCGCGGGCAGGCGCTGGCCGCCGATCCCAACTACCCCGGTCCCGCCATCATTTCCCGGGTGGCGGCGATGATCGTGAACTCCCCTGATCCGTCCGAGGATCAGAGTTGAGGCCGCCGATGGTCGCGTCCGCCTACGCGCGGGTCTACCGCAATAATGCGGTCCTGACCGCCACGCCCGGCCAGCTCGTGCTGCTGCTGTTCGACAGCGCCCTGGCCTCCCTGGCGGCGGCCAAGGAGGGATTCGCCCGTGCGCCGACCGACCTGCGCCGCTATGAGGTGATCAACCACCACCTGCGCAAGGCCCAGCGGATCATCAGCGAATTGCGCCACTCGCTCGATTTTGAAAAAGGCGGGGACTTCGCGCCCCTCATGCAGCGCCTCTACGAATACTACCATCGGCGGCTGTTCGAGGCCAACGTGCAGAAGCGCGTGGAACCGGTGATCGAAATCGAGCGGCTCCTGGGCGAACTGCGCGATGCCTGGGCCGAGATGCTGCGCGGCCCCCAGTGCCCGGAGCCGGCCGCGGCCGCGCCGGTTCTGCAACACTGACGAGTCGCCCCGATGACCACCGTGTCCGCCATCACCAAGGCCCGACGGTTGCTGGCCGCACTGGACGAATGGGCGCAGACCGAGGAGCTCCTGCTCGGCTCCGGCCAGGGGAGCCGGGCGCTGGCGGCGCACCAGCGGGCGGCCCCGCTCCTGTCCGAGCTCATGCCTTTGATCGCCGATCCGGCGGTCACCGCGGCGTTGCAGCCGCGTCTGACGGCATGGCTGGAGCGTCGCCGGGAGAACTGGCGCCGGGCTCGCCAATTGCGGACCCGACTGCTGGAGGAGGGCGAGCGCATCGCCGGCGCCCGGATGCGCCTGGCCCGACTGCTGCCGGCCTATCACCGGGATGGGGGCGGGGTGCGTTCCCGCCGGCTGACCGCCGCCGTCTAGGCTGGTCGTGCGCCCGGAGGCGGTGGTCGCGATCGGTCGCGCCAGGGCTCTGGCGCCAAGCCCGATTCCGCGGACTGGCGCCAAACGGCGCCGACCGTTCATTCCTGCGGCAAAAATCAACCGGCCGCCGCCAGCGGCTCGTAAGCCGCGGCCTGGGCCTGACCGTCGAGCCAGGCGGCGGCCAGGCGGCGCGCTTCCACGCCCCAATCGAGATTGGGCTGGTCGTAGATCGCGTGCACGGTCTCGGCCGGGCGGCCGGACCAGGAGAGAAAGGCCTTGAGGCAGACCGACCCGTCGGCGAGGCGATGCGATTGCAGCTGGACCGCACCGAGCGGCTCCAGCCGCTCCGGATTGTATCGGGTCGACAGATACAGGCGCCCCAGCCCGAGGTAGTTGTTGACCGTCCGGGTGCTCTGCCAGGCTCCGCCCTGCGGGGCCGGGTCGGCGACGCTGAGCGCCGTTTCGATATCGCTGAGAAAGGAGAGCAGACGCGGTGACATGGGAGTATTCGGCCTAAGGCAGCAATCGGCACGGAGCGCCGCGGCTTTAGCGCGCGGGGCGAGATTTTTCGGCCCGGGATATAGGTAATAATGCCTAGACGAAATATTTTGTGCTCGCCCGGGTATTCGCCCTACAAATGCAACATGGGAGCACGGGGTCGGTTTATACCTTGAAAATCAACACCTAGCACCTTCATGACGATCGAAAAAGTACTGATCATCGAGGACGAGGCCGTGGTGTGCAGCCTGCTCGTGGAAATATTCACGCGGCGGAAGTGCTCGGTCACCACCGCCCGGACTCTCTGCGAAGCCGAGGGCGCCGTGGCGCGCGAATCCTTCGACCTGGTCATGCTCGATATCCGGCTGCCGGATGGCGACGGGCAGAAATTGCTCGAGACCCTGGCGATGCTGCCGGAGCGGCCCATGACGATCGTGATCACCGGGAACGCCACGGTGGAGTCCGCGGTGGCCTGCATCCGCGCCGGGGCGGTCGACTACCTGGTCAAGCCATTTACCCCCACCCAGATCGACATGGTCCTGAAGAAGGTGCAATCCTTCCAGCAGCTGGTCCAGGTCAACCAGCTGCTCAGCAACACCCAGGACAGCGGGGAGGGGACCCTGGTCAGTGGCAGCCCGGCCATGCTCCGGCTGCGGCAGATGCTGGAGCGGGTGGCCCCGACCGACGCCACGGTGTTCATCCATGGCGAGAGCGGGACGGGCAAGGAAATGATCGCGCGCGAGATTTATCGCCGCAGCCCGCGGCGCCGCCAGCCCTTCATCAAGGTCAATTGCGCGGCGGTCTCGGAAAATCTGATCGAGAGCGAATTTTTCGGCCACGAGCGGGGCGCCTTCACCGGCGCGACCGAGCGCCGCGAGGGCCGCTTCGAGCTGGCCAACAACGGGACGCTGCTGCTGGACGAGATCAGCGAGGTCTCCGTCGGCCTCCAGGCCAAGCTCCTGCGCGTCCTGCAGGAACGGGAGTTCGAGCGGGTGGGGGGCAATCGCACGATCAAGGTCAACGTCCGGATCATCGCCACCTCCAATCGCGACCTGCTGCGCCGGGTCGAGGACGGGCATTTTCGCCAGGACCTGTACTATCGCCTCAACGTCTTCCCGGTCTCGGTCCCGCCGCTGCGCGAGCGGCCCGAGGACATCCAGGTGCTGGGCGATTATTTTCTCGAGCGCTTTTGCCGCAAGCACGGCGCCCGCATCCTGGGCTTTGCCGATTCGGCGCGCCGCGCGATGATGCTCTACCGCTGGCCGGGCAACGTGCGCGAGCTGCAGAACGCGGTCGAGCGCGCGGTCATCCTCTCGGGGCACGACCGGCAGGTCACGGCGGCGGCGCTCGGACTGTCCGCGGCGGGCGGCTTCCAATCCGAGCTGGCCCTGATCGCGCCCGAGGCCGTGGCCGCGAGCGAAGCCCCGGTCGGGGGAGCGGAACCGGAGGGGCTGCCGCCGGAAATCGGGGGTGAAAACGGCCACGCGACGCTGTCCATCGCCGAGCTGGAGAAGCGGGCGATCCGGATTGCGCTGCAGCAGACCGCGGGTAATCGCACCCTGGCGGCGGCCCGGCTGGGGATCAGCATCCGCACCCTCCGCAACAAGCTCCACGAGTATCGCGAGGCGGGTGATGCCCTCGAGTGCGTCAACGAGTGACGCCCGCCGTCAGGTGTAGACGAGCAGGCGCTGGTTGATCGGCGTCACTTCATTATGGTTGCGGATCTTGGCGATGATGCCGGGACCGAGCGTCTGGCCCTCGCCGACGAGGAGCAGGCCGTGGGGGCTGTAGATCCCGGTGGCGAGCATCATCCCCGGCTCCAGCTCCCCGAGGAGGATCTCATTGACCTGGCGGGGCAGGCTGACGAGATGCGTGACCTTGAGGAAGAGGCGGACCGCCTCCGGATCGTAGATCCGACCCGACCCGGCCAGGATCGCCTCGGTGGCCGCCGCCTTGGGCAACCCGGATTCGACAAATCCGACCGCCACGGCCAGGCAGCGGGCCGGCCAGGGTATGGCTGAGCCGCTCAGGCCGTCGGGGTAACCGTTGCCGTCGAAGGACTCGTGGTGGGCGCGGATGGTCTCGCCGAGCTCGGTCCCGTTGTCCACCAGCGCGGCCAGGGTCTGGCTGTAGACCGGGTGGTGGCGCATCATGGAGCGCTCGCGATCCGTCAGGTGGTCGGTGCGGCCGGTGCGGAACGAGCGGTAAAGCTCCCGCGGCACCCCGATCAGCCCCAAGTCGCAGAGCCAGGCGGCCGAATGGAGGACGCGGCGCTCGTTTTCCTTGAAGTGTTCGGACTCCGCCATCTTCGAGGCGAACTCGACCAGGGCCTTGGCCTGGCTGCCCAGCGTCGGGTCGTAGGCGGTGAGGATGCGGCGGCACAGCTCGAGGGAGTTTTCGTAGCGCGCGGTCAGGCCCTGGTTGGCGGCATCGAGCTGCTGGCGCTGGTTTTCCAGGTCCAGGACCTTGGTCTCGAGCGCGCGGTTGGCGTCGGTCAGCTGGGCGTTCAGGCGCGCGGTCTCGGCCTGCAATTCGGAATTGCTGCGGGTCAGGCGGTGCCGGTGGACGGCGTCGCGCACGGTGGCGATCAACTCCTCCCGCAGCCAGGGCTTGGCCACGAATCGGTAGATCTCCCCGCGGTTGATCGCGTCGATCACCGTGGGCAGCGAAACCACCGCGGTCAGGAGAATGCGCGAGCTGTCGGGGTGCAGCCGGCGGCTCTCGACCAGGAAGTCGAGCCCGGCCATTTCCTGCATGCGCTGGTCCGAGATGATGACGGCGAAGTCGCGATCGGCCATCACGTCGATCGCCTTGAGCGGGTTGTCGCAGGCGACGACATGGAATTGCTCGCGCTCCAGCGCGCCCTTGAGGGCCGCGAGCACGCCGGGGTCGTCTTCGACGATGAGGATGGACGGGGGATCGAGATTCATCTCGCGCAGAGGGGGCCGCGCCAATCCGGTGCGACCCCAGCTTATCGTCACGAAACGCGGGCCAATGAAGCTCCGGGGACGCGATCCTGCGGGCAAAATCTGCCGTCGACCGCCGCCGATCCCTGCCGCCGGACCGTTCGCATGCGCCAGATTATTATATTTGCTTGATTCAGAGAGTAGTTAGGTAAGCGAAAATGGGGCTGGCACGCCGCTTGCCTATAGAGGCGGCCATGGTCGATCCCATCTTCTCATCCGACATATACCAGCTGGCGGGGAAGCTCATGGATGCGTCGGTCCTGCGCCAGGATGCGATCGCGGCCAACCTCGCGAACGCGGAGACCCCCGGCTACCACCGGATGGACCTGGCTCCGGACTTCGCGTCGCAGCTCAAGGCCAGCGCCGAGAGCGGCTCGCTCGCGGATGCGCCCAAGCCGACGCTGGTGGAGGATCCCAATGCCCGCGCCATCCGGGCGGACGGCAACAACGTCGAGATCGAGCACGAGCTGCTGGCGATGAACCAGAGCTCGGTCGAGTATGAGTACCTGACGAACATCGTCTCGACCAACATCAAGCAGCTGAAGATGGCGATCAGCGGGCAGATCTCCACCTGAGCCCCGCGCCCCCGCCATGAATCTCATCACCGGCATCGATGTCACTGCGGACGCCCTCGAGGCGCAGAAGACCCGGCTCGACATCGTCGCGCAGAATATCGCCAACGCCCAGACCACGCGCACGGCCAAGGGCGGGCCCTACCAGCGGCAGGTCGTGTCCTTTGCCACCGAACTTCTCCGGCGCAGCGACGACACCTCCGTGCAGACGGTCAAGGTGGCCTCGATCACGCCCGACCCCACCCCGGGCCAGCAGGTCTACAATCCCCAGCACCCCGACGCCGGCCCCGACGGGATGGTCACGATGCCCAACGTCAACCTGGCCTATGAGATGGTCGATCTCATCACCGCCTCCCGGGCCTACGAGGCGAATCTCTCATTTGCCAAGAACGCGCGCAACCTGGCGATGAAAACCCTCGAGATCGGCAAGTAACCCCATGTCGCTCATCAGTCCCGTCAATTCCGGTCTATCCGCCCTGCCGCTCGTCGCTCCCGGGGACATGCCCGCCATGCGGCCGGGCGGGATCGGCAGCCCGATGGGCGCGCCGGAACCGGGCGGGTTCGCCGGGATGCTCGACGGCCTGGTCTCGACCGTCGGGTCGAAGGAAGCCGCGTCCAACGAGCTCACCCGCCAGGTGCTGCTCGGGCAATCCGGCCAGCTGCACCAAAGCGTCATCGCCATGCAGGAGGCCGGCGTGGCCTTCTCGCTGATGGTCCAGGTGCGCAACAAGCTCGTCGACTCCTACCAGGAACTGATGCGCATGCAGGTGTGAGTTGACGCCGATCCCTCCCGTTCATGATGAAATTTGCCCAATCCCTACTCGGACTCTGGAAGCAACTCGGGGTCAACCAGCGCGTCTCGCTGGCCGTGGCCGCCCTGGCCGTCTGCGGCGGAATGGCGGCGATCGTGCTATGGTCGCGCCGGCCCGATTACCAGCTGCTCTACGCCCAGCTCGGCGCCAAGGACGCCGGCGCCGTCGTCGCCTACCTCGACACCCAGGGCGTGCCGTACCAGGTCACGGCCGGCGGCACGGCCATCGAGGTGCCGTCCGAACGGGTGTACAAGCTCCGGATGGAGCTGGCGGCGAAGGACCTGCCGAGCGGGGACGGGGTTGGGTTCGAGATTTTCGACAAGGGTCAGTTCGGGCTCAGCGACTTCGTGCAGCGGACCAATTACCTGCGCGCGGTCCAGGGCGAGCTCGGCCGCACCATCTCGCAGCTGCAGGGCGTGCGGGCCGCCCGGGTGATGATCGTCCAGCCCGAGAACCGGCTTTTGGTCACCGACGAAAACGTCAAGGCCACCGCCTCGGTCTTTGTCGACCTGGGCGGCGGCCGCCTCGAACTCGACCAGGTCAACGCCATCCGTCATCTCGTGGCCAATGCCGTGCAGGGCCTGCAGCCCGACGAGGTGGCCGTGGTGGACAACCACGGGCACGTTCTCTCGGAGGAGCTGCGCCAGGATCCCTCGCTCGGCACGGCGTCGTCCCAGATGCAGTATCGCCAGCAGGTGGAGGACTACCTGGGCAAGAAGGTGGAGAGCATGCTGGCGCAGGTGATCGGCCCGGGCAACGCCGTCGTGCGGGTGTCCGCCGACATCGAGACCGAGGCCACCACCCGCACCGAGGAGAAATTTGATCCGGACAGCGCGGTCGTCCGCAGCCAGACGACCTCGGACGACACGTCGGATTCCGTCGAGTCCCGCAGCGGGGGCGGCGCCGTCGGGGTCAGCTCCAATGTCCCGGACAAGACCGGGTCCGAGAACACCCCGGCCGCCCGGCCCACCACCTCGACCGACCAGAGCCGGAAGAACCGCTCCACCACCTATGAGATCAACCGGACCCTGACCAACACCACGCGTTCGCCCGGCTCGATCCAGAACATCACGGCCTCGGTGCTGGTCGCGCTGCGGACCACCGGCGGGCCCGAGGGCGGCCCGCTGCGGCGCACGCCCGAGGAGCTCGATGCGCTGCGCCAGGTCGTGATCAACGCCCTCGGCCTCAAGATCGCCGCGGGGCAGTCCCCCAGCTCGGTGGTCACGCTCGAGGAAATGCCCTTCGCGATCGAGCCGGTCGCGCAGGAGGAGGTGCAGGCGCTCCAGGGCGAGAGCCGATGGTCCACCTGGATCGAGACCGCCCGGCGCTGGGGCGCGCTGGCCGGCGCCGCGGCCGTCTTCCTCATTTTCCTGCGCGTGCTTTCGCGGCAGAAGCCCGAGCCGGTCCCGGTGGAGATCCTGACGCTGCCGCCCGACCTCGCCGCCCGTTCCCTGCCCTCATCGGCCGGCAACATCACCCCCGAAATGGTGAACGCCCTGATCCGCCAGAAGCCCGCGAATATCGGGGCGGCGCTGCGCGACTGGGTCGGGTCCAACCAGAACTAACCCCGCCCCGCCCATGGCCGAGCTCGACTACGCCAAGATGTCCCGCCAGCAGAAACTGGCGATTTTCCTGATTGTCATCGGGCCCAACGCGGCCGCCGAGGTGCTGCGCCAGTTCGGCGACCAGGAGGCCGAGCAGCTCTGCCGCGAGATGTCGCAGTTTCCGATGATCCCGGAGACCGTCCAGCGCGAGGCCCTGGAGGAGTTCGCGGCGCTGGTCGCCCAGAGCGCCACCGCCACGCTCGGCGGGCTGGCTTACGCCCAGCAGGCGCTCGGACTGGCCAAGGGCGACAACAAGGCCTCGTCGATCATGGGCCGGCTCGGCCCGGTCGGCCGTCCGGTGCAGGTGATCGGCGAGATCAGCGAGATGGAGGGGCGCCAGATCTTCAACCTGCTCAAGGCCGAACACCCGCAGACGATCGCCTTCGTGCTCTCCCACCTGGAAAGCAGCAAGGCGGCGGAGGTCTTCTCGCTCTTCAGCCCGGACTCGCGCGACGAATTGATCGAGCGCCTCGGGACGATCGAGTCGACCTCGCTGGCCCTGGTCGACAAGATCGCCCGGAGCCTGGGGCGGCATTTCGACGGCCGGCTCAAGCCCGCCTTTCATCACAGCGGCGGGGTGCGGTCGGTCGCCGGGCTGCTCAACCAGCTGGAAAAGCCGATTTCCAAGACGCTGCTCGCGCATCTCGATGAGCGCAACAACACCCTGAGCGCCGCCGTGCGCAAGCAGATGTTCGGCTTCGAAGAGATCGGCCGCCTCTCCGCGGGCGACATGCAGCGCCTGCTCCGGGAGGTCGACACCGTGCAGCTGGCCACGGCGCTGAAGGGGGCGAGCGAGCCGATGCGCGCCAAGGTCTGCGGCGCGCTGACCAAGCGCGCGGCCGAGGGCCTGCGGGAGGAGCTCGAGCTGCTCGGCTCGGTCAAGCACCGGGAGATCGAGACCGCCCAGGACGCCATCATCCAGATCGTCCGCCGGCTGGAGGACGAGGGCCAGATCACGCTCGAGAGCGATGCCGCCGAACCGGCCGTCGCCTGACCGCCATGGCCTTCGTCAAACTGATTTCATTCGACCGGCCGCTGGGGGGCGCCGTCATCCCCGGCCAGCGGGGGCCGCTGCTGAGCGAGGCGGAGGTGGCCGGCCGCCTCCAGGCCGCCTATCATGCCGGGGCGGACGCGGCGCGCGCCTCCGCCGACCAGCAGCTGGTCGAGTTTCGCTCCGACATGGTGCAGCTGAGCGAGGGGGCTCTGAAGAAGATCGGCGGGATCGAGGCGCTGCTGGTCACCCAGCTGCGCGAGGCGCTCCCGGCCCTGGCCCTCGACATCGCCCGCCGGCTGCTGGCCGACTTCGAGCCGCCGCCGGAGGTGATCGAGCGCTTCTGGCGGGAATCCCTCGATCAGCTGTTTCCCGAAACCGAGGGGCTGGAACTCGCGCTGTGCGCGCGGGACGCAGAGCTGCTGGAGGAACTCAACCCGGAATGGCGTCGCCGGTATTCCGGGTTGCGGCTGCGGGTCGACCCCGGCTTGAAGCGGGGCGATTGCCTCGTGCGCAGCCGCTTCGGCCTGATCGATGCGCGGCAGAACACCAAATTGCAGAGCCTGGAGCAGGCCCTGGTCGGCGCCTGATCCGCACCCTGCCATGACCAACGCCGTCGCCCCGCTCGCGGACATGATCCGCTCCCAGGTCCGGCACGTGCCCCGGGCGCGGCGCGTCGGCACCGTCACGGGCGTCGCCGGGCTGGTGATCGAATCGGAAGGTCCCAACGTGGGGTTGGGCGACCTGTGTGTGGTCCGCTCCCCGCGCACGGATTTTGCGGTGCGGGCCGAGGTGGTGGCATTCCGCGAGCACCGGGTGGTGCTGATGCCCCTGGGCGAGACCCTCGGGCTCCATGTCGGCTGCGAGGTGGAGGCGGCCGACCGGCTGACCCTGCCGCGGGTCGGCCCGGCGCTGCTGGGCCGGGTCGTGGATGCGCTCGGCCGGCCCTTTGACGCCCTTGGCCTGCTGCCGGTCGACCGGATCGACGGGCGCAGCTCCATCCCGCCGCATCCCCTGCGCCGGCGGCGCATCCGCGAGCCGCTGCCCACGGGGGTGCGCGCGATCGATGCCTTCATTCCCATCGGCTGCGGGCAGCGCCTCGGCCTGTTCGCGGGTTCGGGCGTGGGCAAGTCCACCCTGCTTGGGATGTTGGCCCGGGGCGCCGCGGCGGACGTCGTGGTGGTCGGCCTGGTGGGTGAGCGCGGCCGCGAGGTGCGCGAATTTATCGAGAAGGACCTGGGCCCGGAGGGTCTGGCCCGCTCGGTGATCGTCGTCGCCACCTCGGACATGCCGGCGCCGCTGCGGGTGCGCGCGGCCTCGACCGCCACCGCGATCGCCGAGTCCTATCGCGACCAGGGGAAAAACGTGCTGCTGTTGATGGACTCGGTCACCCGGTTTGCCATGGCCCAGCGCGAAATCGGGCTGGCGGTCGGCGAACCGCCGACCACCCGGGGCTATCCCCCCTCCGTCTTCGCCCTGTTGCCGCGCCTGCTGGAACGCTCTGGCGCGGGCGAGCACGGCTCGATCACCGCCATCTACACCGTGCTGGTCGAGGGTGACGATTTCAATGAGCCGGTGACCGACGCGGTCCGGGGCATCCTCGACGGGCACATCGTGCTCTCCCGCGCCCTGGCCAACTTCAATCACTACCCGGCGATCGAGGTCTTGGAGAGCGTCAGCCGGCTTTCGCGCGAGATCTGCGCCCCGGAAGAGCTCGAGTCGGTGGGCCTGGCGCGGGAGCATCTCGCGCTCTTTCGGAAAAACGAGGACCTGGTCTCGATTGGGGCCTACCAGAAGGGGGCCAACGCGGCCCTCGACCGGGCCATTGCGCTGCAGGAGCCGCTGCGCAAATTCCTCCGCCAGGGGGTGGGCGAGCGAACCCCCCGGGCGGAGGCCTTCGCGCAGCTGCGAAAGATCCTGTCATGAAGCGCTTTCATTTTTCCCTGCGCGCGGTGGCGGTCATGCGCCGGCACCGGGAGCTCGGCGCCCGCCTCGCCCTGGCCGGGGCGAACCAGGCCTGCGCCCAGGCCGAGGCGCGCCGCTTCCAGGCGCTGGCGCGGGCGGGCGAGACCGCGGGGGCCATTGCCTCGGGCCGGTCCGGAAGTTTTCGCGCGGGCGACCAGGCGGTCTTTGTCGCCGCGCACCGGCGGGAATGCGCCGCAGTGGCCGAAGCGGAGGCCGCGGCGGCGGCGGCGCGGGCCGAGGTCGCGCGGCGCCGGGAGGAATGCATCGAGGCCAGCCGGCAGCTGAAAGTCATCACCCGCCTGGAGGAAAAGGCGCGCGCGGCCCACCGGGCGGCGGTGCTGGCCGGCGAACAGCAGCAACTCGACGAAATCGGAGTCGGAAGAAAAAGGATCGGAATATGAGCGCCTTCAAATTGAATCCCCTCCCGACGGCGGCGATCGCCGTGGTCCTCGGACTCGCCGCCGGGGGCGGCTGGTTTTGGCTGAACGCCACGCGGGTGGTGGCCGGCGCTGTCGCCGTCCGCCGGCAGGCGGACAAGGACAAGGCGGACAAGGAGCAGCAGCGGCGGTCGCAGGGCTGGGACTTCTGGACGATTGAGATCGAGAACCTCTCCGCGGAACTGGCCGACGAGAAAGCCCGGCTGCACCAGCGGGCCGACGAGCTCGACCAGCGCGAGGCCCGGCTGGAGGCGGAGCGCAAGGAGCTCGATCGCATCCGCTCCGACGTGGAGTCGATCCGCCGGGAGATCGACGACCGGGTGGTGGCGATTCACCGCGACGAGGCGAAGAACCTGAAAGGCCTGGCCCAGACCTACACCAATCTCACACCGCATGCCGCCGTCATCATCCTCAACGAGCTGGATGACACGACCGCGGTGAAGATCCTGTCGCTGATGAAGCCGGACGTGGTCGGCCCGATCTTCGAGGACATGGCGAGGTCGTCGGGACCCGACGGATCGCTCGCCCGGCGGGCGGCGGTCTTCTCCGACAAGCTCCGCCTGATGAAGTCGGGCGTGATGCCCGCCACGGCCTCCACCACCCCCTGAAGCTGCGGCCATCCCCACCATGGTAGACCTGAATTCCACCCGATCCGCCGACGAGTCCGGCGGTCCATCCCCCGATCCCGCGGCCGCGCATGCGTCGGCCCGCTGGTCCGGTCCGATCGCGGCGCTGCTGGCCTCCCTCGGGGCGGAGGCCGGTGGATCACCCGCACCGGTGGCCCAGACCACCGGCAGCTTCAGCCGCACCCTCAGCGCGGAGGAGACCGACGCGTCCGAACGGGCGACGTCTCCGGGCCTGTCCGCTGCGGTGGCCCCGACGCGGGACGTACCAGCCCGCGAGGCCGCCGGCGGCGAGGGCCTCGTCATCGTTCGGAGCCTGTCCCCATCGGCGTTGCGCGCCTTGCAGGGCCTGGCCCCCTCGGTCTCTCCGAGCCTCTTTCCCTCGCCTCAGAGCCTGTCCCCATCGGTCGGTTCACCGCTGGCGGCACCAGCTTCACCGACGCCCCACCGGCGGTCCGCCGCGACCGGGTCGGATTCGCGGACCTCCCGGAGCCTGTCCCCATCGGCCTCCGCGGACTCGGGAACCGCGCCGCGCCTGTCCCCGCCGGGGATCGCCGCGAGCCTGTCCCCCTGGGTCGAGCCGGGGTTGGCGGCGATGGGCTCTTCGCGACCGACTGGGGACTCGTCGGTACCCGATGCCACCCCGGCGGCATCGCCTTACGCGGCCCGTAGTCGCGCGACGGATCGCTTTGGATCGAGTGCGTCGTCGTCTGCCATCGCGATGCCGGGTGGCCCCGGGCCCTTTTCGCGGGGCCAGGCTCCATCGCCGCGGGGACAGCCTCAGGCAACCGCGCCCCAGGGACCGCCTACAGCACTTTCCCAGGGACAAGCTCAGGAGCCCTGGGGACAGGCTCAAGCATCCCGGGGACAGCCTCAGGCAGAATCCCGGGGACAGCCTGAGGCAACCGTAGCGCAGGGACAGCCTCCGGCTGATCTCGAACTCGGATCGCCGGGGCGGTTTTCCCCGGGCGACACCCGCGGCACCGCTCAGGCCGGCGTCGGAACCGGCACCGCGGTGGACGGCACTGCTGGGGACGGCACTGCTGGGGACAGGCTAAAACAGCTCGGGGACAGCGTTGCCACCGCTGGGGTTGGCACTGCTGGGGACAGCCTCAGGGAACCGGGGGATGACATTAACCGTGCCGGGGACAGCCTAAGTAACAGTGCTGGGGACAGGCTGAGCACCTCGACGGCGGCCAGCCTCGCGACGGCGGCTGGCGTCACGGGGCTCAGCGTCTTATCCGGGTCCGGTGCGGCCCATGGGGCTTTGGGGTCGGGACAGCCGGTGGATCGGCCGAAGGATCACTGGGGACAGCCTCAGAGCAATCCATGGGGACAGGCTCAGGACCAGCGGGGACAGGCTCAGGCGAGCGCGGCTGGCCTCCAAGGCTGGGACCGGTCGTCACCCGCGGCACTGACCCAGGCCCGGAGCGGGAACCGCGGTGGCCAAAGTCCCGCGAGCACGGCGCCGGCCGCGGCTGGTTCCGCCGCGACTCCCGGGAGTCGGGGTGCAAAAATTGCCGGTGGCGCAACCGCGGCGCCAACCGCGATGCCGTCCGCGCAATCGGCAGGCAATAAAACATCGTTAGAGACTGTCAGTAAATATGTTACAAATCAGCAGAACGACGTTGGCACGACCGGTGCTAAACCCGCTCCTGCCATGGCAACTTCCCGTTTCGTCACACCTGAAGTATCTCCTTCGGCGGCCGCTCCAGCGATGCTGCCGGCGAGTTCCCTGAGCAATGCGACGGCAGCGTCGGCCGACGACTCGGGCCCCCCGGCGATGGTGGCGGCCCGCCACGCGATCGAGACGATCACCCGCATCGCCGATGCCCAGGCAGGCCAGAGCGAGTCGACGGACGTCGTCAGCTTCGGCTTCAAGTTCGGCAGCGACAACCTGACGGTCCGGGTGGAAATGCGGCAGGGCGAGGTTCGGACCCAGTTCAGCACCGACTCGGCCGATCTGCGGCTCGCCATCGCCACGGAGTGGCCCGGACTGTCCGAGGGGTCAACGGGGCGCAATTACCACTTTTCCAGTCCGCAATTCACCCACGCGGACGGGCTAGGGTCCGACACCGGGTCCGGCCCGGGCGGCGACCGCCAGCCGTCCTCCGCCCGTGACCCGGGCCCGAATCACCCGTCCGGAGCCCGGTCGGCCGCGGCCGATCGTGAGCTCGAACCGGACACCCGCGCGGCCGCGATACCCGCGACCGCGCGCCACCTCCACACCGTCGCCTGATCTTATGCAAGTGAACTCCGTCACATCCTCCGGCACCGCCTCGAGCGGCGCCACCGCGTCCGCGGCCAGCCAGTCCTCCTCCCAGACCATCAGCACCCAGGACTTCATGCAGCTCCTGAGCACCGAGATGGCCAACCAGGATCCCATGCAGCCCATGGACCCGACCCAGACCATGACCCAGCTGGCGCAATTCAGCAATCTCCAGCAAACGACGACGCTCGCCCAGACCCAGGGCCTGGCGGCGGCCAATTCCTTCCTGGGCACCCAGGTAACCTTCCCCGGGACCAACGGGGCGGCACCCTTCACCGGCACGGTCACGGCAATCGACTCGTCCGCCGTCGCCTCGGGCGGAACCCCCTCCCTGATCGTGAGCGGAGCCACCCAGGAGTACCCGCTCACCCAAGTCTCGCAGGTCACCTACCCGCAGGCGTCCACGACCGGAAGCACTTCGACCGGCGCGACCACCGGAGGCACCGCCGCGGCGGCGGCGGCTCCCGCCACCTCGGGGTCGACCCTGCAAAGCACGGCCGAGGCCGTCGGCAGCCAGATCATTTCCCAAATCGTTCCCTAACTTCCAAAATCACCAATCCTCAACCTCATCACATCATGTCCCTCCTCGGCACCCTCACGACCAGCGTCAGCGCGCTCGACAGTTTCACGACCGGGCTCGACACCATCGGCAACGACATCGCCAATATCAACACCAACGGCTTCAAGAGCTCCTCGGTGAGCTTCGCCGACACGTTCTCCGGACTGGGCACCCAGGTCGAGGCGACCAGCACCAACTTCTCGCAGGGCGCGCTCAATTCCACCGGCATCCCGACCAACCTGGGCATCTCCGGCAACGGCTTCTTCATCGTCAAGGATCCCACCTCGGGCAATGAATTCGCCACGCGCGACGGCAGCTTCACGCTCGATCCCACCGGCTACCTGGTCAACAGCCTGGGGTACCGCGTCGAGGGCTTCACCGGCGGCAGCGCGGGCACGGCGCCGGCGACGCTCGGCGACGTCAAGCTCGGCACGCCCCCGACCGGCACCACCCTCCAGTCGGTGAGCTTCAGCTCCACGGGCGACCTGGTGGAAACCTATTCGGACGGCAGCCAGGCCACCACCAACCAGGTCCTGCTGCAGAACTATACGGATCCCTCAAGCCTCACCTCCCAGGGTAACAACCTCTATTCGAACCTGACGGGAGCCGGCCCGCTCACCAGCACGCTGGGCTCGACCAATGCCCCGGCCCAGGGCGGCCTCGGCACCGTCCAGGGCGGCACGATCGAGCAATCCAATGTCGACCTGACCCAGGAATTCTCCTCCATGATCACGATGCAGCGGGCCTTCGAGGCCAACGCCCGCCTCCTCACCGTTTCCGACTCGGTGCTGGAAGACGTGGTCAACATGAAGACCCACTAAGCCGCGGCCGCGCATCCCCCCATGGTCGCAAAATCGGAAGCAAAAGAGGCCGCGGAGGCGGCGCCCGAAAAGGCGCCGGCCCCGGCCGCACCCGCGGCCCCCGCCGCGGGCCGCACCGACCTCCGGTCCTGGATCCTGGCGCTGACCATCATCGTGGTTGCGCCGGCGGCGAGCTGGGCCGTGGCCCAGTATGTCCTCCTGCCGCGCCTCCGGGCGCAGCTCAATGCGCCATTTACGCCGGCACCGCCGCCGGAGCCGGACAAGGACAAGGGCGACGGCAAGGGCGCCACGCCGCCGACCTACGAGTTCAGCAACGTGGTGGTAAACCTCGCGGGCACGATGGGCACGCGCTACCTCAAGACCAGCTTTGTCGTCACGGGCGCCGACGGCCTCAAAGGGCTGTTCGACGTGAACAAGGCCCGCCTGACCGACGTCACGCTCAATGTGCTTTCGTCGCTGACCCTGGCGGACCTGGAGGAGCCCGGCTCGAAGAATGTCCTGCGGGAAAAGCTGGTGACGGCCTACAACGAGGCGCTGGGCCGGAAAGTCGCCGACCAGGTCTATTTTTCCGACTTCGTCGTGCAGTAGTCCCACTCCGCCATGCCCGCCGCCCCCCAGCCCCCGCCCGAGAAATTTGATTTCCGCCGGCCGATCTTCCTCAAGGAGGTGGAACTCCAGCACCTGCGCTCGCTGCACGAGGATTTCGTGCGCTTCCTCGGCGCCCGCCTTTCGCTGTTCCTCCGGATGGAGTTCAGCCTGAAGCTAACCCGGCTGAACACGATGTCCTACGGGGATTTCACCGGGGAGCTGGCCGAGGTGGCCCACCTCTGCCTGTTCAAGGCCGAGCCCTTGACCGGCATCGGCCTGCTCGACCTCAACCCTTCGCTGGCGCTCGCCATCGCCGACCGCCTGCTCGGCGGACGCGGCCAGGCGGTGGCGGCCGAGCGCCGCCTGACCGAGATCGAGATCGGGCTGATCGACGACGTGATCCAGCTCATCCTGGAGGAGTGGTGCGGCCAGTGGAAGGCCGAGCCCGCCCTGCGGCCCCTGGTCGTCGGCTACGAGAACGACGGCCGCTTCCTCCAGACTTCGCCCAAGGACGCGAACCTGCTCGCCCTGCGGATGGAGGCGGCGGTCGGCGAGGTCACGGGGACCATGCAGATCGCCATCCCCTATTACACGATCGAGCCGCTGGTCCGGGGACTGCGTTCCCGGCGCCAGAAGGAGGGCGCGCGTCCCGTGGCGGACCGCGCCGCACTGCAATGGCACAGCGCCTTCGACCACGTCGCGGTGCCCATGCGCGCCGAGTGGGACGGCTGCGAGGTCAGCCTGCGCGAGATCGCCTGCCTGCGGGTGGGTGACGTGATCGAGCTGCCGGAGAGTCTCCTGCAGCAAACCCGGATTTTGCTCAATGGAACCCCGAAATTCGTCGGCACGATCGGCCTGGAAGGCGACAACGTGGCGGTGCAGATCGGACGCAAATTAACCACCGCCTAAGCCCAATCCCCATGCCCGCCTCGATTGAAGACAAGCTCGATATCGTCCTCGACGTCAAAGTGAGAGTCACCGTCCAGCTCGGCTCCTGCCTGCTGCCGATGCGCGAAGTGCTCGAGCTCGCCCCGGGCTCGATCGTGCAGCTGCACCAAAATGCCAACGACCCGGTCGGCCTCTATGTGAATGACCGGTTGGTCGCCTATGGCGAAGTGGTGGTGATCGACGAGAACTTCGGGATCAAGATCACGGAGCTGGTCAGCGGCACGCGGGCTCCGTCATGAGGATTTCCCGGTTCTGGGTGGCGGCGGTCCTTTTCTCCGGCCACCTCAGCGCCGCTCCGGCGGATTCGCCGATGCTCTACCCGCACGCCTCGGCCCCGTCCGGCGCTCTGGGCGGCGAGGGCTCCGGGATGGGCGCGGCCGGGCTGATCGGCGCCGCGCTCGCCGCCGCCGGCGGGGTCTGGCTGCTCTGGACGCGTTACCGCGGCCACCGCCCCGGGGGCGGCCGCGGGGAACGGCTCCTCACCGTCGCGGAGACCCGGCCGCTGGGCAACCGGCAGTACCTGGTGGTCGCCGGCTACGGCAAGCGCCGGTTTCTGCTCGGCGTCTGCCCAACCCGGATCGAGCTCCTGGCGCCCCTCGACGACGAGGAGCCCCGTTGAACATGAGCGCCGCCTGCCTGCGCCCCGGCCTGCTGGCCGTCCTGTGCGCCATCGCCGCGTTCCTGGCTGCTCCCGTCCGGGCGCAGGCGCCGGCCCCGGCGGGATTCGCGCCGTTTGCCCCCTTCGCCGCCGCCCCCCGGGCGGGCGCCGCCGCCCCCGCCGCGAGTTCGCCGCTGCGCCTGACGCTCGACCTCGAGGGCTCCGAGAAGCCGGGCCAGCTCAGCGTGGCCGTGCAGATCGTCGTCGTGATGACGCTGCTCACCCTGGCGCCGTCCCTCGTGCTCCTCATGACGAGCTTCACCCGCATCGTGGTGGTCCTGGGATTCGTGCGCTCGGCCCTCGGCGTGCCCAACGCCCCGGCCAACCAGATCCTGATCGGGCTCTCCCTCTTCCTCACCTTCTTCATCATGGGCCCGGTGGTGGACCGCGTGCAGAAGGAGGCCCTCACGCCCTATCTCAACGGCTCCCTCGCCGCGGGCGACGCGATGGAGCGCGCCGCGGTGCCGCTCAAGGATTTCATGCTCAAGCAGACCCGGACGCGCGACCTGGAGTATTTCCTCGAGCTCGGCGGCTTCGGCCCGACCTCGGTGCGGGACGTTCCGCTGCGCGTGGTCATTCCCGCCTTTGTCATCAGCGAGCTGCAGACCGCCTTCCAGATGGGATTCTTCCTCTTCCTGCCGTTCCTCGTCATCGACTTCCTGGTCTCCTCGGTCCTGATGGCGCTGGGCATGATGATGATGCCGCCCAACGTCGTGTCCCTGCCGTTCAAGCTCCTGCTTTTCGTCCTGGTGGACGGATGGCACCTGATCGTCCGCTCGCTGGTGGAAAGCTTCACCACCTGACCAGCTCCCCCTTTTCCCACCATGAATGCCGAAGTCGCCATCGATGTCTTCAAGACCACCATCCTGTTCGCGCTCTACACCGCCGCGCCCTTCCTGATCTGCATGCTGGTGGTCGGGCTGCTCACCAGCCTGTTCCAGTCCGTCACCGGCGTGCAGGAGTCGACGCTGACGTTTGCGCCCAAGCTGATCGCCTTCTCCGGCCTGGCCCTGCTGCTGGCGCCCTGGCTCCTGCATTCGCTGACGGAATTCACGGTCGCGACCTTCGGCCGGATGACCGCCCTGGCCCACTGAGCGGGGTCGGAGCCGCGCCATGCCGCTGGAGACGATCCTGACCTGGCTGATGATTTTTCTCCGCGGGGTGGGGGTGATGTTCCTCCTGCCCGTGATGTCGGGGCGCGCCCCGCCGATCATGATCCGCCTGGCGATGGCACTGTGCCTGGCCACCCTGCTCGTCGGCATCGTGCCGCCGGCCCACCTCGGCTACGACCTCGGGTCGCTTGTGACGGCCGCGGCCGGCGAGGTCCTGCTCGGGTTGGCGATGGGCTTCGTGGCCCAGCTCACCTTCTCGGCGGTCGAGCTCGCGGGCCGGATCATGTCACCGGAGATCGGCATGTCCGCCACGCATGGCATGTCCGCCCCGGAGATGGCGTCGGAGCCGCTCGCCGGTTTTCTGTCCTCCTTTGCCGTCGTGATTTTCTTCCTCTGCGGCGGCCATCTCGCGGTCATCACCGCCTTCGCCCGGAGCTTCGTCCTCGCGCCGCCGGGGCAGCCGGCCGTCAGCGCGGCGGCCGCGGCCGAGGTGATTCAGGCCACCGGACACGTCATCGAGCTCGGGGTCCGGCTGGCGGCGCCATTCATCGCGCTCAACTTCCTGGTCACCCTGGCGTTCTCCGTGCTCGGTCGCGCCGTGCCGCGCATGAGCGTCTTCGTCCTCAGCGCGCCCGTGCGGGGTCTGGTGGGGCTGGGGCTGCTCAGCGGCGCGGGCGCGCTGATCGCGCGCTACCTCTTTGCCGAGTTCGCGGTGCTGCCCTTGACGTTGCTCCGACTGCTGCCGCTGCGCTGAGGGCGGGGGCGGGCCTGGGCAATTTTTTCCGCCGCGGGCGGGAGCGGAACCGTCCCGCCTCCGGCGCGCACCCGCGGCGAGTCTATTAAGTTTAATTGCTTGGAAAACAATGACTAGCAAACGCTTTGTGCCCGTTGGCATCACCATTGCTTAAGCTGGCCCACGGATGGCCGATCAAGAGAAAGACCAAAAGACGGAAGCTCCGACCGCGAAACGGCTGCAGGAGGCGCAGGAGCGCGGCCAGGTCGCGCGCGCGCCCGAGTTGCAGGCGCTCTGCACCCTGGCGGCGGTGCTGGCGGTGGTGGCGTTCACCGCCCGAGCCAGCGCCCAGCGGCTCGCGGAGTATGCGGTCGCGACATTCTCGACCTTCCCGAGCCTGGCGGTCCGCAAGGAGACGGTGGTCGCCCAGTTCGCCGCCATCCTGCTGCTGCTGGCCCCGATCCTGACGCCCGTCCTCCTGGCCTGCGCCGGCGCCGCGCTGTTCGCCGGGGGCGTCCAGGGCGGCTTCCAGATCGCCTCCAAGGCAATCGGCTTCCACTGGGAGCGGATCAGCCCCAGCGCGGGATTCGAGCGCCACTTCTCCAAGGACATCTTCGTCCGCTTCGGCCTCGACGTGCTGAAGGTCGGCGCGATCGGCGCCACGCTCTACATCGGCGCGCGCAACCTGCTGCACGATCCGCTCTTCACCTCCCCGGTCGAAGTGGCCTATCTCGGGACCTTCCTCAATCGCGCCACCATCGAATTCTTCGGGCGGATGCTGCTGGCCCTGGCGGTGATCTCGGCGCTCAGCTACGCCCACCAGAAATTCAAGGTGCTGCAGGACCTGCGCATGACCCGCCAGGAGGTGAAGGATGAGCTGCGCAATGTCGAAATCGACGGCAAGATCCGCGCGGCCCAGCGCCGGCTGGCCCGCCGCCTCATGCAAAAGCAGATGCTCTCGGCGGTGGCCACGGCCGACGTGGTCGTGACCAATCCGACCCACTATGCGGTCGCCCTCAAGTACGAGCGGGGCAAGGACGCGGCGCCGGTGGTGCTGGCCAAGGGGGAAAACCGGTTCGCCCTGCGCCTGCGCGAGATCGCCGAGGCCCATGGCGTGCCGCTGGTCGAGAACAAACCGGTGGCGCGCCTGCTCTTCGCCCTCGGCCGGGTGGGGGAGACGATCCCCGCGGAGCTTTACCAGGCGACCGCCGAGATCCTCGCCCTGGTCTACCGCACCCACCGCTACTACTTCCACCGCCTCCGCGCCCGCCGCGTGGCCGAAGCAGCCTGAGCCATGGCCGCCAGCCCCAACAATCTCGCCGCCCGCCTGCTGGAACGCGCCGACCTGGTCTTCACCTTCGGCCTCTTCGGGACGGTGCTGCTGCTCGTGCTGCCGGTCCCGCCGTTCATGCTGGACATCCTGCTGTCGCTGAACATCGGGCTCTCGCTGCTCGTGCTGCTGGCGATCATCTATGTGAAGGACCCGCCGGAATTCTCCGGCTTCCCCACCATCCTGCTCACGCTCACCCTCTTCCGCCTCGCGCTCAACATCAGCTCGACGCGGCAGATCCTGATCGCGGGCTACGCCGGGCACATCATCGACTCGTTCGGCCACTTCGTCATCCGGGGCAACTACATCGTCGGGGTCGTGGTCTTTGTCATCCTGGTGGTGATCAACTTCGTGGTCATCACCAAGGGCGCCGGGCGCATCGCGGAGGTCTCGGCCCGGTTCACCCTCGACGCCATGCCGGGCAAGCAGATGGCGATCGACGCCGAGCTGAACGCCGGGATCATCGACGAGGCCACGGCCACCGCCCGGCGGCTGAAGATCCAGAAGGAGGCCGATTTTTACGGCGCGATGGACGGCGCCTCGAAGTTCGTCCGCGGCGACGCGGTCGCGAGCATCCTCATCACGCTGGTCAATGTCGTCGGCGGCTTCGCCATCGGCGTCTTCCAGATGGATCTGTCGCTCAGCGAGTCCCTGCAGAAATTCACCCTGCTCTCGATCGGCGACGGCCTGGTCTCGCAGATTCCCGCCCTGATCATCTCGATCGGCGCGGGCCTGCTCGTGACCCGGGCTTCCGAAAACGGCAACCTCGGCTCGCAGATCGCGGGTCAGCTTTTCCGCTACCCGCGCGCCCTGGGCATCGCCGCGGGGATGATGGCCGTCTTCGGGCTGATGCCGGGGATGCCCGTGGTGCCCTTCTTCCTCCTGGCCGGCGTTGCCGGCTTCCTCGCGAAGACGATCA
>Ga0302319_10005838_pt1 | contig 24587 bp, 22 predicted proteins | sample Bog_T0_2_FD_203319 | JGI IMG/M metagenome (GOLD analysis project Ga0302319, IMG submission 203319) | Peat permafrost microbial communities from Stordalen Mire near Abisko, Sweden - Bog_T0_2 | ecosystem: Environmental > Terrestrial > Soil > Wetlands > Peat | place: Sweden: Abisko, Stordalen Mire...
TCGCGCTGCAAATCGAACATGCCGGGCGGGTCGAGACGCTGCATGGTCAAGGATCGGGGCCGATCGACGCGGTGGTCAAGGCGATCGGCCTGCCGTTCGATGTACTCTCCTACGAGGAGCATTCCCGGGGGCAGGGAAGCGCCGCCCAAGCCGTGTCGTACATCGAAATCACGACGCGCACGCGGCGCACGCTGTTCGGTGCCGGCATGCACCCCAACATCATCACCGCATCGCTGCTCGCAGTGGTGTCGGCGGTGAATCGCGCCGTCGAGCGCGGCGCGCTGCCGGCTCCCATGCCCAAAGCGCGTACCGGAACTTGAGTTGCATTTACGGCTTAAGTTATATATATAAGCGACTGAATAGTCAGCTTTAATGATTGGCCAACAACAACGGCAGTTGAATGCCGGCGAGAATCGGCTATAGTGCGCAGCTTCCCGTACCCGGGCCAGGCGATGCCATTGATTTCAAGGGCTTTTCTCCTCCATGAGCGAACGCGACGACGAACATTTCGATATCGACGATGAATTTCTCGGTGAAGCCGAAGAATCTCAAGAGTTCGATCCTCTACTGGAACGCGCCGAACGGCGGCCGAAAGCGGCGGCTGCGGGCAAGCGCGGCAAGGCTGCGTGGAGCCGGGTCGAGGACGTGCTCGCTGAACGGCAGCTCGAGAAAGAGCTGCGTGAAATATTCGAAGACGACTAGCAAGCCGACTCGGCCCTGAGGGGCGGGCCGGCGCTGCTCGCCAATGAGAGCGAGTCAGCGACGTACCGGGCTCGCTCGAGATGATGTCAAACACCAATCAGCCCTGGGTTGTCCTGAAGTTCGGTGGCACCAGCGTGTCGTCGCAGGCCAATTGGCACAACATCGTCGGCGTGTTGCGGCAGCGCGTGGCTGCGGGGCGGCGCCCGGTGGTGGTGCACTCGGCGCTGTCGGGCATCACCGACCGGCTCGAGGCGCTGCTCGGGGCCGCGGTACGCGGCGCGCACGCCCCCATCCTCAGGCAAATCGAGGCGGTGCATCTCGATCTCGCGGCGGCGCTCTCCGTCGATCCCGGTTCCCGTTATGCGGATTTCATGGCGCAGTTGCGCGCCGAGGCCGATGGCCTGGCGGTGACCGGCGAGGTCACCGACCGGCTGCGCGCGCGCATCATGGCGATGGGCGAGCTGCTCGCGACGTCCCTCGGCGCGGCCTATCTCGGGACGCAGCAGCTCGAGGCCGTCTGGGTCGACGCGCGTACGGTACTGCGCGCCGAGCAGCGCGACAGCGCCACGCTGAAGGCGAGCATGCTGTCGGCCACCTGCGATTTTGCGCCCGATGCGCCACTACAAGCCGCCTGGCGCGCGCGGGGCGGGGTGATCATCACGCAGGGGTTCATTGCCGCCGACGCGGCCGGCGAAACGGTGCTGCTCGGGCGCGGCGGTTCGGACACGTCGGGCGCTTATTTCGCGGCGAAACTGGCGGCTGAACGGCTCGAGATCTGGACCGACGTGCCAGGCATGTTCAGCGCCAATCCGCGCGACGTGCCGACCGCGCGCTTGTTGCGCTCGCTGCACTACGACGAGGCGCAGGAAATCGCCAGCAACGGTGCCAAGGTGCTGCATCCGCGCTGCATCCTGCCCGTCCGCCAATACGGCATCCCGCTGCATGTCTACGCCACGCAGGCGCCGGCGCTCGAAGGCACGGTGATATCCGCGGCCGTGGCCGACAGTGCGGCGCGCGTCAAGGCGATCGCCATCAAAAAGGGCATCACCCTGGTCTCCATGGAGAGCCCGGGCATGTGGCACCAGGTCGGCTTCCTCGCCGATGCCTTCCAGGTGTTCAAGCAGCAGGGGCTTTCGGTCGATCTGATCTCCACGTCCGAGACCAACGTCACCGTCTCGCTCGACCCGGCCGCCAACACCCTCGATGCCGGCGCCACGGCGCGCCTCTCGGCGGCACTCGCCTCGCTGTGCCGGGTACAGATCCTGGGTCCGTGTGCGTCCTTGAGCCTGCTCGGTCAGAACATTCGCGGCATCCTCCATGAACTCGGCGAGGCGTTCGAGCTGTTCCAGGACCAGAAGATCTATCTGGTGAGCCAGGCCGCGAATGACCTGAATTTCACCTTCGTCATCGACGAATCGCAGGGCGATCGGCTCGTGCAGCAGCTCCATGAACGGCTCATTCAGCAGATCGGCTCGGACCGGGTGCTCGGCCCGACCTGGCAGCAGCTGTTCGCCGCGGTCGGGAGCGCGCCGCCGGCCGCCGATTGGTGGCAGGATCCGGACAAGCGCGCGCAACTGCTCGCGATCGGCAGCCGCGAATCCGCGGCTTATGTGTATGACCTCGCGACGCTCGATGCGGCCGTTGCCTCGCTGCACCGGGTACCCTCGGTGGCGCGCTGGGCTTATGCCATGAAGGCCAACTGGCATCCCGAGATCCTGCGCCGGTTCGCCGCGGCGGGCCTCATGATCGAATGCGTCTCGCAGGGGGAGCTCGCGCATGCCTTCGCGAGCGTGCCGGGGCTCGCGCCCGAGCGCGTGTTGTTCACGCCGAATTTCGCGCCGCGCAGCGAATACGAGTTCGGCTTCGCGAGCGGCGTGCGGGTGACACTCGACAACCTGTATCCGCTCGCCGCCTGGCCGGAGGTGTTTCGCGGCCGGGAGCTCATCGTGCGGATCGATCCGGGCTTCGGCCGCGGCCATCACCATCACGTGCGCACTGCCGGCGTGCACTCGAAGTTCGGCGTGCCGCAATCGGATCTGGATGAGCTCGAGCGGCTTGCCCGGACGGCGCAGGTGCGCATCACCGGCCTGCATGCGCACACGGGCAGCGGCATATTCAATGTGGCGAACTGGACCGAAACGGGCGGTCTCCTCGCGGAACTCGCCGGGCGCTTTCCGGAGGTCCGGGTGGTCGATCTCGGCGGCGGCATCGGCGTGCCCGAACACAGCAGCCACGGCGAGATCGACCTCACCGCGCTGGAACGCGGCGTGGCCGGCCTGAAGCAGCGCTTTCCCCGCCTGAGCTTCTGGATGGAGCCCGGCCGGTTCCTCGTCGCGAGGGCCGGTGTGCTGCTCGCGGTCGTGACGCAGTTGAAGGGGAAGGGCGACGTGCAATACGTGGGCATTGCCACCGGCATGAACTCCCTCATCCGTCCGGCCCTCTACGGGGCGCATCACGAGATCGTGAACCTGACGCGGATCGCAGAGGCTGCCACGCAACGGGCGAACGTCGTCGGCCCGATCTGCGAGAGCGCCGACCAGCTCGGCGTCGATCGATGGCTCCCGCCCACGCACGAGGGTGACGTGCTGCTCATCGCCGCCTGCGGAGCCTATGGTTTCGCGATGGCATCGCATTATAATTTGCGCCCCCCGGCGCGCGAGTTCCTCATTTCGTCATGATTCGAGTTGGCATCATCGGATGGCGCGGCATGGTGGGCTCGGTCCTTTTGGAGCGCATGCGCCAGGAGCGGGATTTCGAGCTGATCGAGCCCGTGTTCTTCAGCACCACCCAGGCCGGTGGTGCCTCGCCGGCCACGGGCCATCCGGCGGCGGCCGTGCTCGACGCCAACGACATCGCGGCGCTCGCCGCGCTGCCGATCCTGATCAGCACCCAGGGCGGCGACTACACCGAGAGCGTGCACCCGCGCCTGCGCGCGGCGGGCTGGCGCGGGCACTGGATCGACGCGGCCTCGACGCTCCGACTCGAGCGCGACGCGGTGATCGTGCTCGATCCGGTGAACCTCCCGGTGATGCAGAACGCGCTGGACGGCGGCGTCAAGGATTTCATCGGCGGCAACTGCACGGTCTCATTGATGTTGATGGCGGTCGGCGGCTTGCTCCGGGCCGGCTTGGTCGAGTGGATCTCGGCGATGACCTATCAATCCGCCTCCGGAGCGGGCGCACAGCACATGCGCGAACTGCTCGAACAGATGGGAACGCTGTACGGCGCCGTGGCCCCGTCGCTGCACGACCCCGAGGCGGGCATCCTCGCGGTGGATCGCGCCGTCTCGACGGCGCTGCGCGGCGCGGATCTGCCGCGCGAACATTTTGGCGTGGCGCTGGCCGCGAGCTTGATCCCTTGGATCGACAAGGATCTCGGCAACGGCCAAAGCCGCGAGGAATGGAAGGCGGGGGTCGAGGCGAACAAGATCATGGGCACCGCGGACCGGCCGGTGCCGGTGGAGGGCATTTGCGTGCGGGTGAGCGCGATGCGCTGCCACAGTCAGGCGCTCACCATCAAGCTGCGCCGCGATCTGCCGCTCGCCGAGATCGAATCGATCCTGGCCGGGTCGAATCCCTGGGTGCGCATCGTGCCGAACGATCGCGAGTCGAGCATCCGCGAGCTGTCCCCCGCGGCGGTGTCCGGCCACCTGCATGTGCCGGTGGGGCGCCTGCGAAAACTCGCCATGGGCGGGGAGTATATCGCCGCGTTCACCGTGGGCGATCAGCTGCTCTGGGGCGCGGCGGAGCCGCTGCGGCGCACGCTGCGCTTCCTTCTGGGCTCGCTCACGGCATGAGTCCGGCACGCACGTCCGCGTGCGTGAGCAGGTGGATCGGCACGGCGTGCGCGCGCCAGATCTCGGAACAGTATTCGCGAATGGTGCGGTCGGAGGAGAACTTCCCGCTGCGGGCGGTGTTCAGGATCGACATGCGCGTCCAGCGATCGACGTCGGCGTATGCGGCCGCGACCCGCCCCTGGCATTCCAGGTATGAGGAGAAGTCGGCGAGCAGCATGTAGGGATCGTGATACAGCAGGCCGTCGATCAGGGGGCGGAACAGCTCAGAGTCGCCGCGCGAGAAGAAGCCGCCGCGGATCAGGTCGATCACCTCGCGCAGCTCCGGGCTCGAGTCGTAGAAATCCATCGGGCGGTAGCCGCGCGCCTTCATTGCGTACACTTCGGCCGTGGTCAGGCCGAAAAGGAAGAAATTCTCCGCACCGACCTCCTCGCGGATCTCGATGTTCGCCCCGTCGAGCGTGCCGACGGTGAGCGCGCCATTCATGGCGAATTTCATGTTCCCGGTGCCGGAAGCCTCCTTGCCCGCGGTGGAGATCTGTTCCGACACGTCCGCCGCCGGATACACCTGCTGGCCGTTCGTGACGTTGAAATTCGGCAGGAACACCACTTTCAGGCGGCCCTGCACGTCGGGGTCGCGGTTCACCACGTCGCCCACCGCCGTGATCAGCTTGATCATGAGCTTGGCGAGGTGATAACCCGGCGCCGCCTTGCCGCCGAAGATGAACGTGCGGGGCTGCATCGAGAGCGAGGTGTTCGCCTTCAGCGCGCGGTACAGCGAGACGATGTGCAGCACCTTCAGGTGCTGGCGCTTGTATTCGTGGATCCGTTTCACCAGGACGTCGAAGATGGAATCCGGATCGACCGTGATTCCCGTGGTTTTCTGCGCCAGCGCGGCGAGTGCACGCTTGTTGTCGAGCTTGATCTGGCGCCAGCGGGCGCGGAACCCCTCGTCCTCGGCGAGCGGCTCGAGTTCGCGCAGCCGCGCAAGATCGGTCACCCAGCCGTCGCCGATCTCCGCGGTGATCAGGGCGGCGAGTTTCGGATTGCACAGCAGCATCCAGCGGCGCGGCGTCACGCCGTTGGTCTTGTTGCTGAATTTGTGCGGCCACAGTTCGTTGAAGTCGCGCAGCACGTCCCGCTTCAAAAGCTCGGTGTGCAGATCCGCGACGCCGTTGATGGCGTGGCTGCCGACGCATGCGAGGTGCGCCATGCGCACGTAGCGCTCGCCGCTCTCGTCGATCAGGGAGAGCCGCGTGACGCGTTCCTCGTCGCCGAAGAAACGGATGCGCACCTCGTCGAGGAAGCGGGCATTGATCTCGTAGACGATTTCGAGGTGGCGCGGCAGCACCTTGCCGAACACCGCGATCGACCAGCGTTCCAGGGCCTCCGGCAGCAGCGTGTGATTGGTGTAGGCGAAGGTCTTGCAGGTGACCGCCCAGGCCTCGTCCCAGGGCATGACGTTCTCATCGATCAGCAGGCGCATCAGCTCGGCGATCGCGATCGCCGGATGCGTGTCGTTCAGCTGGGCGGCGAACTTCTCGTGGAAGCGGCTGAGCGGCACCTTCTGCACCCGCAAGATGCGCAGCATGTCCTGCAGCGAACAGGAGACGAAAAAATACTGCTGCTCGAGCCGCAGCTCCTTGCCGCGCAGCTGCTCGTCGTTCGGGTACAAAACCTTGCTCAAATTTTCCGAGGTGACCTTCTGGTTCACCGCGCCGTAGTAATCGCCGCTGTTGAAAATGGCGAAGTCGAACGACTCGGGGGCCTCGGCCTTCCACAGGCGCAGCGTGTTTGCGGTATTGGTGTGGTAGCCGAGGATCGGCGTGTCGTAGGGCACGCCGTTCACTATCTTGTGCGGCACCCAGCGCACGCGCAGGCGCTGGTGCTCGTCGACGTATTGTTCCGTGTGGCCGCCGAGCTTCACGTCCACGGCCCACTCCGGCCGCGCGATCTCCCAGGGATTGCCGAAGCGCAGCCACTTGTCGGTTTTCTCGACCTGCCAGCCGTCGACGATCTCCTGGTGGAAGATGCCGAACTCGTAGCGGATGCCGTACCCCAGCGCGGGAATCTCGAGCGTCGCGAGCGATTCGATGAAGCACGCGGCGAGGCGGCCCAGGCCGCCGTTGCCGAGGCCGGGTTCCTCCTCCTGCGCGAGGAGCTCGTCGAAGTTCAGCCCGAGCTCGGTCACGCACTGCTTGACGCGTTCGAAGATGCCGAGATTCATGAGGTTGTTGCCGAGATGCGGCCCCATCAGGAATTCGGCCGAGAGGTAGGCGACCGTGCGCGAGCCGCCCTTGGTGTAGGCCTCCGCGGTGCTGATCCAGCGCTGCAGCATGCGGTCGCGCACCGCGAATGCGAGCGCCATGTAGTAATCGTTCTTGGTCGCGAGCGCCGGGAATTTCCCCTGCACGTAGAACAGGTTGTCGAGGAAGGCGTGCTTCAGCGCTTCCTTGCCGAGGGCGGTGCGGTCGTCCTCGAGCTGAATCTCCGGTTTCGGCGCTAGCGGTTGGGAACTCATCTTCAGAAATCCTCGTGCCATGAAAAGCCGTCGCGGCCGATGAGGGCGCTGGAGGCGGCGGGGCCCCAGCTGCCGGCGATATAGGACTTTGGCCGTTCGTCGTACATGTGCCATCCCGCGATGATCGGGTCGATCCACCGCCATGCGGCGTCGAGTTCGTCGCGGCGCATGAACAGCGTGAGATTGCCCTTGATGGTGTCCATCAGCAGCCGTTCGTAGGCGTCGAGGCTGCGCGTCTTGAAGGTCTCGCCGAGATCGAGGGCGAGGCTGACGGGCTTCAGGCGCATGCCCTCGCCGGGATTCTTGGCGAGAATGGTGAGTGTGATGCTCTCGTCCGGCTGCAGGCGGATCACCAGCATGTTCGCGGTCTGTGTGGCCGGCTTCTCGAAGATCGGATGGGGCACCTCGTCGAAGGTGACGACGAGTTCGGTGGTCCGATCCTGGAGCCGCTTGCCGGTGCGCAGGTAAAACGGCACGCCGGCCCAGCGCCAGGTGTCGATTTCCGCCTTCAGCGACACGAAGGTTTCGGTGGTGCTGTCCGGGGCGATGTCCGCCTCATCGAGGTAGCCGGGTACCGGCACGCCGCGCACCGCGCCCGCCTTGTACTGGCCGCGGACCGTCTTCAAGAGCACGTCGCGGTCTTGCAGGGGCCGCAGCGCGCGCAGCACCTTCAACTTCTCGTCGCGCACCGCATCCGGGTCGCTGCTGCCGGGCGGCTCCATGGCCATGATGCACAGCAGCTGCAGCAGATGGTTCTGCACCATGTCGCGCAGCGCGCCCGTGCTGTCGTAGAAGTTTCCGCGCCGCTCGACGCCGAGCTCCTCTGCGACGGTGATCTGCACGTATTTGATGAGGCCGCGGCGCCACAGCGGTTCGAACAGCGCGTTGCCGAAGCGCAGCGCCATCAGGTTCTGCACCGCCTCCTTGCCGAGGTAGTGATCGATCCGGTAGATCTGGCGCTCGGTGAAAATCGCACCCACGTGATGATTGATGAGTTCCGCGGACGCGACGTCGTTGCCGAGCGGCTTCTCCAGCACGACACGCGACAGGGGCGTGACCGCGCCGGCCTTGGCGAGGTTCTCGGCGATCGGCGCGAACAGGTTGCTCGCGGTGGAGAAGAAGAACACGCGCACGATGTCCTCGCGGCCCGCGAGCTTGGCCGCGAGCGGCGCGTAATCGCGTGCCGCGCCGGCGTCGAGCTTCAGGTAGTCGAGGCTGCGGCTGAATTCCAGCCAGCGCGCGGCGTCGAACTCCTTGCCGAGGAATTCCCGGCATGCCGATTCGGCCTGCGCCACGTATTCGGCGCGCGCGAGCCCCGAGCGCGCGATGCCGAAGATGCGCGATTCGGCGGTGACCTGGCCGGCTGCGAAGCGGCGATAGAGCGCGGGCAGGAGCTTGCGCGTCACGAGGTCGCCGGTGCCGCCGAACAGCAACATGTCGAACGTCGAGAGTATCGCCACGGGTCACTCCTCGTGAGGTGGCCCTGGTGAAGCGGCCCCCAAGTGAAGTGCCAAAGGGTAACACCTCCCGGCCACTCTTGTAGGCGTCGCCCGCGCTTGCCGCCGCCGCCGATGTGGCACAATGCGGCATGTCCGCGCAATTGCCTGAGATCGACTCCCGGGTGGCCGCCGTGACCGAGCGCATTCGCGCGCGCAGCCACGGCTCGCGCGCCGATTATCTCGATCGCATGAGCGCGGCCGGGCACCAAGGCGCGGCGCGTTCGGGGCTTTCCTGCACCAATCTTGCGCACGGCTTCGCCGCATCCGACGCCATCGACAAGGAGGCCCTGAAGCAGCGGCGCTGGCCGAACATCGCCATCGTGTCCGCCTACAACGACATGCTGTCGGCCCACCAGCCGCTCGAGCGCTACCCGGCGCTGATCAAGCGCGCGGCCCGCGAAGCGGGCGCCGTGGCGCAATTCGCGGGCGGCGTGCCGGCCATGTGTGACGGCGTGACGCAGGGTCAGACGGGGATGGAACTGTCGCTCTTCAGCCGCGATGTGATCGCCATGGCGACCGCCGTTGCCCTCGCGCACAACATGTTCGATGCGGCGCTATGCCTCGGCGTGTGCGACAAGATCGTGCCGGGCCTGCTCATGGGATCGCTCGCCTTCGGTCATCTGCCGGTGCTGTTCGTGCCGGGCGGCCCGATGCCTTCGGGCATGCCGAACAAGGAGAAGGCGCGCATCCGGCAGCTCTATGCGGAAGGCAGCGTTGGGCGCGAGACGCTGCTCGAGTCCGAAGCGGCGAGCTATCATGCTGCCGGGACCTGCACGTTCTACGGCACCGCCAACAGCAATCAGATGCTGATGGAGGTCATGGGCCTGCACCTGCCGGGAGCCGCGTTCGTGGCGCCGAACACGCCGTTGCGCGATGCACTGACGGCGGCGGCGGCGCGGCGCGCGGCCCGCATCACGGCGCTCGGCGCCGAATATCTGCCGCTTGCACGCACCATCGACGAGCGCGCCATCGTCAACGGCATCGTCGGCCTTCTCGCGACCGGCGGCTCGACCAACCACACGCTGCATCTGGTCGCGATCGCGCGTTGCGCGGGCATCATCGTCAACTGGGATGATTTCGCCGATCTGTCGCACGTCACCCCGCAGCTCACGCGGATCTACCCGAACGGCAGCGCCGACGTGAACCGCTTCCACATCGCCGGCGGCATGGCATTCCTGATTCGCGAGCTGCTCGGCGCCGGCCTGCTGCACGCGGATGTGACGACCGTCATGGGCGGCCCGCTCACGGCCTACGCCGCCGAACCCTGGCTCGACGAGGGCCGGCTGGCTTGGCGCGCGGCGCCGCCCGACAGCGGCGATGAGGATGTGCTGCGTCCCATGTCGAAACCCTTCAGCAGTCACGGCGGCCTGCGCCTGCTCAGCGGCAATCTCGGCCGCGCCGTCATCAAGACCTCGGCCATGCCCGACGGACATGACGTGATCGAGGCACCGGCCGTCTTGTTCGACGATCAGGAAGAGGTCATCACAGCCTTCAAGGCGGGAAGGCTCGACCGCGATTGCGTCGTGGTGGTGCGCTTTCAGGGCCCGCGAGCCAACGGCATGCCGGAACTTCACAAGTTGACGCCGTCGCTGGCGTCGCTGCAGAGCAAGGGATTCAGGGTGGCGCTGGTCACCGATGGCCGCATGTCCGGCGCCTCCGGCAGCGTGCCGGCCGCCATCCACGTGACGCCGGAATGCCTGAACGGCGGACCGCTCGGGCGCGTGCGGGACGGGGATGTGATCCGGCTCGATTGCACGTCCGGCGCGTTGGAGGCGCAAGTGCCGGAGCCCATCTGGCGGCAGCGCGACTCCGCGCGGCTCGCCCGCGCCAATGATTTCGGCACGGGCCGGGAGTTGTTCGCCACGTTCCGCCGCGCGGCGGGGGACGCCGAGGCGGGCGCCATCTCGTTGTTTTGAAGCCGCGCGAGGCCGATCGTCACATGAACATTCGTGAAATCGTTGCGCTGGGTCCGGTCATTCCGGTGATCACGCTGACCGTGATCGAGCACGCCGTGCCCCTCGCGCGCGCGCTGTGCGCGGGCGGTGTGCGCGTTCTCGAGGTCACGCTGCGCACGCCGGTGGCGCTCGCGGCGATCGAGGCCATGCGCCGCGAGGTGCCGGAGGCCGTCGTCGGCGTCGGCACGCTCACGCGGCCGATCGATTTCGCCGCGGCCGACCGTGTCGGTGCGCAATTTGGCGTGACGCCCGGACTCACGCCCGAACTCGGCGCAGCGGCGCGCGGCGCACGTTTCCCCCTCCTGCCGGGGATCATGACGCCCACCGAACTGATCGCGGCGCGCGCGGCCGGCTTCTCGGTCCTGAAGCTATTCCCCGCGCTCCAGGCGGGTGGCATCGGCATGCTGAAGGCCCTCGGCGCACCGTTTCCCGACGTGCAGTTCTGTCCCACCGGGGGCGTTACGCGCGCGACCGCGCCGGAATTCCTGGCGCTGCCCAATGTCGTCTGCGTCGGCGGCTCCTGGCTCGCGCCGCAGGCCCTGCTCGCGGCGGGCGATTGGCGCGGCATCGAATCGCTCGCGCGGGACGCGGCGGCGCTGCGCGCCTGATGCTGACGCTGCACCAAATTCTGCGCGATGCCACCCGTGCCGATCACGTGAGTCTCGATCATGCGCTGTCCGAGTTCGATTTGCGCGATCCCGGAGGCTACGGCCGGTTCCTCAACATGCACCACGCGGCGTTGCGCAGCCTCGAGGGCCTGTGGCGGGCGGACGACCGGGAGGATTTCGCGGCGCTGCTGCGCTGCGTCCAGGCGGATCTCGCCGCGCTGGGTGCACCCCTCGATGAGCAGTTGAAAACGCCCGCCGCTGCGCCCGCGCCGCTTTCGGGGTGGGGCATCGGCTACGTCGTCCGCGGCTCGCGCCTCGGCTCGCGGGTGCTGCGCAAGCGGGTGCCCGCGCGATTCGCGGCCTCGTATCTCGACTTTGCACCCGCGCTCGCGTGGCCGGATTTCCTGCAGCGCCTCGAAGCGCAGGCCGACGCACTCACGCCTCACGATCGCGATGCCGTGATCGGCGGTGCGAAGACCGCGTTTGCGGTGTTCGCGGAGTTTGCCGCTGCCGCGCCGGGTACGGCAATGCCGGGCGCATGATGGGGGCAGCCCGGGGCTCCACGCCGTCGGCCCGCACGGTCAACGCCGCGGCCGGCGACTACGCCATCACCGGCGATCCACTCGAATGGGCCGCGGCGCAAACGGCGGCGCAACGGTCCTGGACTGAATTCCCCTACTATGAACGGCGCTACGGGACGCGCGGCTGGATGTTCACGCTCAGCGATTCAGGCTGGATTGCCACCCTCTCGGCGATGCAACCAGCAATCGCTGAACAACGCCTGCGATGGCTGCGGGAACTGCTCGTCACGCGCGGCATGCCGAGCTTCCTGCTCGAGCGGCATCTCGACATTCTCCATGAAGAGCTGCTCTTGAGGGCGCCGGAACGGGCGGCGGATCATTCGGTCTTCGCGGCGGCCGCGGCGCACTTTCGTGACGAACGCGGGCGCGTGCTGTCCGAGAGCGATTTTCGGGTCGAGGCGTCCGGTTTCGACGCGGCGGTGCGCAACATGGCTGGCGGCGTGCCGAACATGGGTGCCGTGATCGTCGGCACGGTGGCGGACGAGCGCCTCGGCATCGGCGGCCCGGCCCGTTCCGCGATCGCCTGGGCGTCCGACCCCACGACCTTTTCCCAGCCGTGGATCGCCGCGGTGATCCGGATGTCGAACCGCTTGCGCGCGCCAGACCGCGGCACGTCAGACCGCGGCGGGTCTGCCCGGGGCGCGTCTGCCCGGGGGACGCGAGACCGACCGGCTCCGCACGATGGCGATCATTGACTGCGGGCCGTGTGGCGCGCTTCGAGCTCCATGATCACCTGTCCCAGCGAGAGCCGCTTCGCCTGCAGCAGCAAAATGGTGTGATACAGAAGATCCGCCGCTTCGCCGATCACGGCCCCGTCCGGCTGTGCGACGCCGGCGAGCGCGAGTTCCAGGCCCTCCTCACCGACCTTCTGCGCGATGCGCACGATGCCCTGCTCGAGCAGGCGTGCCGTGTAGCTTCCGGCGGGTCGTTCGGCGATACGCTGTGCGATGATCGCCTCCAGGGCGCCGAGGAACGCAAGCGGCTCCGCCGCGGCGCGCGGCGCCGCATCGCCCCAGCAGGTCGCGGTGTTCAAATGGCAGGCGGGGCCGTGCGGCACGGCGAGGATCAGCAACGTGTCGCGGTCACAGTCCGCCGCGATGCTGCGCACCTCGAGAAAGTGGCCGGAGGTCTCGCCCTTGACCCACAGCCGCCCCTTGCTGCGGCTGTAGAAGGTGACGCGGCCGCTCGCGCGTGTGGCGGCGAGCGCCTCCCGGTTCATGTAGCCCAACATCAGCACCGCGCCGCTGGCCGCGTCCTGAATGATGGCCGGCAGCAGACCGCCGCCCTTGTCCCACGCGAGGACTTCCTCGCCGGGCGCTGCCACGCCGGGCGCTGCCACGCCGGAAGCATCGCTCACGTGCGCACCTCGATGCCGTCGGCCTTGAGCTCGCGCTTGAGATCCGGGATCGCGATGGTGCCGCTGTGAAAGACGCTGGCCGCGAGCGCCGCATCGGCGCCGGCGGTCTTGAATACCGCGGCGAAGTCGGCATACCGGCCGGCGCCGCCGGAGGCTACCAAAGGCACGCGGCAGACGCTGCGAACCGCCGTGAGCTGCGCGATGTCGAAGCCCTCGCGCGTGCCGTCGCTCGCCATGCAGTTGAGTACGATCTCGCCGGCGCCGCGCTGCTGCACCTCGTGCACCCAGTCGAGGGTGCGCCGTGCGGTGTCGCGCGTGCGCGAGGGGTCGCCCGTGAACTGATGCACGCGGTACTCTACGCCGACGGTCTGGCTGTCGATGCCGATCACGACGCACTGGGAGCCGAAGCGCGCGCTCAGGGCGTCGATGAGTGCGGGATCCGACAGGGCCGGTGAGTTGACGGAAATCTTTTCCGCGCCGGCGCTCAAGGTCTGCTCAGCTTCCGCAACCGAGCGGATGCCGCCGGCGACGCAGAAAGGGATGTCGAGCAGGCGCGCCACCCGGCTTACCCAGCCGCGGTCCACCGACCGGCCGTCGGGGCTTGCGGTGATATCGTAGAACACGAGTTCGTCCGCCCCTTCGTCCCGATAGCGGGCCGCCAGTTCGAGGATGTCGCCGACGACGCGATGATCGCGGAAGCGCACGCCCTTGACCACCTGGCCGTCGCGCACGTCGAGGCACGGAATTATGCGTTTGGCAAGAATGGCTTCAAATCCTCGACGGGAATGAGGTCCTCGAGCAGGGCCTTGCCGCTGATGGCGCCCGCCGCACCGGCGTCGGCGAGCGCGTGCAAATCCGCCGCGTCGCGGATGCCGCCGGAGGCCTGCCACTCGATCTGTGGAAACCGTCGCACCGCCTCGCGGTACAGCGCCACGTTCGGCCCCGTGAGCGCGCCGTCGCGCGACACATCAGTGCACAGCACGTGCTTCAGGCCTTCCGCAGCGAAGGCCCCGACGGCATCCCACAGCGACACGGGCGACTGCTCCTGCCAGCCGTGCGTGGCCACGCGTGGCGCGCCGGACTCGTCCAGACGCACATCGAAGGCGAGCGCCAGACGCTGTGCACCGAAGTGTCCCAGCCAGGCGCGCACCGCTGCGGGGTCGGTGACGGCGGCGCTGCCGACGATGGCGCGCGAGGCTCCCGCCGTGAGCACGCCGGCGACTGCTTCGGCATCGCGCAGGCCGCCGCCGGTCTGCAGCTTCAGCGCGCCGCGCGCCACGAGGCTCGCGATGATGGCGCGGTTGCCGGCGCTGCCGTCGGGCGAGCCGTTGCGGGCGCCGTCGAGATCGACGACGTGCAGCCAGTCGGCGCCGAAATCCCGGTACCGCGTGAGCAGATCCTGCGGATCCACGGCATAGCGCGTCTCCGCGCCGAAGTCCCCCTGCAGAAGGCGAACGCAGCGCCCGCCGAGCAGGTCGATGGCGGGGATGAGGCGCATCAGATGATCTCCATCATGAGTTGAGTTCCAAAAAGTTCGCCAGCACCCGGGCGCCGACCGCGGCCGACCGCTCGGGGTGGAACTGCACGCCGTGGAAGTTGCGCCAGGCGATGCAGGCGCTGAATGGTCCGCCGTACTCGGTGCTGGCGCGAGTCGCCTCGCCCACGGGCAGCGCGTAGCTGTGGACGAAGTACGCATGGGAGCCCGCTCGCACCCCGCGCAACAGCGGCGGGTCGCGGTGTGGCTCGAGGGTGTTCCAGCCGATGTGCGGCACCGGCAGGCCCGGCCTGCCGGCGAACCGCTCGGCGCGCCCGGGAATGATGCCGAGGCAGGTCGCGGCGCCCTCGGCCGACGAATCGAGGAGGAGCTGCAGCCCGAGGCAGATCCCGAGCACCGGCTGGGTCAGGCGCGGGATCAATGTGTCGAGCCGCGCGGCGCGCAGCCGCGCCATGGCGTCTGCGGCGGCGCCCACGCCCGGGAGGATGACGTGGCTCGCTGCATCGATCCGGTCGGCATCCGCGCTCACCGCGGCGTGGCATCCGAGCCGCTCGAGCGCGAACTGCAGCGAAGCGATGTTGGCGCCGCCGTTCTCGATGATGACGACGCCGCTCACAGCACGCCCTTGGTGGATGGCAGTTCCAGGCCTTCGACCCGGATTGCCTGGCGCAGGCTGCGCCCCACACCCTTGAAACAGGACTCGACCATGTGATGCGAGTTCTCGCCGCGAACGGTGATGTGCAGGGCGGCTCCCAGGCTGTCCGCGAGGGACCGGAAGAAATGCGGCACGAGCTCGGTGGGCAGATCCCCGATGCGCTCGCGGTTGAAGCGTCCGTCCCACACGAAATAGGCGCGGCCCGACAGGTCGAGCGCGACCTGGGCCTCGGCCTCGTCCATGGCGAGGAGGAAACCGTAGCGCGCAATGCCGCGCTTGTCGCCGAGCGCCTCGCGCAATGCCGCGCCGAGGGCGAGGGCGCAATCCTCGACCGTGTGGTGTTCGTCGATGTGCAGGTCTCCGGTCGAAACGAGCTCGAGCGCGAAGCCGCCGTGCTTGGCGATTTGTTCGAGCATGTGATCGAAGAAGCCGAGGCCGGTGTGGACTTCGATCGGGCCTTCGACGCTGAAATCCACCGCCACCCGGACGTCGGTTTCGCGCGTCTTGCGGTGCACTTCGGCGCGGCGCGGATTGGCGAGAATGCGCGCCGCGATGGCCGGCCAGGTTTCCGCCGCCGGGCCGCCGAGGCGCACGCGCAATCCGGTGATCCCGAGGTTCGACGCGAATTCCAGATCGGTGTCGCGATCGCCGATCATGAAGCTGCGATGGTCCGGTGACGCGGCGGCGAGATACGCATCGACGAGGCCGGTCTTCGGCTTGCGGCAGGCGCATCCATCGGACGGGAAATGCGGACAGACGAACACGGCGGCGAATTCGATCCCCTGCGAGGCGAACAGGTCGAGCACGAAGCGGTGTGCCGTCTCGAATCGTTCGCGAGGCAGACTCGGCGTGCCGAGCCCGTCCTGATTCGTGACCATGATGAGTTCGTAGCCGGCGCGGCGCAGCGCGAGCAGCGCCGGGATCACACCCGGCATCAGCCTGATTTTCGCGAGGCTGTCCACCTGTTCGTCGGGCGGCTCCTCGATCAGGGTGCCGTCGCGGTCGACGATGACGAGCAGCTTCCCGCTCATGCCGCCGCCAAGCTGTCGAGCAGCGCCTGGTTCTCGGCGCGCGTGCCCACCGTGACCCGCAGCGCGCGCGGCAGCGCGGGATTCGCCCGCAGGTCGCGCACGATCAGCCCGCCGGCGCGGCTCGCCTGCATGAACCGGTCGGGATCGCGGCAGTCGATCAGGAGAAAGTTGGCATCGCTCGGCCAGACGTGTTCGACCAGCGGCGAGGCGGCGAGCGCATGGTGCAAAAACTCGCGTTCGGCGAGCAGCGCTCCGATCCGGGCGCGCGATGCCTCGAGCTCCGCCGGTTCGAGCGCCCGCAGGGCGGCCTCGATGGTCGGCTGCGCGAGACAGTAAGGCGGCAGGATACGCCGGCCGAGTTCGATCATCGCCGGATTCGCAATGAGTGCGCCGATGCGCGCGCCCGCGAGGGCATGCGCCTTCGACAGCGTGCGCAGCACCGCGAGGGTCGGAAAGCGATCGAGCCACGCGGTGAGGCTCGGGGAGCGCGACCACTCGACGTACGCCTCATCGATGACGATGATCGCCCGTCCGCCGAGCGCGGCGCAGATCCGCTCGATCGTGTCGCTCTCGACGAGGGTCGCCGTCGGGTTGTTCGGCGAGCAGAGGTACACCAGCTTGATTTCGGGTCGCCACGCCGCGATCACCCGCTCCGGGTCGACGCGCCAGCCATCGGGGCGCCGCAGCGGCACGTCGACGACGCCGCCGCCTTGGATGCGTGCGGCCACCTGATACATGCCGAACGTCGGCGGGCATTGCAGGATCGAGTCCACGCCGGCGCGAAGATACAACCGCGAGAGCACGTCGATCGCCTCGTCGCTGCCGCGCGTTGCGAGCAGGGCGGCTGGGGGCACCGCGTAGAGCTGCGCCAGGCGTTCAATCAGGGCGGCCGGCTGCGGCTCGGGGTAGCGGTTGAGACCGGCCTTGGTGGTGTCGCCGGCCGGGCGCCAGGGCGCTTCGTTCGCGTGCAGCCGCGTCATCGCGGGCAGCCATGCCGCATGAGCGTACGCCTTCACCTCGAGGATGTCCGGCCGCGCCAGCGCCAGCACCGGATTCAAGGGCCCGCTCCCAGTGCGGCGAGGCGCACCGTCACCGCCGCGGCGTGCGCATCGAGCCCCTCGAGACCGGCAAGTACGCGTGCGGTGGGTCCCAGGTGCCTGAGGCCCGCCGCCGTGAGTTCCTGCACCGTGATGCGCTTCTGGAAATCCTCGAGCGACAGGCCGCTGTGGGCGCGCGCGTGGCCGTAGGTGGGCAGCGTGTGGTTCGGGCCGCTGCAGTAATCGCCCATCGACTCCGGCGACCAGCTACCGAGGAACACGGCGCCGGCCGCCGTGACGCGCGCGAGCCCCGCCCGCGGCTCGCGTATCTCGAGCAACAAATGCTCCGGCGCGTAGGCATTGGCGACGTCGAGCGCCGTGTCGAGCGAGTCGACGATGATGAGCCGCATGTGGGCGACGGACTCGCGCAGGATGGCGGTTCGGCCGAGCAGAGCGGCTTGCCTCCCGACCTCGTCGGCCACCGCGTGCGCGAGCGCGGCATCGTCGGTGACGAGCAGCGCCTGGGCGTCGGTGCCGTGCTCGGCCTGCGCAAGCAGGTCGGCGGCGACGAAGTCGGCCCGGGCACCGGCGTCTGCCACGATGAGAACCTCGGTCGGACCGGCCGGCAGATCCGCGGCGGCTCCGGCGGGATCGCCCGCGACGTTCAGCTTCGCCGCCGTCACCCACGCATTGCCGGGTCCGAAAATCTTGTCGCACTTCGGGATCGATTCGGTGCCGTATGCCATGGCGGCGACGGCCTGTGCGCCACCGACCTTGAAGACGTGTTCGATGCCGGCCTTGCGGGCGGCGACGAGCACGGCGGGGTGGGCGTCCCCGCCGCGGGCCGGCGCGGTGCACATCACGCGGACCGGGCAGCCGGCAATCGCCGCCGGAACGGCGAGCATGATGGCGGTGGAGGGCAGCGGTGCGGTGCCGGCCGGAACGTAAAGGCCGACCGCGCGCAGTGGCACCGAGAACCGCTCGCAGACCACGCCGGGCGCGGTCTCGACACGCAGCGGCGGCGCCCCCTGCGCGGCGTGGAAGCGGCGCACGGTCTCGATGGCCGTTTCGATCGCAGCGTGCTGCGCCGTGGAAAGGCACCGCTCAGCCGCGGCGAACTCCGCGGCACCCACGGCGAAGGCCTCGCTACGCACGCCGTCGAATTTCTCGGTGAACTCGCGCAGCGCGGCGTCGCCGCGTGCGCGCACCGCATCGACGATCGCACGCGCTTCCGCCGCGACACGCGCCGAGTGCGTCTGCGCGGGCCGCGCGAGCGCCGCCGCGCGTTGCGCGGCGCTTGCCACATGCCAGTCGATGATCTGCATGAACGTTGCGGCTCCTCAGGCGAGCATCTTTTCCACCGGCAGCACCAGCACCGAACTTGCGCCGGCGGCCTTGAGCTCTTCGAGCGTCTCCCAGAATACCGCCTCGCGGCAGACCGCGTGCACCGCAACCCGGTCGCCGCGGCCCTCGAGCGGGATCACTGTGGGCGCTTCGCTTCCCGGCAGCAGCTTGGCGATGGCGGAGAGCGCTGAACGCGGTGCGTGCAGCATGATGTACTTGCTGCCCTTCACCTGCTCGACGCCGTCGACGCGCATCAGCAGGCGCCGCGACCAGTCGCGCTTTTCGGCCGGAATCGGCACCGGGGTGCGAATCAGCACGGCCTGGCTCTCGAGCACCGTCTCGACCTGGCGGAGATGGTTCGCGGCGAGGGTCGAGCCCGTCGAGACCAGGTCGCAGATGACGTCGGCGCGGCCGAGCCGCGGCGCGATCTCCACCGAACCCGACAAGACGACGACCTCCGCGCCGATGCCGCGATCGGCGAGAAAGCGTCCGAGGATGTGCGGATAGGTGGTCGCGATGCGCATGCCGGCGAGGGAGGCGGCGCCCCGGTAGTCGAAGCCGTCCGGCACGGCGATGCAAAGCCTGCAGCGGCCAAAGTCGAGCAGGCGCACCTGCTCGAACAGCGGCGTCACGCCGCGGGCGCGAAACGCGAGAGTCTTCTCCTCGACGACGTTGAGACCGACGAGGCCGAGGTCGCAGACATCCTCCTGAACGAGGTCGGGAATGTCATCATCGCGCACGAACAGCACGTCGAGCGGCATGTTCTCGCCGTAGCACATGAGCTGGTCCTTGCCGCGGGTGAATTTGAGGCCGCACTGGCCGAGCAGCTCGAGGGAACTCTCGGTGAGCCGGCCGCTCTTCTGGACGGCTATCTTCAGTCGCACGCGATGGCTCCTAAGGTCTCACGCCGCTGCGGGTGGAACCCAGGCGTTCGCTCACCGCGCGGTAGCCGCCGTTGCCGGAGCTGACGAAACGGGCGACGCGGCCGATGGTCGTGACGCTGACGCCGGTTTGCCTGTGGATCTCCCGGTAGGGCAGGCCGCGTTCGAGCAGCTCGACCACCGCCCAGCGGTCCGCCATCGCCTGCAGCTCGGCCGGCGTGCAGAGATCGCGAAAGAAGCTGCGGCATTCCTCGATGGTGCGCAGGGCGAGAATCGCCGAGCATAGCGCCCGCTCGTGCTGCTGTTCCTGGCGCGGGGTGACCGGCCGGTTGGTCTTCACTGTGCGTTCCTTCCGTGCGGGCTCGAAGGGCGGGTTTTGTAACAACGTGTTAGCACATTAATACATTGATAGGCGCGCCGCAAGCGCGTCCGGCTTGACTGGCGTGGAGCGGCTGCCTAAAATCGCGCGGCTCATCTAGACCGGCTGAGGGAAAGGCCCTTAGAAGCCGGGGCAACCATCCCAAAGGCGGCCCGACTCCCGCACATGTCGAGCCGGGCGGCGACGCCTGACGGAACGGTGCCAACTCCTGCGGCCGCGACGCTGGTCGCTGCCGGTAGATGGGCGTCCGCATGCGCGGCGGGTTTCCCGTCCACGCACGCGCCGACCGAGCGCCGCCGCTCCCCAGGGGTTGTCCAACCTGTAGGAGTGAGAATCGTGTCCCCCGAATTTGCGGCTAGTCCTCTCGAAAGTTCCAACGGCGAAGGGTCCGGTTGCCGCGAGGCTCGCGTCGCCATGCCCGCGCTGTGGGTCCTGCATCACGGCGATTCGCTCGCGGGCGCCCACGTCGCCTACCGCCTGATCGGTCCGCCGGACGCGCCCGTGGTGGTGGCCCTCGGCGGAATTTCCGCCCATCGGGTGATTGCGGGTCCGAAGGGCGTCGGCTGGTGGTGCGAGGGAGTGGGTCCCGGCGGCGCCATCGACACCGACCGCTATCGGGTGCTTGGGATCGACTATATCGGCGGCAGCGGCGAAAGCACGTCACCGGACGGCGCCGGCAGCTTTCCGCCGATCAGCGCCTTCGACCAGGCGGAGGCGCTGCGCCAGGTCATGCGCTCGCTCGGGCTGACGGCGCTGCATGCCATCGTCGGCGCCTCGTATGGCGGGATGGTGGCGCTCTCCTTCGCGGCCCGCCATCCCGAGTGCGTAAGCCGACTGGTGGTGCTGTCCGCCACCGACCGGACGCCGCCGCTGTCGACGGCATGGCGCAGCGTGCAGCGTCAGATCGTGCGTGAGGCGCTGGCCCGGGGCGACGGTCCCGCGGGGTTGCGTCTGGCTCGCGCGCTCGCCATGACGACCTACCGCAGCGCGTCGGAGTTCGACCGGCGTTTTTCCGCGCAGCCCGTGCGCGTCGCGGACCGGTTCCGATTTCCGGTCGAGGACTATCTCTTCGCGCGCGGCGACCACTACGCGGCGCAGTATCGCGCCGAGTCGTTTCTCGCCCTGAGCGAGTCCATCGATCTGCACGACATGGACGCCCGTCAGGTGCGCACGCCGACGACCGTCGTGGCGGTGCTGGAGGATCAACTCGCGCCGATCGGCGCGATGCGCTCCTTCGCCGCACGCCTCGGCAACCTGCGCCGCCTGGTCGAATTCAGCTCCATCTTCGGCCACGATGCCTTCTTGAAGGAGGGTGCCACGCTGCAGCCCATCATCGAATCGGCGCTGGCGGAGTCGGTCTCGTGACCCTGCGCAATCAGCGGAAGATCTCGACCCGTGCGGTGCGCGCCGGACTCGAATCGGACTCCCAGTTCGGCGCGGTCGTACCGCCCATTTATCTGTCCTCGAACTTCGCCTTCGACGGGCTCAACCGGCCGCGCAGCAAGTACGACTACACGCGCTCGGGCAATCCGACGCGTGATCAGTTGGCCGCGGCGATTGCGGATCTCGAAGGCGGCGCCGGCGCGGTCATCACGTGCACCGGTCTCGCGGCGATCACCTTGATCCTGTCGACCTTGAAGTGCGGCGCGCGTGTCGTGGCTCCCTACGATTGTTACGGCGGCAGCTTCCGACTGCTGGCCGCCCTGCACGCGAAGGGCACCCTCGTGGTCGAATTCATCGACCAGGGAAATCCGGCCGCGCTCGCGGCCGCGCTCGCCGCCAGGCCCGACCTGGTGTGGATCGAGACGCCGAGCAATCCGCTGCTGCGGATCGTCGACGTGCGGGCGATTTCGGAAGCCGCCCATGCGGTCGGCGCGCTGGTGGTGGCGGACAATACCTTCCTCTCGCCGCTGTGGCAGCAGCCGCTCGCGCTCGGCGCCGACCTCGTGCTGCATTCGACCACGAAGTATTTGAACGGACACAGCGACGTGGTGGGCGGAGCGGTGGTGGCCGCGACGCGCGAACTGGCGGAGCAGCTTGCCTGGTGGGCGAATGCGGTGGGCGTGACAGGCGCACCGTTCGACAGCTTCCTCACGCTGCGGGGCGTGCGCACGCTGCATGCGCGCATGCGCGTGCATGCCGAGAACACCGCGGCGGTGGTGGCGGCCTTGAACGGACATCCGGGCGTCGCCCGTGTGTACTACCCGGGCCTGCCCGACCATCCCGGCCACGCGATCGCGCGGCGCCAACAGGAGGGATTCGGCGCCATGCTGAGCTTCGACCTCGTGGGCGGCGAGACGGCTGTGGAGGCGTTCCTCGACGGGCTCACGTGCTTCACGCTGGCCGAGTCGCTGGGCGGTGTGGAAAGTCTCATCGCCCACCCGGCCACCATGACGCACGCGGGCATGGACGCCGATTCGCGCACGCTCGCCGGCATCGGGCCCGGGCTGTTGCGGGTCTCGGTGGGCATCGAGGATGCGGACGATCTGGTCGAGGACCTGCGCCAGGCGCTCGCCCGCGCCGGCGCCGCCAGCGCGGCTTAGGATCCTGTTTGGCTGAGTTTCGCGGCCGCGAGCGCGGCCAGTACGGTGTCGCCCGCGGCGCGGGTCGAGATGGCGGTGCCTCCGGGCACCGTGAGATCGGCGGTCAGGGCGCCCGCCGCCGCGCCGGCGCGAATGGCCGCGGACACGGCGGCCTCGAGGGCGCGGGCCTCCGTCTCGAGCGCGAGAGAATGGCGCAGTAGCATCGCGGCGCTCAAGATCGCGGCAAAGGGATTCGCGATCCCGCGGCCGGCGATGTCCGGCGCCGACCCGTGAATCGGCTCGTACAGCCCGCCCCGCGGCGCGGCGCCGAGCGAGGCCGACGGCAGCAGGCCGAGCGAGCCGGCCAGCATGGATGCCTCGTCGGTGAGAATGTCGCCGAACATGTTCTCGGTGACGATCACGTCGAAGTCCCGCGGGCGCCGGATGAGGTGCATGGCGGCGGAATCGACGAGCATGTGCTCGAATTTCACGTCCGGAAACTCCGCCGGCAGCACGCGCTCGACCACCTCACGCCAGAGGCGCGAGGTCTCCAGCACGTTCGCCTTGTCGACGGATGTGAGATGCCGCCGGCGGCCCCGCGCGAGGGTCGCGGCGAGGCGCACGATCCGCTCGATCTCCACCACGGTGTAGCTGCACACATCGAACGCCGCGGTGGCGGTGCGCTGCTTCTCACCGAAATAGAGACCGCCCGTGAGCTCGCGGACGACCAGGATATCGACGCCGTCGAGCAGTTCCGGCTTGATGGGTGATGCGTGCAGCACCGCCTTTTGCGTCACCACCGGGCGCAGATTCGCAAACAGGCCGAGCGCCTTGCGCAGCCGCAGCAGCCCTTCCTCGGGCCGCGCCTTGACCGTGGGTCCCGACCAGCGCGGGCCGCCGACGGCGCCCATCAGGATGGCATCGGCGCGCCGGCAGAGGGCGAGGGTGGCTTCGGGCAGCGGGTCGCCGGTGGCGTCGATCGCGGCGCCACCGAGCAGCGCCAGTTCGAAATCGAAACGGTGGCCGTAACGGCCGGCGACCGCTTCGAGCGCGCGCACCGCCTCGGCCGTCACTTCGGTTCCGATGCCATCGCCGGCAAGAACCGCGATCAGGGCCTGCATGATTCGTAGCGCTCGATGTCGGCGAGTTTGCTGCGCAGGAAGCCGAGCTCGTCGAGTCCGTTGATCAGGCAATGGCGCGCGAACGGCTCGATCGGGAAGGCGACGCTGGCGCCGGTCGGCAATGTGAGATGCGCGGTCTCGAGGTCGATGTCCACGCCGGCACCGGGATGCGCGAGCAGCCATTGGTGCGTGACGGCGTCGACGACGATCGGCAGCAGTCCGTTCTTCAGGGAATTGCTGCGAAAAATGTCGGCGATTTCGGTGCTCACCACCGCCCGGATGCCGTAGTCGAGGAGCGCCCACGGGGCGTGTTCGCGCGAGGAGCCGCAGCCGAAATTGTTGCCCGTCACGAGCACCTGGCAGCCGGCCGCCGCGGCTTGGTTCAGGAAGAAGTCCGGGTTGGGGGCGCCGTCCGCGAGGTATCGCCAGTCGGCGAAGAGATGCCGGCCGAGCCCGAGCTTCGTGGTGATCGTGAGAAAGCGGGCCGGAATGATCTGGTCCGTGTCGATGTTCGTGGCGGCAATGCACACCGTCCGCGATCGGATCCGTTGGATCGGTTCCATTACAGCAGCTCCCGCGGATCGGTGAGCCGGCCGCGCACCGCGCTCGCCGCCGCCGTGAATGGGCTCGCGAGCAGCGTCCGCGCGCCGGTTCCCTGGCGTCCCTCGAAATTGCGGTTGCTGGTGCTCAGAGAATATTGTCCGCTCGCCACCGTATCGCCGTTCATGCCGAGGCACATCGAGCAGCCCGACTCGCGCCAGTCGGCGCCGGCCTGCTTGAATATCTCGCCGAGCCCGAGCGCCTCCGCTTCGCGCTTCACCTGCTGTGATCCGGGAACGACGAGCAGCCGCACGCCGGGTGCGACCTTGCGGCCCTTCAACACGCTCGCGGCAGCCTGGAGGTCCGAAAGGCGCCCGTTGGTGCAGCTCCCGATGAACACGACGTCGATGGGTTTGCCGAGCATCGCCTCGCCCGCGTGAAAGCCCATGTACTCGAGAGCCTTGTCGAACACGGCATCGCCGCTCCGCGCCGGGATCGCGGCGTCGATCGGCACGACCATGCCGGGATTCGTGCCGTAGGTGATCATGGGGGCGAGCGCCGCGGCG
>Ga0302319_10005839_pt1 | contig 24583 bp, 23 predicted proteins | sample Bog_T0_2_FD_203319 | JGI IMG/M metagenome (GOLD analysis project Ga0302319, IMG submission 203319) | Peat permafrost microbial communities from Stordalen Mire near Abisko, Sweden - Bog_T0_2 | ecosystem: Environmental > Terrestrial > Soil > Wetlands > Peat | place: Sweden: Abisko, Stordalen Mire...
CACCCACTGGCAGCGCTTCCGCTTCATCACCTATCCGCTGCTGACGCCGATCATCGCCGTGGTCATGACGTTTTCGGTGCTGTTCACCTTCACCGACTTCCAGCTGATCTGGGCGCTGACCCGCGGCGGGCCGGTCAATGCCACGCACCTGATGGCCACCCTGAGCTATCAGCGCGGCATCATCAGCGGTCGGCTCGGGGAGGGCGCTGCGATCGCCACCGCCATGATCCCGTTCCTCGCGGCGGCGATCGCGATTTCCTGGTTCGGCATGCAGCGCCGGAAGTGGCAGCAAGGATCGAACAATGACTGATTCAATTGTGGCATCCAAGGCGCCGGCGGCCACCCGGGATGACGACAGCGAGGGCATGAGCTATCTGGAATCGCTGCCGCGCAAGGTGGTGACGCTCTATCTGCCGCTGTTCGTGATCCTGATCGTGCTGCTGTTTCCTTTCTACTGGATGGCGCTGACGTCGATCAAGCCGGACGAACAGCTGATCGACATGGACAAGTTCAACCCGTTCTGGGTGATCCATCCGACCTTCAAGCACATCAGCAAGCTGTTGTTCGAGACCCAGTATCCGCGCTGGCTCTGGAACACGATGTATGTCGCGGTCGGCGCCACCGGGCTGTCGATCTTCGCCAGCGTGCTCGCCGCCTATGCCATCGTGCGGCTGAGGTTCAAGGGCGCCGACGCCATCGGCGTGCTGATCTTCTTCGCCTATCTGGTGCCGCCTTCGATCCTGTTCATCCCGCTGGCCTCGGTGATCCAGGCCTATGGCCTGTTCGACTCGCCGCTGTCGCTGATCCTGGTCTATCCGACGCTGCTGATTCCGTTCTCGACCTGGCTGTTGATGGGATATTTCAAGACCATTCCCTATGAGCTGGAGGAGTGCGCGTTGATCGACGGCGCGACCCGCTGGCAGATCCTGATCAAGATCATCCTGCCGCTGGCGATTCCCGGATTGATCTCCGCGTTCATCTTCTCCTTCACGCTGTGCTGGAACGAGTTCATCTACGCGCTCACCTTCCTGCAATCGACGCCGAACAAGACCGTGCCGGTGGCGATCGTCAACGAATTCGTCGACGGCGACATCTACAAATGGGGTTCGCTGATGGCGGGCGCCCTGGTGGGGTCGCTGCCGCTGGTGATCCTCTACGCGTTCTTCGTCGAGCACTACGTGTCGGCGATGACCGGAGCCGTGAAGGAGTAGGGGCGCGGATCCTTCCGCACTTTCGGACCTCGTTAGCCGTCATGCCCGGCCTTGTGCCGGGCATCCACGTCTTAACGGTGTACCAGCAAGAAAGACGTGGATGGCCGGGTCAAGCCCGGCCATGACGAGGAAGATAATCGTAAGTAAAAACAAAACGGAGTTGGGTCTTGCATATTCTGGTTCTCGGCGCGGCCGGCATGGTCGGCCGCAAATTGGTCGAGCGGCTGCTGCGCGACGGGCGCCTCGGCAGACACGACATCACCCGCATGACGCTGCAGGACGTGGTCGCGCCGGCGCAACCGGCGAAGGCCGGATTCCCGGTGGATACCGTGACCTGCGATTTCGCGGTGGCGGGTGCTGCCGAAAAACTGGTGGCGGATCGCCCCGACGTGATCTTCCATCTGGCGGCGATCGTCTCCGGCGAGGCCGAGCTCGATTTCGACAAGGGCTATCGCATCAACCTCGACGGCTCCCGGATGCTGTTCGATGCGATCCGGCTGGTCGGTGGCGGCTACAAGCCGCGGCTGGTGTTCACGTCCTCGATCGCGGTGTTCGGCGCGCCGTTCCCGGACAAGATCGGCGACGAGTTCTTCCACACCCCGCTGTTGAGCTACGGCACCCAGAAGGCGATCGACGAATTGCTGCTGGCGGATTATTCGCGCCGCGGCTTCATGGACGGCATCGGCATCCGCCTGCCGACCATCTGCGTCCGTCCCGGCCTGCCCAACAAGGCGGCCTCCGGCTTCTTCTCCAACATCCTGCGCGAACCGCTCGCCGGCAAGGAAGTCGTGCTGCCGGTTTCCGAGGACGTCCGCCACTGGCATGCCACGCCGCGCTCGGCGGTCGGTTTCCTGCTGCATGCCGCAACCCTCGATTCATCGGTGGTCGGCGCGCGCCGCAACCTCACCATGCCTGGCCTGTCGGCGACCGTCGGCGAACAGATCGCCGCGCTGAAGCGGGTGGCGGGCGACAAGGTCGCCGCGCGCATCAAGCGCGAGCCGGATCCGTTCATCATGGGCATCGTCGCCGGCTGGCCGCGCAATTTCGAGCCGAAGCGGGCGCTCGAACTCGGCTTCACGACCGCCGAAAAGACCTTTGACGACATCATCCGGATTCACATCGAGGACGAACTCGGTGGCCGGTTCGTGGCCTGAACCCCACCTTGTCGTCATTGCGAGGAGCGCAGCGACGAAGCAATCCATGCCTCAGCAGCAAGAAAGCTGGATTGCTTCGCGGAGTCTGTCATCGGGCGGCGCTACGCGCCGACCGTTGGCTCGCAATAACGGTAAAGAGACCCGTTTTTCATGACCAAAGTGGCCTGCATCGGCGAGTGCATGATCGAGCTGAAGCAGGCCGAGGGCGGGCTTTATTCGCGTGGTTTTGGCGGCGACACGCTGAACACCGCGGTCTATCTCGCCCGCCTCGGCGTCGGGGTCGATTACATCACCGCGCTCGGCGACGATCCCATGAGCGACGAGATGATCGCGGGCTGGGCCGCGGAGGGTGTCGGCACCAGCCGTGTCGCGCGGTTGAAGGGCAAATTGCCCGGTCTCTACATGATCCAGACCGACGAATTCGGCGACCGACGCTTCTTTCATTGGCGGGACAGCGCGGCCGCCCGCAGCCTGATGGACCTGCCCGAGACCGGCGATATCCTGGATTCGTTCGCGACCTACGACCTGGTCTATCTCTCGGCCATCACGCTATCGATCTTTGATCCGCAGGGGCGGACGAAATTGTTCGAAGCGCTGCATCGCGCGCGAAAGCATGGCGCGCGCGTTGCCTTCGATACCAACTTCCGTGCCCGCGGCTGGCCCGATCCCGACGTCGCGCGCGCGGTCTTCGACGACGCGTTTGCCGCATCCGATATCGTTCTGGCATCGACGGAAGATCTGCTTCCGCTCTATCCCTGCGAAAGCGACGAGCAGTTGATGGCGCGGATTCCCTGCGGCGAGGCCGTATTGAAAGTTCTGCAGCCCGGAAGCATCGTGCGGTTCGATGGCGTTTCGCGGCAGGTGAAGGCGGAGCCTGTGACACGGCCGGTTGTCGATACCACGGCGGCCGGAGACAGTTTCGCTGCGGCCTATATCGCTTCCCGGCTGGCGGGCGCAGAACCGGTCGAAGCCGCGCAGGCGGGGCATCGTCTTGGCGGCGTCGTGGTAGGCTATCCCGGCGCGATCATTCCGCACTCGGCCATGCCGGCAGATTTCCTGTCCGGCCCGGCTTCCTCTCGCAAGGCCTCCCGATGATGTTAAAACAGGAAAAACTCGCTGCGCTGTTCAGATCGGCGCGCGTCATCCCCGTGATCGCGATCGAACGGCTGGCGGACGCCGTGCCGCTCGCCCGGGCGCTTGTGGCCGGCGGTGTGCGGGTGCTGGAAGTCACGCTGCGCACGGCGGTGGCGATGGAAGCCGCCAAGGCCATCATGGCCGAAGTTCCCGAGGCCATCGTCGGCATCGGCACCACCCTGAACGCCGACGACCTGGCGCGCGCGCAGGCGCTCGGCGTCCACTTCGGCATCAGCCCGGGGGTGACGCCCGAATTGCTGCGGGCGGCCGCCGCGAGCAGCTTGCCCTTTGCGCCGGGCATCGCGACGGCGTCCGAGCTGATGCAGGCGCTGGCCCATGGCTTTGACATGGTAAAGTTCTTCCCGGCCGAGCAGGCCGGCGGCATCAAGGCTTTGCGCGCGCTGGCGGGCCCGTTTGCGGACGCGCGGTTCTGCCCGACCGGCGGGATCGGCGAGGCCAATGCAGCGGAGTGGCTGAGCGAGCCGAACGTGGTCGCGGTGGGCGGATCCTGGCTCTGCCCGGCGGCGGAGATCAGGTCCGGCAACTGGGCCGGCATATCAGCCATATGCGATCGGACCATGAAATCGCTCAAACCGGCGTGAATTCCGCTCGCCGATACGCTACATAGTCACCCCAGCAAGACAGGGAGAACGACCATGACAGCCAGCATCGTCGGATGGGCGCACACGCCGTTCGGCAAGTTCGATACCGAGACCGTGGAAAGCCTCGTGGTCAAGGTCGCCAATGAAGCGCTGGCGGACGCCGGCATTTCCGCCGGCGACGTCGATGAAATCGTGCTCGGGCATTTCAACGCCGGCTTTTCGCCGCAGGATTTTACTGCTTCGCTGGTGCTGCAGGCTGACCCCGCCTTGCGCTTCAAGCCGGCGACCCGGGTCGAGAATGCCTGCGCCACGGGCTCTGCGGCCGTGCATCAGGGTATCCGCGCCATTGCCGCAGGCGCCGCCAAGATCGTGCTGGTGGTCGGCGTCGAGCAGATGACGCGGACACCGCCGGCCGAAATCGGCAAGAACCTGCTGAAAGCATCGTATCTGCCGGAGGACGGCGACACCCCCGGCGGTTTCGCCGGCGTGTTCGGCAAGATCGCGCAGTCCTATTTCCAGAAATATGGCGACCAGTCGGATGCGCTGGCGATGATCGCGGCCAAGAACCACAGGAACGGCGTCGCCAACCCCTACGCGCAGATGCGCAAGGATTTCGGCTATGAGTTCTGCCGCGCCGAGAGCGAGAAGAATCCGTTCGTGGCCGGTCCCCTCAAGCGCACCGATTGCTCGCTGGTGTCGGATGGTGCCGCGGCGCTGGTGTTGACCGATGCCGAGACCGCCAAGACCATGGGCAAGGCCGTCAACATCCGCGCTACCGCCCACGCCCAGGATTTCCTGCCGATGTCCAAGCGCGACATCCTGCAGTTCGAGGGCTGCACCGTGGCCTGGCAGCGCGCGCTGCAATCGGCCGGCCTGACGCTGTCCGATCTGTCCTTCGTCGAGACCCATGACTGCTTCACGGTCGCCGAACTGATCGAGTACGAGGCGATGGGCCTGACGCCGCGCGGGCAGGGCGCCCGAGCCATCAAGGAAGGCTGGACCCAGAAGGACGGCAAGCTGCCGATCAATCCGTCCGGCGGCCTGAAGGCAAAAGGCCATCCGATCGGCGCCACCGGCGTCTCGATGCATGTGATGACGGCGATGCAACTGGTCGGACAGGCCCCCGAGGGCATGCAGATCAAAAACGCAAAACTCGCAGGCATTTTTAATATGGGCGGGGCTGCGGTCGCCAACTACGTCTCGGTGCTGGAGCCCGCGAGGTAGGCGGCGGGTCAAGGTCGCGTAGGGTGGGTTAGGCGAAGCCGTAACCCACCGAATCGGGATGCAAGACGGCGGAATACGCTGCGCTATTCCGCCCCACGCGCTATCACCGGGCAAAATTTGGCGGCATGTATCCCTTTTGCCACGCCTCGCAGTACTCGACGTATTTGCTATCAAAAGCTGCATCCGAGTTGCGCACCTTGACCAGACAAATTGGAAGTAGCGTCATTGGATTCTGCCTCGGTAGATCGAGGTGAGTCACTTTTGACCAAGCGACGCTCTCCCTGATCCGCGTTATAAGCCGTAAACCATTGCGTGGGGATGCCGGGCGTTTTCCGGTGAACTCGCTGTGAATACTCGTGTGCATTCCAACCACTCTCTTAGCACACGAGGCTGCGGGTGCACTGGGCACCCGGCATTCCCCACGCCCTCTGTTTTCAGGGCGATGAGTTTCCGGTAACAACCCGGGCGCATCGCGCCGCGGGAACGCACTTGTTTGAGACCGAGGCACGAGCTCCACAGCGAGTCGTCCCGGCGCACGCCGGGACCCATAACCACCGTCGCTTATTGTTTTTCCGTGACGTCAGCTCCATCTTCCAATTGCAGCTTCACGGAGTATGGGTCCCGGCGTTCGCCGGGACGACGGGGATATTTGGCCGCCCGCGCATACGCCCATACCCCCGGCGCGCTTGCTCTTCCCGGCAAGCTGCCGTTACTAGGTCGGAGAAGGCGGCGCTCACGCAAGCGCCGCGTGTACGGCCGGGAGCGAGCAAAACCATGGGACCCCTGCAGGGCATCAAGGTCATCGACATGACGACCGTGCTGATGGGGCCCTATGCCACCCAGATGCTCGGCGATTACGGCGCCGATGTCATCAAGATCGAGTCGCTCGACGGCGACGTCACGCGCCTTATCGGCCCGACCCGCCATCCCGGCATGGGGCCGGTATTCCTCAACACCAACCGCAGCAAGCGCTCGATCGCGCTCGACCTGAAAAAACCGGCCGGGCGCGAGGCGGTGCTGCGGCTGATCGCCTCGGCCGACGTGCTGGTCTACAATGTGCGGCCGCAGGCGATGGCGCGGCTGCAGCTCGGCTACGACGTGGTCTCGAAGATCAATCCAAGGCTGGTCTATGCCGGCGTGTTCGGCTTCGGCCAGGACGGCCCTTATGCCGCCAAGCCCGCTTATGACGATCTGATCCAGGGCGCCACCGCGCTGCCGGCGCTGATGGCGCAGACCAGCGACGGCGTGCCGCGCTACGTGCCCAACGCGCTGGTCGACCGCATCGTCGGCCTCACCGCGGTGGGGGCGATCTGCGCCAGCCTGGTGCATCGCGACCGCACCGGGCGCGGTCAGCGCGTCGACATTCCGATGTTCGAGACCATGGCCGGCTTCGTCATGGGCGATCACATGGGCGGCCTGACCTATGAGCCGCCGCTGGACCGGGGCGGCTACGCGCGCCATCTGTCGCGCGACCGCCGGCCCTACAAAACCTCCGACGGCTATATCTGCGTGATCGTCTACAACGACAAGCAGTGGGAGAATTTCTTCAAGGCTACCGGCCGCGACGATCTGCGCGCCGATCCCAGGTTTGCGACCTTCGCCGGCCGCGCCGTCAATATCGACATGGTCTATGCCGAGCTGGCCCGCATCTTCGAGACCCGCACCACCGCGGAATGGACCGAGCTGCTCACCACCGCCGATGTGCCTGTCATGCCGATGCACGATCTCGAGAGCATCCTGCAGGACCCGCATCTGGTCGCGACCGATTTCTTCCCGGTGGTCGACCACCCGACCGAGGGTCCGATCCGCAACATGAAGGTGTCGGCGACCTGGTCGGAGACCGCAGTGGAGCCGACGCGGCTGGCGCCGCGCCTCAACGAGCATGGCGCGGAAATCCTGCGCGAGGCCGGATTTTCCGCCGACGAGATCGAAGCTTTGGTGCGCGACGGCGTCACCCGGGCCGCACCCGCGACCCCACAGGATTGAGCGCCATGGATTTTGCCTTATCAGCCAACCAGGAATCGATCCGCGACGCGGTCGGCAAGACATGCACCCGCTTCGACGACGCCTATTGGCTGAAGAAGGACAAGGAGGGCGGCTATCCTTCCGACTTCCACAAGGCGCTGGCGGAGGCCGGCTGGCTCGGCATCTGCATTCCCGAGGAATATGGCGGTTCCGGGCTCGGCATCACCGATGCCGCGATCATGATGCGGACGATCGCGGAATCCGGCGCCGGCATGTCGGGCGCCTCGGCGGTGCACATGAACGTGTTCGGGCTCAATCCCGTCGTCGTGTTCGGCACCAAGGAACAATGCGCCCGGATGCTGCCGCCGATCGTCGCGGGCACGCACCGGTCCTGTTTCGCCGTCACCGAACCGAACACCGGGCTCAATACCACGCAGTTGAAGACCCGCGCGGTCAGGACCGGCGACAAATATGTCGTCAACGGCCAGAAGGTCTGGATCTCCACCGCGCAGGTCGCCGAGAAGATCCTGTTGCTGGCGCGCACCACGCCGCTGGAGGAGGTGAAGAGTCCGACCCACGGCCTCAGCCTGTTCTATACCGATTTCGACCGCAGCCGCATCACGGTGCACGAGATCGAGAAGATGGGCCGCAAGGCCGTCGATTCCAACGAACTCTTCATCGAGAATTTCGAAATTCCGGTCGAGGACCGGCTCGGCGAAGAAGGCCGCGGCTTCGAATACATCCTGCACGGCATGAATCCGGAGCGCATCCTGATCGCGGCCGAAGCGGTCGGACTCGGCCAGGTGGCGCTGGCGCGCGCCTCCGCCTATGCCAAGGAGCGCATCGTGTTCAACCGCCCGATCGGCATGAACCAGGGCATCCAGCATCCGCTGGCGAAGAACTGGATGGAGCTGGAGGCAGCGTGGCTGATGGTGCTGTCGGCCGGCTGGCAATACGACCAGGGCCTGCCATGCGGTCCGGCGGCGAACGCCGCGAAATATCTCGCCGCCGAGGCCGGCTTTCACGCCTGCGAGCAGGCGGTCATGACCCATGGCGGCTTCGGCTACGCCAAGGAATTTCACGTCGAGCGTTACCTGCGGGAATCCCTGATCCCGCGCATCGCCCCGATCAGCCCGCAGCTCATTCTCAGCTTCATCGCCGAGAAAGTGCTGGGCCTGCCGAAGTCGTATTGAGATCCGTTGAGACCATGCAGAACATCAGTTTCAATCCGTCATTCCGGGATGGTCCGAAGGACCAGACCCGGAATCTCGAGATTCCGGGTTCGATGCTTCGCATCGCCCCGGAATGACGACCTCGAATGAGATCGTACTGACATGAGCTACATCACCGGTGTCGGACTGACCGCCTACGGCAAGCACGAAGGCTCGTCCTCGCTCGACCTGATGAGCGAGGCCGCGGAGCTTGCGATCGCCGATGCCGGGCTGAAGCGCCCCGAGATCGACGGCATTCTCTGCGGCTATTCGACGGTGTCGCCGCATATCATGCTGGCGATCGTGTTCGCCGAGCATTTCGGGATTCGCCCGTCCTACGCCCACGCCGTGCAGGTCGGCGGCGCCACCGGGCTCGCCATGACCATGCTGGCGCATCAGCTGGTCGATGCCGGCGTGGCCAAACATGTGCTGGTGGTCGGCGGCGAGAACCGGCTGACCGGACAGAGCCGCGACGCTTCGATCCTGGCGCTGGCGCAGGTTGGACATCCGCAATATGAGGTGCCGCTGGGGCCGACCATCCCGGCCTATTACGGCCTCGTCGCCTCGCGCTACATGCACGAATATGGCGTGACCCAGGAAGACCTCGCCGAATTCGCGGTGCTGATGCGAAGCCACGCGCTGACCCATCCCGGCGCCCAGTTCCACGAGCCGATCACGGTGGCCGACGTGATGGCCTCGAAACCGGTGGCGCTGCCGCTCAAACTTCTGGATTGCTGCCCGGTGTCGGACGGCGGGGCGGCCTTCGTGATCAGCCGCGAGCCGACCGGCTCGACGCGCGTGCGCGTGCGCGGCTGCGCGCAGGCCCATACCCACCAGCACGTCACGGCAGCACCAGCGCTGAGCGAGCTCGGCGCCGAGATCGCGATTGCGCGCGCGAAGGAAGTCTCGGGCGTGGCGATCGCGGACGTGCGCTATGCCGCGGTCTACGACAGTTTTACAATCACGCTCGCAATGCTGCTGGAAGACCTTGGCCTGGCCGGGCGCGGCGAGGCGGCTGCACAGGTGCGCGCCGGGCACTTCAGCCGCGACGGCGCCATGCCGCTCAACACCCATGGCGGGCTGTTGAGCTACGGTCATTGTGGTGTTGGCGGTGCGATGGCGCATCTGGTCGAAACCCATTTGCAGATGACAGGACGCGCCGGAAATCGTCAGGTACGCGATGCGTCCATCGCGCTGCTGCATGGCGACGGCGGTGTATTGTCCTCGCACGTCAGCATGTTTCTGGAGCGGGTGCGATGAGCGAAGCCAACGGGCGGCTTGCCGATTGGACCACCGGTGCGGAGGCGATCGTCTATCAATCCTGTGCCGCGTGCGGGGCAAAACAATATTTTCGCCGCAGCTTCTGTTGCGCCTGCGGTACGCCGGACCCGGCGGAAAACTACGCCAGCGGCGAGGGCACGGTTTACGCAACCTCGCTGGTGTGCCGTGCCGCCACCCCGGAAACCCGCGCCCACATTCCCTACAACATTGTCCTGATCGACACCCCGGAAGGCTTTCGCATGATGGCCCATGGCGACAACGATCTTGCCATCGGCGATCACGTCACGGCGCAGTTCACGCCGTTCGCCGGACGGCTGGTTCCATATTTTGCGAGGACAAAGTCATAAACCGGAGGGCCCCGCGGGAAGCAGTCCGAACCGACGCGATACTGCAGTCGGAGTGCTTCCGCGCGTGCGATCCTCGGCGTTCACCGCCAATGAAACACAAAGCTGGCGATGACGAGCATCGCCGTCACCGCCAGCATTTGCGCAAGTGCTTCCGAGGCAGCCCTTTTGGTGGCTTCCTTCATGCAGGTCTCCCTGGACTTGTCTCCCTAGACTTGGGCATGACTCATCGTTGCGCGGTAAGCGCCGGCGACGGTCAGATTTTTTACTCGGAACACCCCGCGCCGAGTATCCGCTACTTGAGTCCCCACTCGGCGAATATCGACTGTCTCAGGGTCGAACAGCAATGAGGCGGCTTTTTGGCCCGGTTGCAGCCGGTTTGTGCGCGCGCGATGGAATTTTCGAAGCGCTTTTTCCGGCGCGCGGAAGAAGCGCGCGCAGCGCGGGCGGTTGCCCGGGCCGCAGTGGCCGGATACTGTTTCGCGCGAAACCTGCCGTTTGATGAAGCCGCGCGCGGGAAATCGAGCAACCCTGGGGAGTAACATGGCCCGCATCGACTATTGCGATACTTCGAAATCGAACGAACGCACGCGCGAAATCCTGGGCAAGAACCGCAACGCCAACATCTTCCGCATGATGGCGCACTCGCCGGGCTATTTCGAGCAATATTGCCGGCTCGGCGGCGCGATCCGTCACAAGGGCGAACTCGACCCGGTGGTGCGCGAGCTTGCGATCACCCGCACCGGCATCCTGTGTGAGGCGCCCTACGAGGTGGTGGCGCACAAGCGCATCGGCAAGAACGTGGGCGTTACCGACGAGCAGAACGCCGCGCTCGAGAACTGGCAATCGGCGACCTGCTTCAACGAGGTGCAGCGCGCCGCGCTCGCCTTCGCCGACGAGATCGTCGGGATGCGCCGTCCGACCGACGCGACCTTCAACGCCATCGCCGCCAAACTGACGCCGGCGGCGCTGGTCGAACTCCAGCTCTCGGTCGGATTCTACATCATGACCTCGAAGTTTCTGGAAACCTTCGGTATCGATATGCAGCCGGTGTCGGAAGTGGTGTAACGACCGCCTTCGAGGCTTCGACCCGACGAAAAATGAAACAGCAAGGTCTCGCGGAAGACCGACAAAGGAAACGTCAATGGATCTGGGTTTGAAGGGAAAAAATGCCGTGGTGCTCGGGGGCACGCGCGGCATTGGGCGGGCGATCGCGGACACGCTGGCCGGCGAGGGCGCCGGCGTCGCCGTCTGCGCCCGCAACCCGGATCAGGTGAAGAGCGCGGTCGCGGAGCTGCAGGCCAGAGGCGTGCGCGCGACCGGCGCTGCCATCGACATCACCGACGGAGCCGCGCTGCAATCGTGGATCGAGGACGTCGCTTCGGAGCTGGGCGGCATCGACATGCTGTTTTCCAATGCCGGCGCCATGGCGCAGGGCGGTGATATCGCCTCCTGGGAGCAGAATTTTCGACTCGATGTGCTCGGCGCCGTGAACGCGTTCGAGGCCGCCCGTCCATTTCTGGAAGCAAGCGGTGCGAAAAGCGGCGACGCCGCCTTTATCATTCTGGCATCGATTTCAGCGGCGCAGGCGGACGCCGCCGCCTCATACGGTCCGGTCAAGGCGGCGCTGGTGCACATGGCCAAGGGACTTGCGCGACAATATGCCGGCAAGAAAATCCGCGTCAACGCGGTGTCACCGGGCACGGTGTATTTCAAGGGCGGCATCTGGAATATGGTCGAGCAGAACATGCCCAAGCGATACCAGGAAGCTTTGACGCGCAACCCGACCGGACGCATGGCGACGCCGCAGGAGATCGCCAATGCGGCGGTATTCCTGGCGAGCCCGGCCTCGTCGTTTACGACCGGTTCGAACCTGATCGTCGATGGCGCGATCTCGAACCGTGTGAATTTTTGAGGCAACCGGTATGCAGAGCGTTTTCGAGCGAAGTGGAAACCGGTTCGCGTCAAGAAAACGCGTCAAATCGAGAATCTAGAGCCCCGTTTCGATTCAATCGAAACGGAAAAGGCTCCAGACTGTCGACAACAAGCACTTCAGCCAGATCGCCCGCGTGATGCGGCAACAAGCGATCTGCGCCAATGGGAGGACGACCAGATGAAACACGCCTACGTGCCCCGCATGACGAGCTATACCCTCAATCCGGAGGACGAACTCAACGATCTCCGTATGTCGGAACAGGTCCGGCCGCTCTACGACCATGTGCGGAAGTTCATTCGTGAAACGGTCGAACCGATGGCGGTCGAGTTCTACCGGCATGGCGAGAGCAAGACCGACCGCTGGAGTTTTACGCCGGCCCAGCTCGAGGTGCTGGGGAAGGCCAAGGCGAAGGCCAAGGAGGTCGGGCTCTGGAACTTCTTCCTGCCGGATGCCGAGACCGGCGAAGGCCTGAAGAATCTCGACTACGCCTATATCGCGGCCGAGCTCGGCAAGAGCCCGCTGGCCTCGGAAACCATGAACTGCTCGGCGCCCGATACCGGCAACATGGAGGTGATCGAGCGCGTCGGCACCAAGGAGCAGAAGGAAAAGTGGCTGAAGCCGCTGTTGAACGGTGAAATCCGCTCGGCCTACGCCATGACCGAACCCAATGTCGCCTCATCGGACGCCAAGAACATCTCGACCACGGCCAAGCTTGACGGCGACGAGTGGGTGATCAACGGCGAGAAATACTACATCTCCGGCCTCGGCGATCCCCGCTGCAAGATCATGATCGTAATGGTGAAGACCAATCCGGACGCAGCGCCCAGCAAGCAGCAGTCGCAGATCCTGGTGCCCAAGGACACCCCGGGCGTCGAGATCATCGGGCCGATGCATGTGTTCGGGCACGATCATGCGCCGCGCGGGCACATGCATCTGCGCTTCAACAATGTCAGGGTGCCCAAGGGCAACATCCTGCTCGGCGAAGGCCGCGGTTTCGAGATCTCGCAGCTTCGGCTCGGACCCGGCCGCATCCATCACTGCATGCGCACCATCGGCAAGGCGGAAAAAGCGCTCGACCTGATGGTGTCGCGCGGACTGACCCGCGAAGCCTTCGGCAAGAAGATCGCGCATCTCGGCGGCAACATGCAGATCATCGCGCAGGCGCGCTGCGAAATCGAGGCGATGCGGCTGATGGTGCTGAAGGCCGCCAAGGCGATGGATGTGCTCGGCAACAAGGAAGCGCGCATCTGGGTCAGCATGGTCAAGGCCATGGTGCCCGAGCGCGCCGCCAAAATCATCGACCAGGCAATCCAGATGCACGGCGCGACCGGTATTTCGCAATGGACCCCGCTTGCCGAGATGTACACCGACGTGCGTCACCTCCGCTTCGCCGACGGCCCCGACGAGGTGCACTGGATGGTGGTCGGCCGCCACGAGCTGAGCATGCCGTAGCCGCCTTGATGGGCGGATGATGCGTAAACGCGTCAGCCGCCCGGGGCTGGCTTCAGGTCGCGGTCAGCAAGTCCACCTTGGTGTTGGCCAGGATCAGGCGATCGGCCAGGATCTGCGCCAGGCTGCGCATGATCCGCTCCCCGGTGCGCGGATGATGCTCGCGAAAGCGCTCGAAATCGGACAGCGGTATTTCGAGCGCGGTCGCGGACATGTCGGCCAGCACGTCGGCGGAGCGGTGGCTTTCAAGCAGCGCCATTTCCCCGAACGCCGTGCCGGCCGTCAGCGTCGCCAGCCTGATGCCGTCGGGCAGCGTGACGTGGACCACTCCGCTGATCAGGAAGAACAGCGATGTCGCGGGATCGCCGACCGCGACGATCTTCTCGCCGGAGCGATAGCTCCGCATCGTACCCAGCGCGGCGATATCGGTGATTTCCCGTGCCGAAAGTCCCGCCAGCAGCGGCTGTTCGGACAATTCGGTGGTTTCGTGGAAATCGATCGCGCCGCCGTGGCGATAGACCACCTGGTCTTCCGCCCATTCGATGGCGGTATCGAGCAGAAAGAAATCGCGCAAATTCGAGATGGCGCCGGCGCGCTCCCGGATCATCTTCCACTCCGCGGAGGATCGCTTGATGCCGGACAGGATCACCGTGATGTGAAATGCCTCCAGGGCGCGGAACTCCTCGACGAGCAGGCGAACACCGGCGTGCGTCATCGCCGCGACCCGGCGCAGGTCGAAGATGACGAATTGCGGGCGCGCCTTCGCCGCGATCTGGCGCGACATGTAGTCGACATTGGAGAATGTCAGCGGACCCACCAGCTCGATGACGCGGACGTCGCGATGATGGGCGGCGAGGATGCTGCGTTCATGCGGCCGGCGGCTGCGCCGGGACGGGCTGTTGCCGATGTTGTAATCGGCGATGATGCTGCTGCGGGCGTCGTCGCTGCGGTTGAGCATATGCAGGTCGTAATGCGACGACAGCGCCTCGCAGACCTTGATGCCGCGCACGCTGTTGCCGTGGCTGTCGAGCCGGGGCGAGTAGCTGCCGAGCCCGAGCCGCGCCGGCAGCGCCGCCAGAATGCCGCCGGCGACGCCGCTCTTGGCGGGAATGCCGACGCGATAGATCCATTCGCCGGCGTAGTCGTACATGCCGGAAGAGGTCATCACCGACAGCGTTCGCGAGATGGCGTAGGGGGTCACGACCTGCTCGCCGGTCAGCGGATTGATGCCGCGATTGGCCAGGGTCGCGGCCATGACAGCGATGTCGCGCGCGGTGACCAGCACGGCACATTGCCGGAAGTAGACTTCCAGCACCTTGCCGACGTCGTCCTTGATGACGGTGGAATTGCGCAGGAGATAGCCGATGGCGCGGTTGCGGTCGCCGGTCGAGCTTTCCGAGGCATAGACCGCTTCGTCGAAACCGAGCTCGCGGCCGGCAAAGCGGCTGAGCGCGTGGCGGATATAGTCGAAGGCGCCGTCGCCCCTGGCTTCCCGGATCAGGCCGGAGCAGGCGATCGCGCCGGTATTGACCATGGGATTGAAGGGATGGTTGTCGGCGTTGAGGCGGATCGAGTTGAAGGGGTCGCCCGACGGTTCGACGCCGATCACGCTCTCCACCCGCGCAGCCCCCAGCGTATCCAGCGCCAGCGCGAACACGAACGGTTTCGACATCGACTGGATGGTGAAGGCAATTCGGCTGTCGCCGACTTCGTAGACGTGGCCATCGAGGGTGGCGAGGCTGATGCCGAAATGATCGGGGTCGGCCTTGCCGAGTTCGGGGATGTAATCGGCGACCTCGCCGGAGGTTTCCGTCGAGAATTCCGCGTGGCAGTCGCCGAGAAAGTGCAGCAAGGGTGGTTTTGCGTCACCCCAGCCATGGGCTTTGTGGACCAGGGCCGAGCGTATTTTATCCATGTGTTTTCCTGCCGTGCGAAGCGGTTCGCGCGACCTGATTTTACGTCGCATCTGCAACGGCTGAAACCGGCCGGCTGGTGCTTTATCGGGCAATTCCTGCGCAGGAACCGCGCGTCAGGTCTCGATGACGGCCAGAACCTGTCCTTCGGCAACGACGTCATCGATGCTGACCAGGATGGCGATGAGCTTGCCTGCTGCGGGCGAGGCAACGGGGATTTCCATTTTCATGGCTTCGACGAAGGCGACATCGTCGCCATCGCCGATGTTGCCGCCGACCTCGACGGGAAGCGCGCAGACGCGCCCGGCCACCTCGGTGACAATCTTGATCTCTGGCATTCCACTCTCCGGGGACAGTCGCCGCGCGCATCGCACTGGAAATGCGCGCATTTTGAAGGGCGGGCGCCCTCGGCTTTTTGTTGTGGCCGCAGATTGCCTGAGGTAGCTTGTTCTGCAAGCGGAATTTTATTCCGCACTGCGGAATTAGAAAGAAACGCATGGGAAGACGCTCGGAGCGGCTCAGCAAGCAGGGAATGCTCGCCAGCGATCTCGCCGGCGAGGGTGACGTGATCCAGGTGGTGTCGCGCGCGTTCGACGTCTTGCGCTGCTTCGAGGGCCACGAGGCGCGGCTCGGCAATCTGGAGATTTCCAATCGCTGCGGGCTGCCGCGATCGACGGTGTCGCGGCTGACCCACACGCTGACCCGGATGGGCCAGCTGGTCTATCTGCCGCGCGACCAGAAATACCGCATCGGCCCGAGCGCGGTCGCCATGAGCACCTCGATGATGCGGGGCTTGCAGCTGCGCAACCTGATCCGGCTGCGGCTGCAGGAGGTCGCCGAGCAATTGCCGGGAACGGTCGGCTTCGTCATTCCGGACCGCTTCCATCTGGTCTATCTCGAGGTCGGCCGCGCCGCCAATGCGCTCGGTCTCAATTCCACCGCCGGCAGCCGCATCGCCATGGCAAGCACGGCGGCGGGCCACGCCTATGCCGCAGCACTCGACGATGATGTCGGCGACGCCCTGCTGGCGGAAATGGAGCGTGAAAATCCCGACGCCGCCAAGCTGCTGCGGCCGGGTCTGGCGCACAACCGGCGCTTTCTGCGCGAGCAAGGCTATGTCGTTGCCTGCGGGCTGTGGAGCCCGCATATCAACGGTCTCGCGGTGCCGCTGTGGTCACCGCAATACCAGACCTTCGTGGTGGTCACGATCGGCCTGTTGTCGGCGATGTACGACGAGAAGCGGCTGCACAAGGACGTGGCGCCGCCGATTCTCAAACTCAGCGCGGCGATCGGAGCCCTGCTCGAAGGCGCCGACGGCGAGTTGTTCAACGATCGCGCCCAGGCCAAACCGGTCGCAGTGCCGACCCACAAGAATAAAATAAAAACGGAGGATACGAATGACCTGGAAGCCGGAACTCGACGACCTCGCCCGGCGCGAAGCGTTCGCGCGGGAGATGGGAGGCGTTGACAAGGTCAAGCGGCAGCGCGACCAGGGCCGGCTCACCGTCCGCGAGCGCATCGACGGACTGGTCGATCAAAAGAGCTTCCACGAGATCGGCGCGATCTCCGGCATCGCCGAATATGACGAGCACGGCCATCTCACCAGCCTGACACCGGCCAACTGCGTGTTCGGTCGCGGCAAGATCGGCGGCCGCACGGTGGTCGTGGTCGGCGACGATTTTACCGTGCGCGGCGGTTCCGCGGACGCCTCGATCTCGGCCAAACCGCTGATGGCCGAGGAGATGGCGCATGATTTTCGGCTGCCTATCATCCGGATGATCGAAGGCTCCGGCGGCGGCGGTTCGGTCAAGACCATCGAGACCAAGGGCGCGGCCAATCTGCCGGGCGGCATCGGTGGCACCCGCTGGTACTGGTACACGACCGCGAACATGGCCCGCGTGCCCGTGGTCGGCCTCGGCCTCGGTTCGGTGGCCGGACTTGGCGCTGCCAGGCTTGCCGCCAGCCATTATTCGGTCATGACCAAAAGCTCGGCGATGTTCGTCGCCGGTCCGCCGGTCGTGAAGCGTCTCGGCCAGGATCTGACAAAACAGGAACTCGGGGGCGCCGACATCCAGACCCGCGCCGGCGGCGTCGACGATGCCGTCGATACCGAGGAGGAGGCTTTCGAGCGCGCCAGGCGCTTCCTGTCCTACCTGCCGTCGTCGGTCTATGAACTGCCGCCGACGCTTCCCTGCGACGACGATCCGGAACGCGCGGAGGAGTCGTTGATGAAGGCGGTGCCGCGCAACCGCCGCCAGGTCTACAAGATGCGGCCGATCATCAATGCCGTCGTCGACAAGGGCTCGTTCTTCGAGATGGCCGCCAATTTCGGCCGCCCGGTCATCACCGGATTCGCCCGGCTCGAAGGCCGTGCCGTGCTGCTGCTCGCCAGCGATCCCTTCCATTACGGCGGGTCGTGGACGGCGGAGGCCTGCCAGAAGGTGGTGCGGTTCGTCGATCTCGCCGAAACCTTCCATCTGCCGGTGGTCTATCTGATGGATTGCCCGGGCTTCATGATCGGGCTGGAGGCCGAGAAGGTGGCGACCATCCGCCACGGCGTGCGCGCCATGGCCGCGGTCAACCAGACCACCGTTCCCTGGTGCACCATCATCGTGCGCAATTCCTTCGGGGTGGCCGGCGTCGTGCACCAGCCGGCGGACCGGTTCTCGCTGCGCTATGCCTGGCCGTCGGCCTATTGGGGCTCGCTGCCGCTGGAAGGCGGCATCGAGGCGGCCTATCGCGCCGACATCGACGCGGCGGAGGATCCGAAAGCCAAACTGCAGGAGATCGAGGATCGCCTCAACAAGCTGCGCTCGCCGTTCCGCTCGGCCGAACGCTTTTGGGTCGAAGAGATCATCGATCCGCGCAAGACCCGTTCGCTGTTGTGCGAGTTCGCGCGGCTGGCCGAACCGCTGCGCACGCCGGGACCGGCGACCAGCATGACCATCAGGCCGTAGTTGCGCAGTCACACGGGGAAACGCGCAGCTCCAATGTTGCCGTCATGGCCGGGCTTGTCCCGGCCATTCACGTCTTCGTTTCCAGCAAAGTGAGACGTGGATGCCCGGCACAAGGCCGGGCATGACGTGGAGAGAAGGTGCCTTCTTCACACCGCCGCGACCGGCTTCACCGGCCGCGAGATCAGCAGCGTCATTGCCGCGGCGATGACGCAGAGCGCGCCGGCGACGAAGAAGGCCGGCAGATAGCTCGCGAGCAGGGTTCGCGACAGGCCGGCGCCGAACGCGGCAAATCCGGCGCCCATCTGGTGACCGGCAAAGATCCAGCCGAACACCAGATTGGCGCGCTCCGGCCCGAAGCGCTGCGCGGTCAGCCGTACCGTCGGCGGCACGGTGGCGATCCAGTCCAGCCCGTAGAACATCGCGAACAGCGACAGGCCGTAGAACGAGAAACCAGAAAACGGCAGGAACAACAGCGACAGCCCGCGCAGGCCGTAATACCAGAACAACAGATAGCGATTGTCGTAGCGGTCCGACAGCCAGCCCGACACGATGGTGCCGAAGAAATCGAACACGCCCATGGCCGCGAGCAGGCTCGCAGCCTGCACCTGCGGAATGCCGAAATCGAGGCACATCGGAATCAGATGCACCTGAACCAGGCCGTTGGTCGAAGCGCCGCAGACGAAGAAGGTCGCGAACAGGATCCAGAATACCGGCTGTTTGGCGGCATCGCGCAAGGTGCCGAGCGCCGCCGCCATGATCGGTGCGGTCGTGGGAGGCGGCGCCGGCAACGGCTGCGTGCCCAGATCGCCGAACGGCCGCAAGCCGAGATCGCCGGGGCGATCGCGCATCAGGAGCAGCACCGCAGTCGCCGCGACGCCGAGCATCACGCAGACCAGCGCCAGCGCGATCCGCCAGCCCATCCGCTCGGTGATGGCCGCAAGCAGCGGCAGGAATACCAATTGTCCGGTCGCCACGCTCGCGGTGAGGATGCCGACCACCAGCCCGCGCCGCGCCGCGAACCAGCGCGCGGCGATGGTGGCGCCCAGCACCAGGGCGGTCATGCCGGTGCCGATCCCGATCACGACGCCCCACAGCAGCATCAATTGCCAGACCTTCGTCATCCCCAGCGAGGCGACCAGCGCCGAGGCCACGATCAACAGCGCCGACAGCGTGACGTTGCGCAGGCCGTAGCGGTTGAGCAGCGCGGCGGCGAACGGCGCCATCAGCCCGAACAGGATGAAGCGGATCGACAGCGCCGAGGAAATCTCCGCGGTGGTCCAGCCGAATTCATGCTGCAAGGGCACGATGAAGACGCCGGGCGCGCCGACCGTGCCGGCGCTGATCAGCGACGTGAAGAAGGTCACGGCGACCATCACCCAGCCGTAATGGATGTTGCGGCGGGCGAGGGCGGCCGACAGCCAGTTCGAGATCATGAGAGTTCCTTGCCGGATTTCCGGATGACGATGAGGTGTGATGGGTTGAGGGTTAGCTCTTCGAAGCTTTCCGGACCGCAATAGTTTGGCATGATTGCGTGTTGTCCGAAATGCCGTATTTCCCTCAATTTAGGACGTAGACTCTCCAGCCCGTGACAATGCTTCCGGCTGCCGCGGTCACAAGGTGCACAATGGAGCCCGAACTCTAGTGGACGATGCGCTCCACCGCGATGGCGGTGGCTTCGCCGCCGCCGATGCACAGCGCGGCGACGCCGCGTTTCAGGTTCTGCGCTTCCAGCGCGTGCAGCAGTGTCACGATCAGCCGCGCGCCGGTGGCGCCGATGGGATGGCCGAGCGCACAGGCGCCGCCGTTGACGTTGAGCTTCTCCCTGGGAATCCCGAGGTCGCGCTGCGCCGCCATCGCCACGACCGCAAAGGCCTCGTTGATCTCGAACAGGTCGACATCGCCGACGCTCCAGCCGACCTTTTCGAGCAGTTTGCGGATCGCCGGGATCGGCGCGGTGGTGAACCATTGCGGCTCCTGGCTGTGGGTGGCGTGGCCCTTGATCTCGGCCAGCACGGGCAGGCCGTCGCGGTCGGCGAGCGAGCGTTTTGCCAGGATCAGCGCCGCGGCGCCGTCGGCATTAGCCGACGAGGCCGCCGGCGTGATGGTGCCGCCCGCGCGGAACGCAGGCTTCAGGCCGGGAATCTTGGCCGGATCGACTTTTAGCGGATGTTCGTCATTGGCAATGAGGCGCGGGCCGGCCTTTTCCTTCACCGTGATCGGTACGATCTCGGCCTTGAATGCGCCGCCTTCCACCGCCTTGCGGGCGCGGGTCAGCGTCTCCATCGCGTAGGCGTCCTGGTCGACGCGGCTGAACTGGTAGGCCGCCGCGGTGGCTTCGCCGAAATCGCCCATCGAGCGGCCCGTCTCATAGGCGTCTTCGAGGCCGTCCATCAACATGTGGTCGATGATGCGGTCGTGACCGGCGCGATAGCCGCCGCGCGCTTTCGCCAATAGGTAGGGCGCGTTCGTCATGCTCTCCATGCCGCCGGACAGCACGATCCCGGCGGAGCCGGCCTGGATGATGTCATGTGCCAGCATGGTGGCCTTCATGCCGGAGCCGCATACCTTGTTGACGGTGGTGGCGCCGGTGGCGTCCGGCAATCCGGCGCCGCGGGCGGCCTGCCGCGCCGGCGCCTGGCCCTGGCTGGCCGGCAATACGCAGCCCATGAACACCTCGTCGACCCGCTCCGGCGGCAATGTCGCCCGCTCCAGCGCGGCGCCGATGACGTGGGAACCGAGTTGATGGGCGCTGAAGGGCGAAAGCTCGCCCATGAAACGGCCGAGCGGGGTACGCGCGGCGGAAACGATGACGACGGGATCGGCGGACATGGCAGGGTTCCTCGGCGGTCACGGAGCTCGAATATATTACGATCACCATATGATGCATCGCAAAATTTGCAACCGCATCCTGCCTAAATTATCGTGAGGTCGGGCCGTTGCCGTGCCGGCCGCGGCGCGGAAGACGCCGCACAGCCTGATTCATAGCGGGAAACGGCGTCATCGCGCTTGATACGAGCTCTATGGCAAGGCAGCATGCGCTGGCAGCCGGTGCGATGCAGAACACCGGCAATCGCCACCATCGGCCGAAACAGGGACGCCCCGAAATGGATCAAGCCCGCCGCGCGGTTCACACCGAATCCAGCGAAGTCCTCTATGAGGTCGAGGATCATGTCGCGGTGATCACGCTCAACGCGCCGGAGCGCATGAACACGATTTCCGGGCCGATGTTGAACGACCTGACACGGCTATTGATCGCGGCCAACGAGGACAAGGCGGTGCGTTGCGTCATCCTCACCGGCAAAGGACGGGCCTTCTGCGCCGGGCTCGATCTGCGCAAGGAGCGAGGCGGAGAGGGGCTCAGCGCGGCCTCCTCGACGACCACCTTGGACTTGCGCAACACCCCGCCGACCGTGCTGCAGGCGATGGACAAGCCGACGATCTGCGCGGTCAATGGCGGAGCCGCCGGTTACGGCATGGACACCGCGCTCGGCTGTGACATCCGCATCATGGCGGATTCGGCTAAACTCGCCGCGGCCTTCGTCAAGCGCGGCGTGGTGCCGGAATCGGGCTGCACCTGGTTCCTGCCGCGGATGATCGGCTGGGCCAAGGCGTCGGAATTGATCTTCACCGGTCGGACGCTTTCCGCGCGCGAATGCCTCGACTGGGGCCTCGCCAACGAGGTGGTGCCGGACGCCGAATTGATGGGGAGGGCGCGGGCGGTGGCGCGCGAGATCGCGGCCAATGCGCCGCTCGCCGTTCAGGCCGCCAAGCGCATGATGCGGATGGGTCTCAACGAGACGTTTCCGGATCATGTGCACCACGTCTACCTGCAACTGCTGCCGCTGTTCAAGACCCAGGACATGCAGGAGGGCATCAAGGCCTTCATGGAGAAGCGCGAGGCGAAATTCGAAGGTCGCTAAATTCTAGGGCTGCTGACATTCAATGCCGCCGAACCGCGGCCAGCTATTTCTTGCGGTCGACGAACCCCTGCATCAGCCGTTGCGGCTCGCCGGTCAGATAGGATTGGCCGAATACGCCGATCGAGAGATCGACGGATTGCTTCAGCGGCAGCTCTTCCCATTGCCGCAGCAGGGCCTTTTGCGCGCGCAACGCTTCCGGCGCGCATTCCAGCAGTGCCTTGACGGTGTGTTCGACCGCGGCGTCGAGGCCGCCTTGCGGCGCGACCACGTCGACCAGCCCCCAGGCGAGCGCGGTGGCGGCGTCGATGTTTTCCGCCGTCATCAGCAGCCAGCGCGCGCGGCCCCAACCGATCAGCCGCGGCAGCAGCGCAGCGTGGATGACCGAGGGAATCCCGACCCTGACTTCCGGCATGCCGAACCGGGCGTCGTGCGCCGCGATGCGGAAGTCGCAGCACGCGGCGAATTCGAGGCCGCCGCCGAGGCACCAGCCGGGCATCCGCGCGATCACCGGGGCCGGAAAGGCGCGCGCGGCCTCGCAGAGATCGCGTAGGCCGGTGATGAATTTCTCGGCGGAAGCCTGATCGAGCCTGGCCATTTCCTTGATGTCGGCGCCGCCGATCATGCTCTTGTCCCCCTGGCCGGCGATGATGAGCACGCGGATCTGCCGTTCCGTGGCCAGCACCTCCAGCCCCTCGCGAACCGCGTAGATTACCGCCGATCCCAGGATGTTGAGCGATCCGGCATTGCAGATCGTCAGGCGAACGACGCCGCGCGAGTCGCGGTCGACGCCGCAATGGGGATTGAGCATTTGCATGAAGGCACTCGGGTGTTGCGAAGCGGGACGGCGAGGAGGGCTATCCCCGGCCAACCGGCGGTTGTCAAGCCGGTTTTGCCGATCCGGACTGGCGAGGTCGCTGATGCACCGTCGCCCCGATCATGCGCAGGTTTCGAACAATTCTAATCAATTTGCGCTAGGTAACCGACATAGCAAATAGATACTGCTTGTTCCCGCCTCTTCTGTTATTAAATTGCCGCATTATATGATCTTGAACATCTTATAGGACTGCCAATGCGTTACTCGCGGGAACACAAGCTCGAAACCCATGCGCGGATCGTGAAGCGCGCCTCGGTGCGGCTGCGCGAAATGGGTGCGCACGGCGTCGGCGTCGCCGACCTGATGAAGGACGCGGGACTCACCCATGGCGGGTTCTACGCCCATTTCGACTCCCGGGAAGCGCTGGTGATCGAAGCTTTTGCCTATGCCATGGATCGCGCCATCGAGCGCTGGCGCAAGCTCAGCGAACAGACCCCGCCGGACAAGCGGTTCACGGTGGTCGTGAACGCCTATCTATCGGCGGTGCATCGCGACGATCCCGGTCACGGCTGCGCGGTTCCGTCGCTGGGGGCGGAAATCGCCCGCGAGAGCCCGAAAACCCGCAAGGCCTTCGCGGCCAAGCTGGAGCAGATGATCGGCATGCTCGCCGAGCAGATTCCGGATCTTCCGCCCAAGGCCGCGCGCAAGCAGGCGATGGCGGCGCTGGGGACCATGATGGGGACCCTGGTGATGGCCCGCATCGCCGGCAATGGCGAGCTTTCCGACGAGATCCTCGCCGCCGGGCGCGAGGCTGTACTCGGACGCGCGACTCCCGCGAGGAAGCGCGTAGCGAAGAAATCCGCCGGCAAAAAGGCCGCCGCGACCGCGGCGCGCTGAGCGGGCCGCGACAATCGCCTACGACGTTGGTCGTAGGCGACCGAAATGCGGGGCCAAGCCCGCATTTTCGCAAATCGGCTGCGCATCGAGCCCCTTTCCAAACGCCGTAAAGGCTGCAAGATGCCCCGAAATCCGGCTTCGGGAGGAACGCATGCGTATAATCGGACATTTTATCGGCGGCCGTGAGGTCAAGGGCACTTCCGGGCGATTCGCCGATGTCTTCGAGCCGATGACGGGCGATGTCCAGGCCCAGGTCGCGCTGGCCAGCAAGGCCGAATTGCGCGCGGCGGTGGAGAACGCCAGGGCTGCGCAGCCGGAGTGGGGCTCGACCAATCCGCAGCGCCGCGCCCGAATCATGATGAAGTTCCTCGAACTGGCGCAACGCGATTACGACAAGCTCGCCGAGCTTTTGGCGCGCGAGCACGGCAAGACCGTTCCCGATGCCAGGGGCGACATCCAGCGCGGGCTGGAAGTGGTCGAATTCGCCTGCGGCATTCCGCATCTGATGAAGGGCGAATACACCGAAGGCGCCGGCCCCGGCATCGACATCTATTCGATGCGCCAGCCGCTC
>Ga0302319_10005842_pt1 | contig 24576 bp, 14 predicted proteins | sample Bog_T0_2_FD_203319 | JGI IMG/M metagenome (GOLD analysis project Ga0302319, IMG submission 203319) | Peat permafrost microbial communities from Stordalen Mire near Abisko, Sweden - Bog_T0_2 | ecosystem: Environmental > Terrestrial > Soil > Wetlands > Peat | place: Sweden: Abisko, Stordalen Mire...
TGGTGGCGGGGTTCACGACGGACGCGGGCACGATTGTGAAGGCGTTGAACGCGACCCCGGGACGGGCAGAGCGGCCAGTGGAGGCGGATGCCGCGGTCAACACGGCGACCCGAGAGGTGATGGGCACGCTGGCTGCTGAGGCTGCGGACAACGGCGGCGGGGGGCTTGCGCAGATGCAGGCATTCACGGGAGAGACGACCCGTTTTGAAGAGAACCAGAAGATTCCGATCCTGTTGGGAGCGCTGGAAGAACTGGGGCGTTATCTAAGCACGATGCCGGGGCGGAAGAACCTGATTTGGTTTACGGGCGGCATCAACAACTGCCTGGACCGGGATTCGTTGGAAGGGCAGCGCGCCTGCGAGCCTTATATCCAGCAAATCGAGGAAGTGGAAGATTTGCTGACGTGGGGACGGGTGGCGTTGTATCCGATTGATGCCGGCGGACTGATGACGCTGCCGACATCGAACGCGACCTTACACCGTCATCGGGCGCCAGTTTGGCGGGACCTGTGATTGAGGGGAGCATTGCCGAGAACCAGGCTTTCACGAGGGGAGTGGGCGGAGGGCATGTGCTGATGCGCGATCTTGCCGGCAAGACGGGCGGGCAGGCGTTTGTCGATACGAACGCGGTGGGGCAAGCTGTGGCTGCGGCCATCTCCGACGGTGCGAGCTACTACACGTTAGGGTATGTTCCATCGAATACGAAGTACGACGGGAAGTTCCGCAAGATCGATGTGCATGTCGAAGGACCGCACGACGAGCTGGAATTCCGGCACGAATATTTCGCGGACGATCCGAACAAGCCGCAGACATCGATCCCGAGCCTGAGCCTGCTGACGTCGGCGATGGCGTACGGCGTGCCGACACTCGCGCAGATCCGATTCGATGTTCGTGTGCTGCCTGCAGGGGATCCTGGTTTGCAGGGTGAGAAGATTTCTCCGGAGCCAGCCGGCGCAATGGCGAAAGATATGAAGGGGCCTCTCCGGCGAGAGGTTGTGGACTACTGGATCGATCCGCGGGACATGGATTATGGGGCACTGCGCGACGGACGGAGACAGCGAGAGCTGGAGATCACGCAGGCGGTCTACAACAGCGATGGACAAAGGCTGAACTACAGCGATCAGGGGTTGGAGGTGGCCCTGACCCCCGAACATGAGACGCGGGCGTTGAGCGAGGGTATGCGGGTGCACCAGGAAATCGATGTGCCGGCGGGGAATATCTATTTGCGGCTGGGGGTTGAGGACAAGCTGAGCGGCAGGATTGGGACAGTGGAGATTTCGTTGGCTGGCGGGAAAGCGGACAGCAGGCAATAGGGAAGAGACGCAGGGGTTGCTACGCGCTAGGCGTCGCCCTCCTGGAACATTTCGAGGAGGAGCTCGGCCGCCTGGTGGGCGTCGAAGCTGCGGAACTCCGGCGTGAGCTGGAGGGCGGTGGCTTTGGGGGCGAGGCCTTTGAGGGCGGCGAGAACGTTGGCGGCGGGCATCTGCGGGGTGCCGGGACCAACGAGGATGTAATCGACGTTGTGGACCTGGAGAAGGACGCGGGCGTCGCTGACGAGGCTGGCGGAGCGAACTTCGTATCCATGCTGGGTGAGGACGGCGCGCACGAAGGCGCCGAGATCCGGGGAACGGTCGACGACGAGGACGCGGTGACCGGGCTGGTCGTGGGGCGTGGGCGCGGCGGGCTGGCGCAGGAAAGAGAGGGTGGCTTCCTGCTCGGTGGGATACGACTGGAAGATAGAGGAGAGCATGGTGATGTTGAGAGCTTCGGCGATGAGCGGTGGGGTGGCGGCGAGGCGGATATCGCCCCCGCGTTTGCGCAGGTTCGAGGAGTAGCGCACGAGAAGGCCCATGCCCATGCTGTCGAGGCGGGTGACTTCGGCGACGTTGAGGACGATGTCCTGAAATTCGCGAATGGCGGTTTTGAAGGCGGATTCGAGGGCGGGGAGCTCGTCGGCGACGATGCGGCCGCGGCACTGCAGGATGGCGACGTTGCTGCAGAAGCGGGTTTCGATCTGGAGCGGCATGCGATTCCCCTGAGCTGATCTGCGTTCCGGGGCCGGCGGCGCGGCTGGCTCGGATGACAGCCAAGGTATCACAGGAAATTTGACGGATCATTGGATGGCTGTGGCGTCGCACGGCAGGGCTGAGTCGACGGAAAGCGCGATAGACTGGGGTCCCATCGCAGTCGGCCAACAATGAATTTCAGTGCGGGAGGCGGGATCGGTGCGAAGGCGAGCGCTGGCTTGGAGGGTGTCAATGCGCAGGTGGGCGCCGGTGCTGCTTTGGCTGGCGGCGCCGGTGGCCCTGGCGCAGTCGGTCGACGCGACGCAATGGCGGCGTGGATCCCTGGACATGAACCGTGGCTGGCGTGTGCAGGATGGTGACGATCCAGCCTGGGCGCAGCCGACATTCGACGACAGCGGATGGAAGAGCGTTGAGCCAGACCGCCGGGCGCAACCGGGTTGGCGCTGGTATCGGTTGCGGGTGAAGCTGGCGGAAGGGCATCCGCACCTGTACCTGCTGATCGCGGGCGGTGAAGGGACCTACGAACTTTACATCAATGGACTGCTGGTCTCGGGACCGGAGCTGCGAACACCGTTCGGTGTGAAGCGGCCCACGGAGTGGGTGTATCCGCTGCACGACAGGGATACAGAGCTGACTCTGGCGCTGCGGACGCACGCGCCCCCGGGGTACGCCGCCTGGCGGCTGCCGCTCTTTCTGACGACGGCGGTAGGGACGTTTGGGGCGATCGACGATGAGCGGTTGGGGTTCGAGAGCGGGCGCTTGTATGGGGCGCTTCCATCGATCGCGATCAACCTGGTGCTGATGCTGGCGAGCCTGGGGGCGTTTGCGCTGTACCGCAGCCAGCGCAGTCACGGGGAATATCTGTGGCTGGGATTGTATCTGTTCCTGCTGGGGTTGTCGGATCTGCTGCAGGTTTGCTCGAGCAATGGAATCCTTCCGCTGACCTGGGGACTGCTGTTCGGGGATGCGTTGATCTACGTGTTCACGATCATGCAAATCCAGTTCACGTTCAGCGTGGCCGGACAGCGGATGCGGCGTGTCTGGCGGATTTATGAGATAGTGCTGCTGACGCCGCTGGCGCTGTCGTGGGCGACGTGGGCAGGACACTTTTCAAGTGGGCGCTACGTGCTGGTGGAGGCTGCGATTATTGCGCCAGCCGCGGTGCTGCTGCCGTTGCGGCTCTTCGTGTGGTACTGGCGCGGGAATCGGGAGATGGGGCCGCTGGTGCTGCCCAGCATGCTGTCGGTGGCGACGACAGCCCTGTACGACGTGGGGACGGCATCGATTCTTCTGGGTTGGCGCTGGGCGGATTTCCTGGACTCGCCGATTATGGTGGGGCCGATACCGGTGCAGCCGAACGACCTGGGCAATTTGATATTTCTGATGGCGATCGCTGTCCTGATGTTCTTCCGCTTTACGCGGGTGAGCCGGGAGCAGATGCGGGTGGGCGCGGAGCTCAACGCTGCGCGGGAGATGCAGAGGCGGCTGGTTCCGGAACATTTGCCGGTGATTGCCGGGTATGCGATCGAGGCGGCGTATTTTCCTGCGGAAGAAGTGGGCGGGGATTTTTACCAGGTGCTGGACGCGCAAGCCGGGGCCAAGCTGGTGCTGGTGGGCGATGTAAGCGGCAAGGGGCTGAAGGCGGCGATGACGGGAACGCTGGCGATGGGCGCGCTGCGGGCGCTGGCGACGGAAGGGCTGGGACCGGGAGCGCTGCTGATGCGGCTGAATCGGCAATTGGCGGAGACGCGGGAGGAGGGGTTCATCACGTGTGTGTGCGCGGAGGTGAGTCCGCAGGGCGAGGTGATGCTGGCGAACGCGGGGCATCTGCCGCCGTATCGCAATGGCGAGGAAATGACCCTGGAGCCCGATCTGCCGCTGGGAATCCTGGCGGAGGAGAAGTACGCGGAGCATGGTTTCCGGCTGGAACCCGGCGACCAGCTCACGCTGCTGTCGGATGGAGTGGTGGAGGCGCGGGACGCGCACGGGGCGCTGTTTGGGTTCGAGCGGACGCGGGCGATCAGCGGGCAGGCGGCGGGCGCGATCGCGCAGGCGGCGCTTGCGTATGGCCAGGAAGACGACATTACGGTGCTGACGTTGACGCGGGTTGCGGGGGAGAAAGAGCCGATGGAGGCGAGAGAGGTGGCTGTGTTCGGGGAATCGTCGGGCTAGGATAGGGGAGGGCCCGGATGGCGAAATTGGCAGACGCAGCGGACTTAAAATCCGCAGACCTTCACCGGTCGTGGGGGTTCAAGTCCCCCTCCGGGCACCAGATATGCCTTGTACTGTGAGCAGTTTAGTAGCCGCAATTTGCTATGTGCCCGATTAACGTATTTGGACAAGAGCGGAAAGGAAACGCATTTCGGAACGGTCGAGGGCCAGTTAACGGAGACGCTCTCCTCCAACTCCATTGTGTAAGGCAGGTCATCATCGGTAATTCCTCTTGCTGCACCCTGCGCCGAATATCCAGGACTATCTCCAGATTGTAATGACCCGATGAAAGAGAAATTTGCGCGGCCATGAGAGGGTTCTACTTTCTAATCTCCCGTGCCGGAGAGCGCAACGGTCTCGAGACTGCTCTGAGCGTTGCTGGTAATCATGAGGGTTGCGGAGCGCGACTTTTTCGCGGTCGGCGCAAATGTAACCTCAATCGTGCAGCTGGCATTCGGAGCTAGCGGCGCCGCGCAGTTATCGGTTTCGGAGAAATCCCCTGGATTGGCGCCGGAAATCCCGATGCTGCTCGTCAGCGGCGTGCCGCCGGTGTTCTTAAGGATCACCGATTGAGGCGCGCTGCTCGTACCCACTTTCACCGTGCCGAAGCTGAGACTGCCGGTACTGATCTTCGCCACGGCGTCGCCTGCCTGCGCATAGATCGGGATGGTCTGCGGCGCGCCCGGTGAGTTGTCGTTGATGTTCAGGTCCGCGGTTTGGGGATTGTAAGAGGCGCCGCTGGCGGTGAACGTGACCGTGATGTTGCAGCTGTTGCCGGCAGCGAGAGATTTCGGACAGGAGTTGGTGATGGAAAACTCGCTCGCGCTCCCGCCCGCTATAGCGGAGATGGTGGGAGTGCCGATGGTCATGGCCGCGGTCCCGACGTTAAACACGGTCACGGTTTGCGAAACGCTGTTGCCCTGGTAGACGCTGCCAAAGTTGATGCTGTACGTCGACACGTGCGCGAGGGGCCCGGGCGTGACCGTGATCAGAACCGTCGCACTCACGGTCGCATAGTTGCTGCTCAAAGGGGTCAGTGTCACCTTCAGTGTCTGATTCGTTCCCGTTGGCAACAAGGTTCCAGCAGCAGGCGAATAGAGGAAGGTCCCTGCCACGGTGCTGGTCGCATCCAGCTGCGTTGACGACAGCAGGGTGCCGTAGGGGATCGATGCCGGCGTCGGCCAAATGATGGCGGGCGAGGCCTGGTTCACCTGAACGCTCGCGGTGCTGGTGACGCTCGAGTAGTCCGCGTTGTCGTTAGGAGTGAAGGTCACCGATTGCGGATTGGTTCCAGCGCTGGGGGCGTTCGCTGGATAAGTGAACGCGAATTTACCCTGAACCGACGCAACTCCTCCGCTCAGCGTCGACGAGGCCAGTGTCTGGCCGTAGGTGATGGCGCTGGCCGTCGGCCATGTTGTGACCGAAGGCGTGGCTTTGTTGACGGTGACACTTACATTGCCGGTCACCGGCGAATAGTCGGCGGCGTTGTTAGGCGTAAAGGTTACCGATTGCGGATTGGTTCCCACGGGCGGAATGGTCACCGCGGAGCTGAAAGTGAATTTACCCGGAACCGACGAAGCACCGCCGCTCAGCGTCGACGAAGCGAGTGTCTGGCCAAAGGTGATGGCGCTCGCCGTTGGCCACGTCGTCACAATGGAATTCGTCTTGTTGACCTGGACGTTGACGTTGCCGCTGACGGAGTTGTAGTCGGTTCGATCCATCGGCGTGAAGGTTACGCTCTCGGACTGCAGGCCCGGCGGCGGGAACGTGATGGGGTTGGTGAAGACGAAGGTGCCAGGCACGACCGGTGTGCCGACGGCGACCAGCGAGATCGCAGAGCCTCCGGTCAGGGTTGAGGCGGGGAGCGGCTGTCCATAGTTGATGGCGCTGGCGGTCGGCAACGTCACGATTGTGGGCGTGGTCTTGTTCACCTGCACGCTGACGTTGCTCAATACCGTGGAGTACCCGGCTTGGTTCATCGGCGTGAAGGTCACGCTGACCGACTGCAAACCCGCACCCAGAACAGCGGTGGGATTGGTAAAGGCGAAGCTCCCGGAGACAGATGCGACTCCGCCGCTGAGGACGGACGACGCCAGCGGCTGGCCATAAGAGATGGCGGTGGCGGAGGGCCACGCCGTCACCGTCGGCGTGATCATGCCCACACTGAAGCTGGTACTCGTTGCGGTCAGGTTCAGCGCCGTGTTGCCGGGGTTCAGCACCAAGGTCGCGGTAAGCGAGTCCGTGCTCTCGGGGGCGGTGAAGAGGAGGCTGCTGAAGGTCGCCTGTCCATTGGTGATGGAGGAATTGGCCGTGGCCGGAGTTGTCGTCAGGTCGGACTTAGTATCGGTCACGCTGACGCTCGCCTGGCCGCCGGTGAGCGGGGCGCCGCTCTCCTCAACGGTGACGATGGGCGCTGGTGACATGGCGACGCCGGGCGCCGTTCCCGTCGCAGGGGGATTGGTGGTGAAGCTCAGGGAGTAGTTGGTCTGGACCGCGCCGACGTCGTAGCATTTATTGCCGCTGTAGGTCGTGGAGTTGGGGTCGCCGCGCTGGTCGGTGGTCACTCCGTTCGGAATCAGCGCAGACGATGCCGCGCAGATGGCCGCGCTGGCGGGCAGCGGGATCATGGTGGGGGCGGGGCCGCCGTAGTTGCCGAGCGGGGCCAGGTTGGGGTTGCCGGAGATGGGGTTGGCGTTCGAGTTGCAGCCGTTGCAGTCATCCTCGACGGGGCTACCTTGGTCGAAATTCCGGGAGTAGAGGTTGTTGCTGGCGTTGACGCCGGAACTGCCCAGGATCGCTGCGCCCACGGCATTCGAGTAATTGAGGATAAAGATATTGTTGGTCGCTGTAAGAGGACTGCCGTTGAGTGCGGCGATACCGCCGCCCTCGCCAATTCCATTGGCGGTGTTTCCGGAGAAGGTGCTGTTGCTGACCGTTGTTACCCCCAGGCCGTTGTCAACGAGGATACCTCCCCCGTTATACGCTGAACTATTCCCCGAGAAGGTGCTGTAACTGACGGTCAGCGATGTGTTGTATGCGTAGATGCCGGCACCGCCAGCATCGGTAGTTTGATTTCCGGCGAAGGTACTGTCCGTAATGGTCAGCATTCCGCTATTGCTGTAAATGCCGCCGCCCTGGTTGATGGCGGTATTATTCGACAAGACGCTGCCTGAGACGGTCAGGGTCCCGCTGTTGTGGATGCCTCCCCCGCCGTTGCCAGCTCCGCCGGCGTTCGCATTTCCGTCGGTGATGGTTAGGCCAGAGATGACTACCGTCGCGCCGGCGTTCACCGTGAAGATGCTGCCGACGGTCGATGACTTGTTCCCCGAGACAGTAATGATATTGGCGCCCAGACCGGTGATGGTGATCTGGCCGTTCAGGGCGGGAAGCGGGGTCAGCAGCGTGATGGTGTTCTGGGTTGTTGTGTTGGTGGATTTAAACACTGTGGGACTGAAGGTGATGGTTCCCGCACCGGCAGCATTAGCGGCGGTGATGGCGTCGCGCAGGGTGCAGCTGGTCCCTGTTCCAGGACAATTGGCAGCATTACCCGTCGCATCATCCGCCGCGCTCGTGACCACGTAGCCTGGAATTGGCAGGAAGTTCGCCGTCAGGCTCTCCGGCTCGACTATCTCGACGGTGGTCGACACGCTGGTGGCGCTGCCGAGAATGCCGGGGAGGCCGGCGCCGGTCCAGTTCACGAAGTAATAGCCGGCGTTAGGAATGGCAGTAATGGTCGGGTCGGCTCCGCTGGCAAAGTAAGTGCCTGATTCCGCGGCTGTCGCCGGTGAGAGCGCGCCGCCCGCGCCGGCGGTGACGGTGAGCTCGTAAGCGTTGGGTTGGAAAGAAGCCGCATACGAGGTCGTCCCGGCTGACGCAGTCACCTGGTGGGAGATCGCCCCGCCGTCCGACCAGTTGCTCCACACCAACTGGATGCCATCCAGATACTGCGGCGATGTCGTGGCGATCGTGTGCTGGCTGGGGACGCTCCACGCAGTACTCAGCGTGGTTGTCGAGGTCGTGGTGTCTACCGTGAACGATAGGCCCGCAAAGTTGGTGCCCACGCTCACCTGCACCGACGCCGGGTTCACCGCGAAGGGATTACTGGTGACGGCAACCGTGGGCGGCGTCGTGGCCGCGGGGTTCAGAGCAAGGGTTGCCGTCAGGGTGTCGGCGGCACCCGTCGTGTTCACTTGCAGGGTAGAGTAACTGGCGATCCCTGTCGTCGTGCTGGTACTTGCGGAGTTACCCGTCAGCGTGCCGGTTCCTGCTGAGAGGGTCAGCGGGATCGTCACGGCGGGCCCGATGAACGGCGCGCCGCTCTCGTCGAGGGTGACTGCCGCATCGAAGTTGGTGCTGGTCAGGATCGAGGTACCGGGAGAAATGGGGCCAGGCTCGGTCGAGAAGAGCAGGGAGTAGTTGGTCTGGACCGCGCCGACGTCGTAGCACTTATTGCCGCTGTAGGTCGTGGAGTTGGGGTCGCCGCGCTGGTCGGTGGTGAGTCCGTTCGGAATCAGCGCGGAGGAAGCGGCGCAGATGGCGGGGCTGGCGGGCAGCGGGATCATGGTCGGCGCAGGTCCGCCATAGTTGCCGAGCGGGGCCAGGTTGGGGTTGCCGGAGATCGGGTTGGTGTTCGAGGTGCAGCCGTTGCAGTCGTCCTCGGTCGTCGTGCCGGTGTCGTAGTTTTGGTAGAAGAGGTTGGAGCCGGCGCTCGCGCCGTAGCCTGCGATGCCGGCCCCGACGGGGGCTGAATTGCCGGAGAAGATGCTGTTGACTACAGGGGAGGAGGTTCCGTTGGCAATGGCGCCGCCGGATTGACTTGCACTATTGGACGTAAAGGTGCTGTCGCTGACGGTGAGCGGCGTAAAGGCGACGATGGCTCCGCCGGATCCGTTTCCCTTAGTAGTGTTGTTGTAGAAGGTGCTGTAGCTCACGTTCGCGGAGTCGCCGCCCGCGTAGATGGCGCCTCCCCCCGCATTGGTGGCGGAGTTCGAGGAGAAGGTGGAGTTCTGGACGGCGAGTGAGCCGGCCTCAATATTGATTGCGCCGCCCGCCACGGCGGTATTGCCGGAAAAGGCGCAACTGGCGACGGTGAGGGCTCCAGCGCTGTCGATGCCGCCTCCGTTGACGCTGGTGATGGCGTTGCCGTTGGTGATGGTGAGGCCGGAGATGACCACAGTGGCCGTATAGTTGACCGTGAAAATACTGCCGACGGCCGCTGCGTTGTTCCCTGAGACTGTGACGATGTTGGCGCCGAGCCCCTGGATAGTGATCAGGCCTGTCAGTGCCGGCAGGGAGCTTGTCAGCGTGATGGTGTTCTGAGAGGCGGTGTTGGTGGATTTAAACACTGTGGGACTAAAGGTGATGTTGCCCGCACCCGCAGCGTTGGCGGCGGTGATGGCATCCCGCAGCGTGCAGCTGGTTCCCGGGCAATTGGTGGACACACCGGTTGCGTCGTCGGCGGGGGTGGTGACTACGTAGCCGGCCGTCGGGTTCACCTGGATGCCGATTTGGCTCACGCTCGTCAACCCGTTGATGGCCGCGGTGATGCTCTGGGGGCCCGTTGCCGCGAAGGTCACCGAGAAGGTGCCTGTTCCGTTGGTGATGGTCACCGGCGTCGTCACCTTCGCCGCGGTGTCGCTGGTGGTGATGGTTGCGGAGCCGGAATACGTGGCCAGAAGATTGCCGTTCTGATCGTTGACGGACACCGTTCCGGTGTGGGCCACACCCACGTAGACCGGTGAAGGATAGCCGCTGACTACAACCGAGGTGGCGACCAGGGGAGGCGAAACCGTGAAGGGATTGCTGGTGACGGCAACCGTGGGCGGCGTCGTGGCTGCGGGATTCAGCGCAAGGTTCGCCGTTAGTGTGTCACCGGTGCCGGTCGCGCTCACAGTCAGCGTGTTATAGCTTGCGATGCCCGTCGTCGGGCTGGTGTTCGCGGAGTTACCCGTCAGCGTGCCGGTTCCTGCTGAGAGGGTCAGCGGGATCGTCACGGCGGGCCCGATGAACGGCACGCCATTCTCCTCGAGTTCCACACCCGCCTCGAAATTCGTGCTGGTCAGGATCGAGGTAGCCGGAGAAATGGGGCCAGGTTCGGTCGAGAAGACTAAGGAGTAATTCGTCTGAACCGCACCGAGGTCATAGCACTTCGTCGAGTTGTAAGTCGTGGAGTCAGGATCGCCGCGCTGGTCGGTAGTAACTCCGTTGGGAATCAGAGCAGATGAAGCCGCGCAGATGGCGGCGCTGGCGGGCAAAGGAATCATCGTCGGCGTAGGCCCGCCGTAGTTACCCAGCGGGGCCAGATTGGGGTTGCCGGAGGCGGAATTGGTGTTGGAGCTGCAGCCGTTGCAGTCGTCCTCCGTCGTGCCGTTATCGAGGTTGTTGTAATAGAGGTTGTAGCTGGCGCTGACGGCCCCCAGGATGCCGGCGCCGCTTCCTGCTGCGGAATTGATGGAGAAGATGCTGTTGACCACCGTGCCCGTAGTATTAAAGGAGATGGCGCCGCCTTGATTGGCGGAGAAGGTGCTGCTGCTGACGGCGAGTGGCGAGAACGCGGCGATGGCGCCACGGGTGTTCTGGTAGAAGGTGCTGTAGCTTACGTTCGCAGTCGTGGTTGGGGGTGAAGTGAAGATAGCGCCGCCGTCCGCAATGGTTGCGGAGTTCCCGGAGAAAGTGGTGTTCCGGACAGTGAGTGAGCCGCCGGAGGTGAAGATTCCGCCGCCTGTATTCCAGCCAACATTGCCGGAAAGGACGCTGTTGGTGACGGTCAGGGCGCCGGCGCTGTCGATGCCGCCTCCGTTGCTGCCGGTGGAACTATTCTGGCCCGCATTTCCATTAGCAATGGTGAGGCCGGAAATGACAACGACAGCACCGGAATTGACGACGAAGATGCTGCCCACCGTCGCTGACTTATTGCCCGAGACGGTAATGAGGTTTGCGCCGAGCCCGGTGATGGTGATCTGGCCATTCAGAGCTGGCAGCGAGGTCAGCAGCGTGATGATGTTCTGGGTTGTTGTGTTGGTGGATTTAAACACTGTGGGACTGAAGGTGATGGTTCCTGCACCCGCAACATTGGCGGCGGTGATGGCGTCGCGCAGGGTGCAGCTGGTTCCTGTTCCCGGGCAGTTGGTGGCCGCACCGGTTGCGTCGTCGGCGGTGGTCGTCACTACATAGCCTGGAATCGGGGCGAAGTTCGCGGTCAGATACTCAGGCCCGTTCATCGTCACGTAGGTGTTGGCGCTGGTGGCGCTCGCGATGTCGCCAGGTGAAGCAGCCCCCGTCCAGTTCACGAAGTAATAGCCGGCATTTGGAACCGCGCTGATCGTTTCCTGGGAGCCGGTAGGGTAGTAATTGTTGGCTACCGTGGTCGCTCCCAGCGCGCCGCCCGGTGCCGCAGTGGCGCTGAATTCATAGGCGTAGATATAGAAAGTCGTTGTGTAAGAGGTCGTCCCAGCCGAGACGGTAATTGTGTCGGGCGAAAGATTGCCGTCGGACCAGATGCCGTCGTTGTCGTCATACGAGATCCCGTTCAGCTCGAGACTCTTGGTTGGGACACCGAGGGTATGCTTGTCGCCCACATGCCACGTAAAGGACTGGGTCGATGTGTAGGTCACGCCGTCAACCGTGAAAGCGACGCCAGGCAGGTTCGTGCCAACGCTCACCTGCACCGTCGTCGCCACGCCCGTGCCGCTCAGGCCGATGCTCTGCGTGGCGCCGGCGACGTTGAGGTTGTTGTCGGTCAGCACCACCGAACCCGTGATCGAAGTTCCGCTCGTGGGGATGAAGTCCACGGCCAGATTGCAGGTGGATCCAGCGGCCAGGATTCCGGCCGACGACGAGGTCGTGACCTCGGGACAGGTGGTCGATGCGTCCAGCGCGAAGTTGGCAGCGACGCTGGGATCGATGCCCGTTCCAGGAACCGGGAAGGTGAGCGCGGCGTTGCCGATGTTCCTCACCGTAGCCGTCTGCGGGCTGCTGGTGCTCTGGACGCCGACGTCCGAGCTCCCGAAGCTCAGGCTGGGCGGCGTGGTGACATTCAGCTCGTTGACCGTGCCGCTGCTGATGGTATTGGCCACATAGATGTTGCCGCTTCCATCCAGCGCAACGCCACTGGGCTGGTTAAACCCACCGCTCAGAGTGGTGACGCAGCTGGACGAGGCGCACCCCGGGGTCAGCTTCTTCACTGTGTTGTCGATATCGGTGACATACACATTGCCGCTCGCGTCCACCGCCACGCCCTGCGGAGCCTCGAGGCCGCCGTTGCCCAGCGGCGTCACGCAAGCGGAGGAAGCGCAGCCGGTGGACAGCTCATCGAGGAGTTGCTTGGTTTTGTCGGTGACATAGATGTTGCCGCTCGCGTCCACTGCGACGTCGAAGGGCTCGCCGAAGCCGCCGCCCAGCGTCGTCACGCAGCTGGCGGACGCGCAGCCGGGAGGCATTTCCTTCACGGCAAAATAGTCGCCAACATAGACGTTGCCGGCGCCGTCCAAGGCCACATCAGACGGATCGGTGAAGCTGCCGCCCAGCGTCGTCACGCAAGTGGCGGACGCGCAACCGGGGGGCATTTCCTTTACGGCCTGGTGGCCGAAGTCGGCGACATACACGTTGCCCGCCCCGTCCACCGCCACGCCAAAGGGCGAGAAGAAGCCGCCGCCCAGCGTCGTCACGCAACTGGAGGAAGCGCAACCGGCAGGCATTTCCTTCACGGCGGAGATCGGGGTATCGACGACATAGACGTTGCCGCTCCCGTCCACCGCCACGTTCACGGGATTAGAGAAGCCGGAACCCAGGGTTGTGATCGTGGGCGGGCTGAAGGCGACTTGCGGGCCTGAGCCGACGCCGTAAACATAGGCTGTCGCCAACACCGTGCCGGAACCGTTCTTGAAGACCACCGCTCCCATGCGCAAGCCGGCGTATCTGGGGGAGAACTGCACGTTGACCGTGCAGTTGGTGGCTGAGGCATAGGTGGTTGCTGTGCAGGTGGTGTCCGCCGCCTGAGTAAAGTCGAGGCCGGACGCGCCCTGAGTCAGGACGCTGATGCTGCCGACGACCGTGCCGGAGGCGACGGTGAAGAAGACAGGCTGGGTAAAGGAAGAACCGACCGCGACCGAGCCGAAGTTCGTGCTGGTTGGCGTTGTTCCTGGCACAGCGGCTCCGCCAGGCAGAGCGCTGGCAATGGGACCGACCGTCGTCGAGCCGTTGACCGAGCCGCCGTAGTTGAAGACCGCAACGGAGCTGGCCGTGCCGTTGCCGCCGTTCGTGACCGAGCAACACCCTGCGGTTTTGCCGGATCCGCCGGTTCCCCCTGTCGCCGTGAACCCGGCGCCGCTCACGTTGTCGAGGGTGACGCTGCCGAGGTTAACAAAGATCGCGGGACCCGCCGCCGCTCCTCCGCCCCCACCACCGTCGGGGATCTCCTGCACCCCATAGGTTGCGTTACTCCAGCCAGTGCCAGCGCCCCCGCCCCCGCCTGCGATGCCGCCAACAGTCGGGCTGGTTCCGGCGGTTCCGTTGTTCGACCCGCCACCGCCCCCGCCGAAGCCGCCATTGCCGGCGGTGAGGCTGATGTCCGCACCGCTGCCTCCTCCCCCGAACCCTCCGTTCCCGTGACCCTGACCGGCTGATCCGCCGCCGCCGCCGCCAAACCCACCAGCGCCGCCCAACCCATTCGACGTCCCGTTCGCCCCGGCGCTATTGTTGGCGTAGCCGCTTCCCCCGGTGCCCTGGCCAGGTCCCCCACCGCCGCCGGTTCCACCGTTGGTCATACTCCCCGGACCGGTCACTCCACCGCCGCCGCCGACGCCAAAGTTGTTGTTGTCTCCGCCCCCGGCAAAGCCCAGGCCTCCACCACCACCACCACCGCTCAGATCGCTGCCGGCTACGCCCGCCCCGCCGCTGCCCCCGGTCACGCTGCAGTTGTAGAAGTAGGAGTTGGAAACCGTGACGACTGCCGTCGCCTCATCCACAAAAAGTCCCGCTCCAAAACCCGCGCCGCCGCCACCCGCGCCCAAGCCACCCGCTCCGCCTGTGGCGTTGGCGTTCTGAATATCGAGGTTGCTCAGAGTCACCGCGACGTTATCCACAAAGAAAACGCGGTATTTGCTCGCACCGTCGATGATCACGGTGCCGAACTGGCCGCCGTCGATGGTCAGGTTGTAGCTGCCGGTGCCACCGGGCGTCGTCGCCGTGGCTAAGATCGGAGGCAACGGCCCACCGAGCGTGATGGTGCATGGCGCCGACGCGCAACTGAAGTCAATGATGTTCGTTCCGCCCGCTGCATTCGCCGCGAGGATCGCCGAGCGCAGGTCGCCGGAGACACCCAGCCCAAGGCCGTCCCCGGTATTGGGGCCATTGGCCGCCGTGTCGTCAAAACGGGTCACGGTGATGGTCGCGGCGCGGGCGGTCGCGCTCAGCAGCACGAGCCCGAGCATCGGCAGGAACACGCGGCTGAATAACGCGGAGGAAGAGACGGACCGCAGACACGAGGCAGAGGAGCAAAACCCAAACCGGGTCAGGCGCACGGAGAACTCCTTCAGGGATAGCCACTCCGTTAGTAGGAACGGGAGGCAATCCAAGCACACAGCAAAGCGGTTCGCTATCGCGTGGGGACACGACAGAGTCATGGCGCGCCGGGGAAGCGCGTGCGTACGTTCAGGAGGTCACAGCGGACCCGAGCGGGAATAAGAAAAAGGTATGAAAAGTTATGAAAATAAGAATGATGAGGTGAACCCGATCATGATTCGGTCAGAAAAGATTGTCAAGCGTCATCTTTTGGCTACCTTGACACTGGGACGAGATCAGCCATCTCGTTCGGCAGTCTAATGCTGAGTTGTTGCGTCGATCGCATCTCTTATATTCCGGATCATCTCAGGATTCCAGCGGTGGGCGATGCGGTGGGCGATGCGGTGGGCGATGCGGTGGGCGATGCGGTGATCAAGGTCGAGTGGAATGGGCCGTATCGGGTCTCGCATATAAGACATTTCACCGACTGGCTGGGTGAGGAAATTCCGCTTCCGGAGCGTGCGGAATTATGCCGCTGCGGGCAATCGCGTACCAAGCCCTTCTGCGACGGGAGCCATGCCGCGGCCAACTTTTCCGGAGAGAAGGACCCGAAGCGGATCCGCTGGTTGGGCCGCTGTTTGCCGAAATGTCGCCGGACCATCCGGAGCGCTTGGCTTCATGGTTGAGCGAGGTTTTCGGTGGTCTGAAGTTTTACTCGGAGCGATACGGCGGTTATTCGCGGATGATCTCGCAGCACGTCGGCAAGAACATCAGCGAGGAGCAGAGGGCGCGCTGGGTCAGGATGCTGTGCCAGAGCGCAGAGGATGCCAAACTGCCGGACGACCCCGAGTTTCGCGCGGCATTTGTGGCATACCCGGAGTGGGGGTCGCGTATCGGCAAGGAAAACTCCCAGCAGAATGCGATGCCGCCAACGAATAAGCCGGCTCCGCGCTGGTGGTGGGTTTGTGATGCCACGCCGGGATCGCGCCCATCGGCGCTCGCGCCTAAAGAGGAGGTTCCGCCTTCGATTCCGCTCCCTGGGCCCAACGAGCCGGTCGGTTTTGCGCAGCATATCAAGCCGCTCTTCTGGAAGATGGATCGTGCGTCGATGAGTTTCGTCTTCGACCTGTGGTCGGCAGCCGATGTGCGGCAGCACGCAACGGAGATCCTGAAGCGGCTTGAAAACGGGTCGATGCCCTGCGATGGCGCGTGGCCGCCGGAGAAGGTCGACGTCTTTCGTTGATGGACCGACGCCCATATGGCTGATTGAAAACAGGCTCGGGCGGGCACGATTATGCTGAAGGGTGACTGAGAGTCCAGAGACACCGCAGGGGATCCCGGTTCCCGCCAGGACGTCACGCCGGTTTGTGTTTCGCTTTGGAGGGTTTCGTTCGCTGACCTTCTTCGTCGTGCTGCGATGGTTTCTCATCGCACTGGCGGCTCTTTGGGTGCTGGCTGCGCTGAGCCTGGTGGCGGCGCGTTGGATTGACCCACCGACGACCGCGGTTCACATGGAACGCCGCGTGCAGGCCTGGATTCATGGCAGGCCGTATCGCGAGCGCTACGAATTCGTACCGTTGCGTGACATTTCTCCCGATCTGCAGCACGCGGTGATTGCCGCCGAAGACGGGCGGTTCTACGAGCACCATGGGTTCGACTGGCATGCGATCGAGATTGCCGCGGAGGGCGACATGGAAGGCGGCCGCATCCGCGGAGGTTCGACGCTGACGCAGCAACTGGTCAAGAACCTGTTCTTTGGGACGGGGCGCTCGGTGCTGCGCAAAGGCGCGGAGTTCGCGCTGGTACCGGTGGCCGAACTGGTTCTCGGCAAGCGGCGCATTCTGGAGCTTTACCTGAACGAGGTCGAATGGGGGCCTGGGATTTATGGGGCCGAGGCAGCGAGCCGCAGCTATTACGGAACCGCAGCCCGGAATGTCGGGCGGGAGCAAGCGGCAAGGCTGGCGGCGATTCTGCCTGCTCCGCTGAAGCGGCGGCCCGAGCGGATGAATCGCTACAGTGGGCTGATCCTGGAGCGAATGCGGCAGATGGGTTGGTAGTGCGAGGAACGAGCCTGGCGGGACGAGTGACGCTGCGAGAAGTCACAGCGAAGGAACCACCGGGAGAGCGGGTGGTTCCTTCGCTGCGCTGGTTAGAAGAAGAACCAGGGCCTCGGCACATCGAGGACCGCGCTGACATTGGCGGTGCCGATGCTCAGGCCGCCCTTGAAGGCAGTGACGCCATAGACGGTGTTGAGAGCCGCGGCGGCCTGCGGGTCGAGAGTCACAGGGATGCCGTCGAGGTTCAGCACGAAGCCGTACTGCGGTTTAAGAGGCGTGATGCCAGCGGGGACGGCGAGGTCGAAGAGGGGAAGGCGCCCGACCAGCTTGTTCTGGGCGGCTACCAGTCCGGTAATAACCGGGGAGGATCCTGTCGTGTCGATGATGAAGCTCTGAAGGGTCACCTTAATGCCGCCTGCGGTGAGGGTGAGGCCGCCGGAGTGGAGGATGTTGCCTTCCGCGGTATCAAGATCGATGGCACCGCCGGTAATGGGAAAGTCCGCCGTGCCGTTGTAAATCCGCGTCGGGGAGACGGTTCCGGGAGTGACCTTCAGTGAGGTCAATGCCCCGACAAAGGTGCTGCTGAGCTGGACGGTGGTCAGTCCCGAATCCACGGTTTTGGTTTGCTGCGCAAAAGCCGACGTGCCGAGCAGGAACAGCGCAATCGCCAGTCCTGCTTTCGCCGTTTTGATTTTCATGTGGTTAAGCCTCGCTCCTGAAATGGATGGCCTTCGGGCCACCTGGTGAACATAACGAGGGGCGGTGGGGTGCTGGATCTCTGTGGTCACATGAAAATTTGAGAAAGGCGGGGAGGCTCAGGATCCAGGGCGAGGTCAGGGACCGACTCGCAGGATTTCCTTGCCGGGGCTGGCAGCGATGGCGGAGGCGGGTTCGGCGGTGAGAAGGGCTCCGGCCATGGAACTGAGCGCGGGGCCCGGGGGAACAAACAGGAGGCCGCCTCCGGAGCGATCGACCTGGACTTCCCCGACGTTGACCGGTTTGCCGGTGCCCTTTTGGTAGAACCACAACTGGAAGGAGCCGTCCGGCTGAAGAGGGGGCAGTTCGCGGGCCACCAGGAGCAGGCCGGAATCGTCTTTCCAGAAGACGCGAGCCGAGGCCTCGGTGCCGGCAGTGGGTTTGAGATCGAGCTGCGATAACGGCGCCGACTGAAGGAGGGCGATCACTTGATCGTTGAAGCCGGGACGCGTGGATTTTTCCCTTTGGAAGAGGGCTACCTGCAATTGCGCCTGGCGGAGGTTCGCCGCCAGTGCCCGTGCCTGGAGTTGGGTGCGGATGAGCTGGTCCTGCGTGGTCTTGAGTTCCTGGTTGCTGGCGGCTTTGGCGGCCTGGAGGGCATTCACTTCAATCTGCAGGGCAGCGATGCGCGCCTGGTCCGTGGACGGCTGGGACTGAGCTGCTTTTTGCTGGGCACCGCTCTGGGACGAAGTTTGGCGGGCCTGATCGAGTTCGTGCCGCGTGCGCTGGAGGCTGATCGCCATGGCGAGGGCAAGGATCGCGCAAACAGCTGCGAGCGCCCAGGGGGCGAGCCCCCAAACAGAAAATTTGGGTTTCCGGGGGCGGGGCTCCTCGGAAACGGCGCGGGCCGGCGCCTGGCGATCGAGTCTTTGGAGGAAACGGGCTTCTGCGCCAGCTGGCAGTGATTCATCGGGCCCGAGGGTTGCCATGCCGGCGACAAAGGCCTGGGCGGAGAGCGATTGCTGCGCGCAACGATCGCAGCCGGAGGCCAGGTGGGCTGCCATGGCGCGCATCTCTGCCTCGTCGAGGGTTCCGAGGGCGAACAGGTCCCAGTCTTCGTAATGTCTATCGACGGCTGGGTTCATTGGGTCACCTGTCCATGTGCTTTCATGGCGGCGCGCAGCTTGTTCAGACCCAGGCGCAGACGAGTCTTGACGGTGCCGAGGGCCTCGTTGAGCTTTTCGGCGATTTCCGCGTGGGTCATGCCGTCGAAATAGGCTAATTCAACAACGAGCTTCTGCTCCGCGGGGAGAGACTCGAGCGCGCCGCGCATGATGCGGGCGAGAAAAGGATCGGCGAGTGCAAGGACCTCGGGTTGCATCATCGCCGCTGAGGGAGCGCTCACATCATTGAAAACGTCTTCGATCGGCCGGCGGTTCTCTTTTCGTTTGCGATCAAGAGCGAGATTGCGGGTGACGGTATACAGCCAGGCAATGAGGACTCCGCTTTCGGGGCGGAACATTTCCGGATGCTGCCAGAGCTTACAGAAGACGTCCTGAACTACTTCTTCGGCAAGGCCGCGATCGCCGAGCACGCGGAAGGAGAGCGAGAAGAGGCGTTGCCCATACGCACGATAAAGTTCAGTGATCGCTTCGGGATCGCGCAGGCGAAGACGGTGCAGCAGTTCGTTTTCCTGCGGATCCTGGGACACAGGCGCTGGCTCTGGGTGCGGGCGGAAGTCCATTCCGGTCTTAGGAAAATCAGGGCCGGGAGGCTGGAATGGATTGTAAACCGGAGGCAGTGCTGGGAGGCAATATCCTGGCGCGGGAAAGCGGACAATGCTTGTGAAGTGTGGCGCCTGGCATCGCATCCTTAATAGAGGCAATGGACAGGTCCTGAGTCCAGGTTGAAAACCGGGAAGGGTGACGGTACACTCTGATATAGGACTGCTTTAGTCGTATATCGACGCGCGATAGGCCGTGGTTGTACCGCGGCCTGACGATTGGATCGACAAGCGGACCGGGAATTGTAGGGAGAGCTGAATGAGCACTGATATGAATGTCGTCCACGAGATGGCCGCGAAGGACTACGAGTGGGGATTCGTCACGGACATCGAGGAAGACCGGATTCCGAAGGGGCTGGACGAGGGCGTGATCCGGATGATTTCGGCGAAGAAGAACGAGCCGGAGTTCATGCTGGAGTGGCGGCTGAATGCTTATCGGTACTGGGCGAGCCAGGAGAAGGCCGACGCGGAGCCGAAGTGGGCGAATGTGCACTTCCCGCCGATTGATTATCAGAATATTGCGTACTACTCCGCGCCGAAGCAGAAGAAGACGCTGAACAGTCTCGATGAAGTAGACCCGGAGATTCTGCGGACGTACGAGAAGCTGGGGATTCCGCTGGCGGAGCAGAAGCTGCTGGCGAATGTGGCGGTCGATGCGGTTTTCGACTCGGTGAGCGTGGCGACGACGTTCAAGGCGAAGCTGGCGGAGGCGGGCGTGATTTTTTGCTCGTTTTCCGAGGCGGTGCTGAAGCATCCGGACCTGGTGAAGAAGTATCTGGGATCGGTGGTGCCGCACACGGATAACTTTTATGCGGCACTGAACGCCGCCGTCTTCAGCGATGGGTCGTTCGTGTATGTGCCGAGGGGCGTGCGCTGTCCGATGGAGCTGTCGACGTATTTCCGGATCAACGCGGCGGAGACAGGGCAGTTTGAGCGGACGCTGATTGTCGCCGAAGAGGGCGCCTACGTGAGCTACCTCGAAGGCTGCACGGCTCCTATGCGCGACGAGAATCAGCTGCACGCGGCGGTGGTGGAGCTGGTGGCGCTGGATAACGCGCAGATTCGGTATTCGACGGTGCAGAACTGGTATCCAGGCGATAAGAACGGCAAGGGCGGGATCTACAACTTCGTGACGAAGCGCGGCAAGTGCCTGGGGCGAAATTCGAAGATTTCGTGGACGCAGGTGGAGACAGGCTCGGCGATCACCTGGAAGTATCCGTCGTGCATTTTGCAGGGGGATAACTCGGTGGGCGAGTTCTACTCTGTTGCGCTGACGAACAATTATCAGCAGGCGGATACGGGGACCAAGATGATCCATCTGGGGAAGAACACGAAGAGCACGATCGTGTCGAAGGGGATCAGCGCGGGCCACGGGCAGAATACCTACCGCGGCATGGTGAAGATCATGAAGGGCGCGACGGGAGCGAGGAATTACACGCAGTGCGATTCCCTGCTGATCGGCGATAAATGCGGCGCGCATACCTTCCCGTACATCGAAGTCAAGAATGCGTCGGCGCGGATGGAGCATGAGGCGGCCACGTCGAAGATCGGCGAGGATCAGCTGTTTTATCTGCAACAGCGTGGGATCAAGACGGAAGACGCTGTGTCGATGATCGTGAGCGGATTCTGCAAGCAGGTTTTCAAGGAGCTGCCGATGGAGTTTGCGGTTGAGGCGCAAAAGCTGCTGGCGGTGAGCCTGGAAGGCAGCGTGGGGTAAAGCAGGGAATAGGGAATAGGGAATAGAAAAGCGCGGATCATATTGAGACGAGGGGAACGGATGAGTTTGCTGGAGATTAAAAATCTGCATGTGCAGGTAGATGGGAACGAGATCCTGAAAGGGATTGACCTGACGGTGAATGCCGGCGAGGTCCACTCGATTATGGGGCCGAACGGGTCGGGCAAGAGCACGCTGGCGCAGGTGCTGGCGCGCCGCGATGCGTATGAGGTGACGAAGGGGTCGATCCTGTTTGAGGGGAAAGACCTGCTGGAGATGAAGCCGGAAGAAGCGGCGTGCGAGGGCGTGTTTCTGGCGTTTCAGTATCCGGTGGAGATTCCGGGGATCGGTAATACGTATTTTCTGCGGTCGGCGCTGAATGCGCAGCGCAAGCATCGCGGACTGGAAGAGATGGACGCGATGGATTTTCTGCCCATGTTCCGAGAGAAGCTGAAGCTGCTGGAGATGGACGACAAGCTGATGAATCGCTCGTTGAACGAGGGCTTCTCGGGCGGCGAGAAGAAGCGCAACGAGATTCTGCAGATGGCGGTGCTGGAGCCGAAGCTGGCGATTCTGGACGAGACGGACTCAGGGCTGGACATCGATGCCCTGCGCATCGTGGCGGGCGGCGTGAATTCGCTGCGGAGCCCGGAGCGGGCGATGCTGGTCGTGACGCACTATCAGCGATTGCTGAATTACATCGTGCCGGACTTTGTGCACGTGCTGGTGGATGGGCGGATTGTGCGTTCGGGCGGCAAGGAGCTGGCTCTGGAGTTGGAGGAGCGGGGCTATAGCTGGACCGAACACGAGCCGGTTGGAGCGCGGTCGTGAGGGAGACGGCGGTGGCGACGGTCGAACATCTGGAGAGCTGGCTCGAAAACTTCACGGAATTCGAGAAGCAGGCCGCGGGACAGAAGCTGCCGTGGCTGAAGAAGCTGCGCGAAGATGCGTTTGCGCGCTTCTGCGAAGTGGGATTTCCGACGACGCGGGATGAAGACTGGCGGTTCACGAACGTGTCGGCGATTGCACGAACGCAGTTTCGGCCGGCGAAAACCACGAGGCTGGCGCCGGGCGATACGACAGCGTGGCGCGTGGATAATGTCGCGGCGACTCTGGTGTTCGTCAATGGGCGGTTTGAGAGGGAGCTTTCGAAGCTGGATGGTCTGCCGAAGGGCGTGACGGTGGCGAGTCTGCGGGAGCAGATCGAGACACATCCAGAAGAATTAGAGAAGCACCTGGGCCGGTATGCGGAGATGAAGCGGGACCCGTTCGTCGCGCTGAATACGGCTTTCCTTGGCGATGGGGCGTATGTGCACGTGGCGCGGGGCGTGGTGCTGGAAGCGCCGGTGTATCTGCTGTATCTCTCGACGAAGGAAGATACGCCGACCATGACCCATCCGCGAAACCTGATCGTGGCGGAAGACGAAGCCGCAGTCGCCGTGATCGAGGATTATGCATCGGTGGGTGGCGAGTCGGTGGTGTTTTCGAATGCAGTGACGGAGCTGATCGCGGGCGAAAGCACGGTGGCGCAGCATTATCTGATCGAACGCGAACATCTGAAGGCGTTCAACGTGTCGACGCTGCGGATCGAGCAGGGACGGAGCGCCAATGTGGCGTCGCATTCTCTGCTGCTGGGTGGAGGCCTGGTGCGGAACAATGTGCATCCGGTGCTGGCGGGCGAAGGCGGCGAGTGCCTGATCAACGGGCTGTTCTGGGGCACGGGACGGCAGCATCTGGACAACTACATGCACGTGGAGCACGCGGCCCCGCATTGCGGGAGCCGGCAGTTCTACAACGGCATTCTGGATGGGCAGGCGCATGGGGTCTTCCATGGCCGCATCGTGGTGCACAAAATTGCGCAGAAAACCGATGCGAAGCAGACGAATCGCAACCTGCTGCTGAGCGACGACGCGCAGATCGATACCAAGCCGCAGCTGGAGATCTATGCGGACGATGTGAAGTGCACGCATGGCGCAACGATTGGGCAGATTGAGGAGAACGCGTTGTTTTATCTGCAGTCGCGCGGCATCAGCGAAGCGGAGGCACGCAAACTGCTGCTGATGGCCTTTGCGGAGGAGTGCGTGGACCGGATGCAATCGAGTGTGGCGCGGGAGCATATCGAGCGGCTGATCGCGGAGCATTTGCTGTTGATGGAGAGCGCCAGCCGGTATCAGCCAGCGGGGCGCGTGGTGGAAAGACGAGTGGAGGAGATTGGATGAGCGCCGCAACCGCTGTGCCGATTCGCGAGAAGGCCGTGAAGTTGCCGTTCGATGTGGAGAGAATTCGCAGGGATTTTCCGATTCTTCAGAGCAAGGTTCATGGGCATCCGCTGGTCTATCTCGACAACGCGGCGACGGCGCAAAAACCACAAGCGGTGATTGACGCGATCGTGCGGTATTACGAGAGCGAGAACGCAAATATCCATCGCGGCGTGCATTATTTGTCGCAGCTGGCGACGGAGGAATTCGAGAAGGCGCGGGAGACGGTACGCGCGTTTGTGAACGCGGCTGGGGCGAAGGAGATTATTTTCACGCGCGGGACGACGGAGGCCATCAATCTGGTGGCGCAGACCTATGGACGGGTGCACGTCGGGACGGGCGATGAGGTGCTGATTACCGCGATGGAGCACCACTCCAATATCGTGCCGTGGCAGATGCTGTGCGAGGAAAAGGGCGCGAAGCTGCGGGTTGCGCCGATGAACGACGCGGGTGAGTTGCTCCTGGACGAATACAAGAAGCTGCTGGGGCCGCAAACGAAGATCGTCGCGGTGGGCCATGTGTCGAATGCGCTGGGAACGATCAACCCCGTGCAGCAGATGATTGCAGCGGCGCATGCGCACGGGATTCCGGTGCTGGTGGATGGGGCGCAAGCGGTGCCGCATCTGGCGGTCGATGTGCAGGCTCTGGATGCGGACTTCTACACCTTTTCCGGACACAAGATGTACGGGCCGACGGGGATTGGCGTGCTCTATGGGAAGGCCGCTTTGCTGGAGGCGATGCCGCCTTACCAGGGCGGCGGGGACATGATCAGCTCGGTGACGTTTGAGAAGACGACGTACAACAAGCTGCCGCACAAGTTTGAAGCAGGCACGCCGGATATGGCGGGCGTGGCGGGGCTGAAGGCCGCGATCGATTACATGAACGGAATTGGGATCGCAAAGATTGCCGCGCACGAGCACGATCTGCTGGAGTACGCCACGAAAGTAGTAGGGGCGTTGCCGGGCGTGAGGCTGATCGGGACGGCAAGGGAGAAGGCCAGCGTGCTGTCATTCGTGCTCGACGAAGTGCATCCGCACGATATCGGGACGATTCTGGATCAACAGGGGATCGCGGTTCGCACGGGACACCATTGCGCACAGCCGGTGATGGAGCGGTTTGGGGTTCCGGCGACGGTGCGGGCTTCGTTTGCGATGTACAACACGCGGAGCGAAGTGGATGCGCTGGTGCGAGGGCTCGGCAAAGTGCATGAGGTGTTTGCGTAATGCCGGAGCTGAGGGATCTTTACCAGGAAGTGATCCTCGAGCACAGCAAGGCGCCGAGGAATTACAAGGCGCTGGAGAGCTCGAATCACAAGGCAGAGGGGTATAACC
>Ga0302319_10005850_pt1 | contig 24561 bp, 21 predicted proteins | sample Bog_T0_2_FD_203319 | JGI IMG/M metagenome (GOLD analysis project Ga0302319, IMG submission 203319) | Peat permafrost microbial communities from Stordalen Mire near Abisko, Sweden - Bog_T0_2 | ecosystem: Environmental > Terrestrial > Soil > Wetlands > Peat | place: Sweden: Abisko, Stordalen Mire...
CGTGGGCATGAACGATCCCCAACTACTGGCCAAGACTATCATGGCATTTGCCTGCCTCTCATTTCTGACCGCTGCGGAACGCAGGAACGGTTACGCAGCGCCCGTGCTGGCGATGGTTTTTGCCGGATTTTTCAAGGACAACATCATCACGATACCCCTTGCCGCCATGGTATGGCTGCTCATCCACGATAGGCGTCAGTTTGTGAAATGCGCCCTGCTGTCGCTCGCTGCGATCGCGGTCGGATTTGCGGCCTGCCGCCTTGTCTATGGACGGAATTTTTGGTTTAACTTCACATCGCCCAGGGCATTCTCTATCGACGATGGAATTGCCGCCCTCCCCGACCTGCAATGGGTCGCCGTGGGTCTTGTCGCATGGACCTGTGTGGGCTGGGTCAAGCGCGCTGATCCGCGGATCCAATTCTGCAATCTTCTTGTGGCAATAGGGTTACCCGTCTTTTTTCTGCAAAGGTGCGGGAGCGGCGTGGATGCGAATGCACAGTTCGATCTGGTAATCGGTGTATCCATCGGGGTCGGCATGGCCTTTGCGCTCGCGGATCAATTGCCGCTGGCCCGCCGTTTCAGCCCCGATCATTTGCGGCTCGCCCTGCTGCTGGCTGTTTGCGCAAGGCTTGCCGCTTCTACAAGTCTTGAATCGGTCCGGTTGTTCACCGATCCCTCCTTCCACACCGCCATTAGGGACAGCGAAGAGCAAATGGCTAATACGGTGGCCCGGGTGCGTGCCATCGAAGGTGACGTCTATTGCGATCCGATGGTGTCATACCGCGCGGGAAAACCTTTTGCCGTGGATGAATTCAACGCGTTGGAACGAATCGGCGCGGGCAAGCTGCCTGGGGATGCGATCGACAAGTGGCTCGACAAAGGAGACCTGACGTATGTGGGCGACCCTCCGAACTATGTGCTGCCACCATAGTGGAGGAATCGGACTGTTAGTTCTTCGGAGTTGCGCCCGTGTGGCACTCGGCACAGGAGAAATCAGAATACTCCGCATCGATGTGCATGAAGGTATACCCGGCCGGATTGACCTTTTCAAGATCTGCACCGCTTCCCTGTGCTATGATCAGATGACACGACTTGCAGTCGTTGGCCTTCACCATTGGCTTTCCGTCTGCGGTCTTGTGTTTGCCGTCGTGACACCGGAAACAGCCATCCCATTCCTTGTGGCCGATGAAATCAGGATGAACCCGCCAGTCCGCCTTCATTTCAGGGAAAAAATTGGTGCGGTAAATCTCCTGCGTCTCCGCAACAATGGCCTTCACGTCCTTGCGTTCCGGGTACGCGGACTTGAGGGAGGTATCTATTTTTTGCATCGCTTCGGATTCGGTGGTGTAAGGCTCAACCAATGCGGCCACCATCTTTGCCTTTACCCACGGAATGTTGGTATCGATCAATCCGCTTGCAAGCGCATGATCCACTGCGTCGTTGGGTGTGCGGAATTTGTGCGAGGGACGGTTGTGGCAATCCATGCAGTCCATCCGTCGGATCGGGTATTTCGACGGGTCATCCTTGAAGTCAGGACTGCGATATTCGGTAACGACGCCATTGGGATCGGTAAAGCGCACCCAGGGGATGGAATGTTTATCCACATCAGGGGAGATGAATTCAACCTTGTTGGCAAGGTTCATGTGCCAGTGAATACCGCCTACCGGTCCGCGTGCGGGGTCGCCGCCACCGACTTTGAGAATGAGGCGCACGGTGAACGGCGTGTTCTTTTCATCGGACAGGAAGTGCTGGTTCGTTCGCAACAAATCACCGGTGTATTTTAGCGGCCAGTGACAGGTTTCACAGGTTTCCTGGGCGGGGCGCTGCTTGTCGGCGGTCAGGCGGATGGGACGGTCGAAATCATTGCACACGGCGTGGTACAACTGGCGGACGCCATTGACCTTCGTCCTGATATAGGCAGCCGCGCCGGGTCCAACGTGACATGCCACGCAGTCCACGCGCGCGTGCGGGGAATGCTGGGCGGTGACAAACTCGGGCTTCATCGGAACGTGGCATGCCTGCCCGCAGAATTGGACAGACTCCGTGTAATGATAGGTCTGGTAGCTGCCCAGCGCCGTCATGAACAAAAACAGCACGCTGAGCGATGCGAAGGCAGTCAGGATTTTTCGGTCGCGTGGACGCGCCAGATCGATGGAAATGACCGGCACCGCCCCCGGGATGGCCTGGCGAACCTGCTTGAGCTGGACCCAACAGCCAAGCACTACCAACCCAATGCCGAGAAAAAGAAATCCCGGTGCCACCACATAGGCCAGAATGCCCATGTAGGGGTTTCCGTGATGAGCCAGAATATCTACCGCAAAAAGCAGCAGAAATGCAAAGAAACTCCCGGTGGCGATGACCGTCCCCGCAAGGCTGATCCAGTTACGAATCAGACTGCGCAATCTTAAACGCCCTTCGGGTACATTATCCACTTATTTGGAGTCAACAGCTCGCGATCTATCGCGCTTTTGCAGCTATGCTGCCGGCTGATTATTTTTTTAAACTGCGAATGTAGGCTATCAACCCCTTGATTTGATCGTCAGTCAGCCTGTCTTTGTAGGACTTCATCTTGTTCTTGCCGTCATGAATGATTTTTGAAGCCTCTTCATCCGTAAACTTTGCCTGCACCTTCGGGTCGCGGTAATCCGCAACGCCTGCTTTCTTGCCCATGATCGTGTTGCCGCTGCCATCCTTGGCATGGCAACCGGCACAACTCGTGTTCCAGGTATCGGCGGCGCTGTCGGCAAAAACTACTCCGCCGAGAGAAATGAGTAATCCTGCAATAATGAGGGGTTTTGATTTCATGGTATTATTTTATGACTGATTGGTGTTTGTTGGCAAGCCTGTCGTGACCATTATCTTTGTGGTCAGAATCGGATTTGCAGGCTGGTGTAAATCGTTTGCGCGGTGAAGTTATCCAACCCGCCGGATAATTGATCGCGATACATGTCAAAAGAGTACTTCAGCATTACGCGGACATTCTTCGAGATCTGGCGGCTGATGCTCGCCGAGACGTCATGTTCCGAGCAGCCTGCTCCATAGGGGACGCCAATGGATGAATCGTTCACATAGTTGTCCGCCCGATAGTAGGAGTAGTTCGCGTCGAGGTCCGTCTTGTCATCAATCTTATAACCGGCCCCGATGCCGGCGGTCCAATAGTCGTTCCTGAAGGTCATGACGGCCGGAATCTGAACAGAGGCAGGAGAAGACGTATTGTTCAACACATAAGAGGCATTTCCCTGGATAAAAAGGCGGTCCAGGGGACTCCACGTGACGCACTCGGTGAGCATATTGTTGGTCATGGCGCCACTCTCCCCGTTCGCTGCTACGAGTGTAGTCAGGAAGGGATCAGGAGGTGCCGTTGCTCCCCATTGGGAATCGATTTTGGTATATTGAAAATCGTACCGGCTGACCAGCGAGATATTGGACAACGGCCGCCATGTGACCCGCAAATTCACGTCATCTGTATTCCAATTCTGGTTGAGCAGCCTCTGGTTGCCGTCTCCCGTATCACTGTTGAGGAGGTTCTGGTCGAAATCCTCCATCTGGTGGTAATACTGAAACGACACGTTCAGCCGCGAAAGCGGGTACCAGTTCGCTCCGGCGGTGTATTTCTGCCTAAGGCGCGATATATTGGAATCCAGGTTGGTGTTGGTGGAGGTGGGGCTGAAGTCTTGACGGGTTTCATTTTCCTCCTCCCAGTCGCCCTGTGCATAAAATACCCAGTTTTCCAGCCCCGTGTAGCGCAGTTCAAGGCTCTCGGCCACGTTGATAAAGTCATCCAAGGTGGCGATCGAGGTGGGGGTTGCGGTGATTCCGGGGGAAATTATTACGATCGGCACTTTGACCGCGGCTTTTCCTTTTCCTACGGTGATTGATCCATTTGTCTGGTTGAATGTTGTATTATAAAGTGAATTGCTGTCGGTATCGTTGCTTTCGATGCGGACTGACGGTGTGATCGTCAGGGACTCAACGGGTTCCCACCTGGCACTAAGGGTGGCCACATTTTGACTGTTCATCGATCCGCCGCCAAGGTTGACAAATTCGCTGCTGTTGGAATAGACGACCTGGTTGCCGATTACAAAGTATCCGGTTCCGAAAGGGGCGCCGTTTTCACCCCCGTTGATTTGGCTGCCTCCTATGCTGCTGTTCATCGATGTGTAGGAGTAACCCAGGGTCACCCAGAGCTTGTCATTGAAGCGCGTCACCGAGGAAAAGTTACCGTTGAAGAGATCCAGGCTCTCCTGGTTTTCTTCCGTCACATAGTAATTACCCGCCGCGAGGGGGATGTTGTTTCTATTGTTTGCCAGTGCTGTAGGCGGAGTACCCGGAAGATTGTTCTGGTGGAGAGAATCGTCAATGGTGTCGTGTTCGTAGCGCATCCCCAACTCAAAATCGGTGTTGCTAAGTGTCTTTTTGATGTCCAGCGTGAAAATATCGCGCTTTTCGTTGATGTCATAGAACGAAGGCACGATTTTGCGCGTGCTGGAATTGGGGGACACATTGGGAATTCCGGTTTGCGTGGTGGATGCCCATTCCGTCGAATCCTCCTGTCCGTTGCGAAACATATGGTCGTAACGGAGTGTTATTTGAGGCAGGCTCGGCACCTGGAGGCCGAGCTCGATCCAGGCATCGCCCCGGTCCAGCGCAAATGCATTGGTGGCGGGCGGGACGAACACGCCGTCTGGAAACGCCTTGTCAGGCGACAGATAACCTCCGTACGGAGAGCTCCACGTGCGAAACTCCGTGTAACCCGCGCGGATATATCCGACATCGGGCAGCGACAATTCAAGTTTCACCTTGTAATCGTTGTTGGCGAAGATCGCATGGCCATCCAGGGTCAATTGGGCTTTGTTGGCGAAGGCTTCCTCCAGGTGCATATCCTCAATGCCTCCGAATACCGAACTTGATAAGCCATGCTCTTGTGAGAATTGGGCCTTGTCGCCCCGAACCATCAGCCCGCCAAGGGACAAATCCACCCAGTTATTGTAAGTGGGGTCATCGGCCGCAGGTTCGATGGGGGATTTGCTGCTGGTTGCATCCCCCGCGGCCTGCAGTGAATGTCCGCCCAACAATCCGGCGCAGAGAGCAATGACGCCAAGGCGGACAGCATGTTGCAACCGATTTAGTGTGAAGCCAGTCAAATGTCTCATATAGGGGGTGGTTAGTATCTCAGATGCGAATTAACTTGAGAACCATGCACAGCTTGGTGGCAACCACCGGACCAGCACGTGCCTTGCGCCATCCTTACATTGTGGTTTTGATCGCCCAAATTAAGTGCTCCGGGCGTGGACTGCTGCTGGAAGTGGCACTTCAGGCAGAGCATCTGGTTTCGCTGCGTCAACAACTTATCATTGACGGAACCATGCGGGTCGTGACAAGTCACGCATCCCTCGCGCAATGCTTCGTGTGGGAATACAAACGGCCCCCTCTGCTCGATGTGGCACTGGAAGCAGACTTCGTTCTTGCCCATCAGATTCGTGGCACCGCCGCCCTTGAGCATTGAGCCTTTGTGGGGATTATGGCAGTCAGCGCAACTCATTCTGCCTTCCAGCACACCGTGGTGGTAAGGCAGGTTAAACTTGGCGCGGATTTCCAAATGGCATTGGAAACAGGTTTCCGGATCCTTGCGGGGATTGATGATCGTGTTCGCCGCACCACCGGACTGGACGTGCAGACTGCCGGGGCCGTGGCATGATTCGCAACCCGCGTTTTCCGCATTCTTGCCTTTCGCCTGCAATCGCGCATGGTCGGCGGTCGGGAAATCGCGTGCGATCACTTCGTGACAGTCCGCACAAGCCTTCGATCCTACAAACTTCGCGCCCGGGATGCTGGGCGGAGCCATGATTGTCTCGGTTGTACTGCACGAAATCATCACGAGGGCGAGCGCGGCACACACACCGGAAAGCCACAAGAGCTTTGCGTGCCGGGATTGAAAGCTTCGACCGAGTGAGAGACACACTTGGAAAATCGCGCGCTTGTTCATGAGGGTTTTTGCTTCGTCATTTGAATGCCTTGTCTGTTGATTTGTGTCTTGGAACGCCAGCGAGACTATCGGATACAATCGTTCAAAGCCATTCTTTTAAACGTACCTATCTTGTCAGGGGCTTGACATTTATCGCGTTTCAACCCGACCGGCAAATTACCCGCAAAGCCTCATAAATACAGGGAAATACAGGGGCGCATGCTTGTCTGAATCAAAAACATCCTGTGACAATTGAGGATAAGTGTTTTCACGGTGCCGCAAAATCAATATGCGGCTGCATCGGCCTTGCAGGATGGCCCCGGACCGGGGTGGAAACTGCGCCAGCGGTCCAGGGGAATGGAGGCAATCGCCATCAGCGCCAGTTGGCTGATTATGAAGCCGGCGAGCCAGGGCACCGCCTTGTTCATAAAGCCGTAGGAATGCAGGCCGACGCCGAGCATATTTACCCCGAACCACGAAAAGCTCGTGATGATGTTCCCGACCAGCGCCATCACCATCATCCCTCGCTGCCGGATATAACCGCCCCATCGCGCATGCAGGGTGACCGCGCACCAAAGCACTATCAGCAGCGCCCCGTTTTCCTTTGGATCCCAGCCCCAGAAGCGTCCCCACGACTGGTCGGCCCAGATGCCGCCCAACACCGTCCCTACAAAACTGAACAATGTCGCAAAGCAAACCACGCCATAGGTCATGCGCGTCAGCGATTGCGCCGATTCCTTCGTCAGCGAGCTGGTAAACACCCCGCGCACGATGTAAATGGTCGCCAGCGTTCCCGCAAGAAACATCGCGGCGTAGCCCGTCGTGATGGCAACCACGTGGGTTGCGAGCCATATATTCGTATCGAGCACAGCCTGCAGCATTTCCAGGGTGTCGCCACTGCTCGACAAGTGGTGGGCGATGACAAGCGTGATGAATCCGATCACCGCGGCGCAGGCCAGTCCAATGCCGTCCTTGTAAATCTTCTCAAGGATCAGCCCGATGATCACCGTTCCCCAGCCGATGAATATCGCCGACGAGTACAGATTCGTGACCGGCGGACGCCCCTGCAAATACATCCGCGAACCGAGTCCGAAGGTATGCACGGCAAGCGCGAGCAACAGCACGTAAAAGGCCGCACGATTCAAGCTCCGGCTCCATCCCAGCCACGAGGAGCAGACCAGCAGGAACGCAAGCACATAAAGCCCCATGGCCTGGTAAAACGGCGCAAGCTGGTTGAAAAGAAACTCATAAGCCGCGCGGCCCGTGGCCTGCCCCTCGTGCTTTGCCATCCAGTCCGTGAGGTCGCGCGCCTGCTGGTTGAATAACGCGGCGTCCCCGGCGCGATAGGCGTCGCCTATCAGCGCGTAAGCCTTCGCAACGGGGTCAACCCTGCCCGTGGAAATCGTCCGCAGCAGGCTCGCGCCGACCGACTGCCATTCTTCCCTCGGCCCGGAATCCGGCGGCACGGGCAGCACGTAACCCATCTCGGACATGGTATCGTAACGCGCGGTGAATTCCGCAAACGCATCGAATTTTTCCTTGTCGAATTTTTCGCCCTTCGCCCGCCGGCTGGTGGCTTCGATTCCCGCCGGCATCGCCTTCAAGTACGCCTCGATCTCGTCTGCAAACCCATCCACAACCTCGGGCTGCAGGCTGTTTTTCAGGCGCTGGTAGAGTATCATTGAATTGCGCAGGTTGAAAATCGCGGTCTGGTAGGGCGTGCGCTTGGCTGACTCGACGCTTTCCACCGTTTTTCCCTGTCCGTCGATTTTTTCCAGGAACGGCTGGAGTTCCGCATAGCTGAAATACTTTCTCTCATTTTGCTGCCAGCCGAACAAGCCCAGTACCTCGGGATTGTTGATCACGAATGCAGGGTAGCTGTCGGCGACGGAGGCTTTGAATAGCACGTCCGCCAGCCAGTGCGTGGCGTCGATGTTCCGGCCGTCATCCAGGTGCAGCGTCTGTTTCCCGCGGATGATGACCAGTGATGTGCGCGCCACCGTGTCGAACGGTTTCTTGCGGCCGTCGGAGAGCACGGGAATTTTTCCAAACGTGACGAAGTCAAAATCTCCCGGCACGGTTTTTTGCGGGCGCGAGTTCGACACGAGCCACAGCACTGCAAACGCCAGGACTATCCATGGAAAATTGCGTTTCATGGCGCGGGGACAGTGTTGCGCTTGCGTGAAAATTCGGCGAAATGATACAAAAACTGGAATAGCAGTCCCGCGCCGACGATGATGCAGGCGATATAAGGCGCGACGAAACTGGGATTATGCACGACTTGAAGAATCGTTGCCGTGTCGTCCTTCTCGAAGCCGGACTGGTAAAACGTCTCGCCGCGGTACCGCAGCGGATGGTTCATGTAAATGAGTACATCGCGGTCCTCCTTCCGGTCGGGGTCGATGAGTGCAACGCGGCTGGCAAAATTCTTCGGGATCTCGGTTCCGGCAATACGCTCGTGCGTGAATTTTCTCAGCGTCAGGCTGTATGGCTTGTAATAACGCGCCGCGCGCATCTCCACCCGCCATGTCTTCCCGGCGTACTGAAATGTCTGCGGGGCGCCAAGCTGGTCGGACACGAGCCATGTGCCCAGCGATTCCGCGGTGACTTCGCTACCGGTCGGGATCGGGGCGATCTCGATCACCGCGCACTCCAGATCCCGGTCATTCTCCGCGGTCGCGCGTGGAATTTCCGACACCGCGAGACGCGAGCCCACGCCCTCGGTGGCTGCGGGCCCCGCTTTCGGCCCTGCCTTTTCCAGCGGCTGGAGCTGCGAGTTCTGGTAGAAATGCCGCACGATGATCCGGAACGGAAGGCTGCCATGCTCGATCGTCCCTCCCCGCCGCAACAGCCCGTCGGGGATCGCGGTGACCTGGTCAAGCTCCTTGTCCGACTCATCGATCACCGCCAGCTCCATGTTGCGCGAATCCTCGGAATAGTTTTTGGTTTCGCCCGGTGTCAGCCGCATGAAACTTTCGACCGCAAACAAATCGGTGAAAAGTCCGCCCGCCAGCATCACGATGAGTCCGGCATGCGTGAGTTGGATGCCGAATTTCCGCCACGTCCACCGGAACCTGCGCACGTGGGCGGTGATCAGGTTGACCAGCAACACGCCGCCGAGCAGATGGCCGCCGGGGAACACCGGTATTCTCAGTCCTTGTGACACGGCGGGCCACCAGACGAAAAGGCTCTGAAAATAGCGCTGCTGCACTTCATGAATGCCGAAATTCACCTGCGCCAGCGTGCCGGCGAAGACCAGCACAATCGAGGCAACAAGACAAATGATCGTCAATTTTAGCGACGAGACGAAATCAAAAAGCCGGTGCCACATTGCGATCACGGGTGAAATTGGACCGACTGCAAAAATTTTGCAAATCCGGCTTTCTCGGCGACAGCCAGTTGGTCGGGGGCGATCAGTTTGAAAAACCAGCTCTGTCCGTCGACCCGCGCCCAGCCGGCCAGGATGTGTGCCTTGGGCCCGGTCATGTCCACCGTAAGAATCTCGCCATCCTTGCACGTCACCGGGACGATCAGCGGTTTCAACTCGGCGTCACCCACCGCTTCCAGGCCTATCTGTGAGCGCCAGCGGTTCACGTTCCCAAGATCGCCGCCGCCATCGCCTCCAAAAACGCTCACCGAAATATCCGCCGTTTCGTTATTCTGCCCGGCTACTGCAAAACTCGCATAGCGCATTGATGTTGGCGCGACCGTTTTCCAATCCTCCGGGACTTCCCATTTTATCCGGGGCTTTTCCGCATCAGCCATCGGAGGCGCCGCTGCAACCGGGGCCGCTGGAGCCGGTGGGGCCGCCGGGGCTGCGCCGGCAGGTGCCTCGGTCAGCTTTACGGTGGCGATCCATTGCTTGAAAGCCTCTTTCTGCGCCTCGGCCAGCGCTGCATTTCCGCGCATTTTGAAGAAGATTGTCCCGGCGTCGCTGGATGCAATGCCCCCGACGATCCGCCCGTCCTTGGCCGCGTCCGCACCCTGCGGCAATCCTTCGAGGTCGACCACCGTCACATCACCGAGCGGCGAAGTCACATGCTGTGCCATCTGCGCGAGTTGTTCCGCGGTGATCGCGGGCTGGCCGAGTTGCGTCAGCCACCGGTTGATATTATCGAGCACGCCGCCTGCCGCACCGGCAAGGGTCACCAGTGAAATATCCGCCATTGCCCCGTTGTCGCCTTTCACGAGGTAGCTCGCCTGTCGCATCGACGAAAGGGGCTGCACCTCCCAATTCGATGGAGGGTTTCCCGTCAATTGGGAAGTCTGTCCGGCGGTCGCGCCGGATTCCACGGGGGCGCTCATTGGAGGCATGCCGCCCGTTCCAGGGCTTTCCGCTGGTGAAACTCCGGGGGCGGCGGATTCCGGCTCCGCTTTCGAAACGCGGTAAACCTTGATCTCATCCTTGTCCTTGCAACCGGAAAACAGGGCGCACAACAGAAACAGGCCGGAATAGAACAGTGTTCGATGGGATCTCACGAAATCAATGCCATGTTCTCGGCGGGCATCAGTGGTGTACAGATTTTTGCGCATTTTCACTTTTAAACTAAAGACAGGTTGATTTGCCGTTTGTTCTTTCAGATTTGTATTTTTCTGCACCGTTGTTATTCTGATCGCTTACACATCATTGTGTCAAGGGGGCGGCTGCCAAATAACCCGCATCACACAAACAGTCAGCCACCACTCTTTCTCAATGCACTCAGCAAACAGGATTTGAGCACGTAACTCTTGTCCTCGTTTGTCCTGTTGCAACCAGATCTTGTCCCTGCATCGCACATTGACGAACCTTTGCTGTAAAATAATCGATGCATCCACTTGGTGGATCGACAAAGGAAGCCTTACCTATGTGGGCGGCCCTCCGAACTACGTGCTGCCGCCCTGGTTGCGGGTGCGCGAACTTCAAGGCTCCGGCTCAATCTTGATTGTATGATCGACCGGCACAACCAGCGCAGCCGCCTCGGAGAAAAGCTTCGTTTCCTGTGCCATCCCGTCAGCGGCGACTTTGTCCAACTCCGCCCCGGAGTTGGGCGCGATGGTCTTGAACATGGATACATTGTGCAGCAAGGATCTTATGAAGAGGCTTTCCTGCGCCTGTTGCGCCTGCACCGCCGTATCGACTTTTCTGAACTGACTGCAAAACGGATTCACCAGAAATTCAGCCGCGAGATTGATTCCCCTGGCCAGGTCGGCGGCGGGAAATTCCTTGGTCACAGCGCCCCAGGTCACCTTTGCCTTGGCGCCCTTGAGCCCCTCCACCACGAGCAGATAGCGGTTCAAGTCAGCGTTGAAGGGCAAAAAACTCAGGACGCTCCCCTCAGCCTGCCCGGGTTTGTCCGGTGTGCCTTGGAAACAAAAAGGATAGCGCGTGCTTTCCACTTCCACCGTTCCGTTTTGACAGGAGACAATCTTTTGCCCCGGCGTGCCCGTGGCGGTGCCGGCGGCGAGATCGACCTTGATCGTGCCGATCGCGCCGTCGCACCCAAGCGCCTTCAGAAAAACGTAGGCCATCACGATCTGGCCGTTGCCGGCGGGATGAACGCCGATGCCGGTGACGAATGGATACTTATCCCCGTAAGCGGCCTTCGCCTTGGTCATCACATCCATCATCGGGGTGTGCATATCAACAAACATGACCCCCTCCTTGGCGATATCGCTCAGCGTGGCCAGCGTCTTGTTATATTCCTCCGCCGTCGCGCCCGGTCGCCAGAAAGCCGTGCTATCCACGCAGCCTGGGCTCCCCAGGAGGATCGCGCGCACCCCGCCCGCCTTCAGCTTCTCCACGAAGGTGGTCGTTGCCTGCCGGAAAGCGTCCCCGGCGTGCGGCGTCATCGCATTGTAGGCGCCGTCATTCATCCCGTAGCAGGTCGTCACCACGGTGGGCTTGAAAGGAAGAATGTCGCTCTCGATCCGCGCGGCAAATCCCCCGGTAGCTTCCCCCACCCAACCGAATTGCGCAGCCCGCAATCCCTCCACCGGCCGGCACATCAGGAAATATTCCTCCATGAAAGCCGAGTACAACCTTTGCTCGGTGATCGAGTCCCCGCAGATCGCCACCATGTCATTCGGTTGCAACACGGGATCGGCGCGCAGTGGAGCAATGGCAAAAATGAAAGCGGCACCGAGAAATGCGGGGATGGATTTCATGGGATCGATTACCGGGAAAATTGGACGTTGCCGTTGAGGATACTGGCGGAATTTATGGACGCATTCTACTTCTGATTGAATAGATCGCAACTCCATCCTCTCATGGTCCACCCCGGACGATCGGCGCGCGCTAAAATCCCGGGTTGTCGCCTTGAGGCTTGAGACTGTACAGATACTTCACCAAGGAATCCATATCCGCATCGCTTAGCAAATCCTTGAACGCTGGCATGTGAAGGGGCGGCACCGGCCCGTCCGGATTTAATTTCAGGCTGACAGGCACCCCGAGGCGGATCTTCGCTATGAGATCGGCCTTTGTATAGCTGTCGGCCACATGAATCAACGACGGCACTTCCTGTCCCGTTTGCGAATTGATGTTGTGTACTCCGCCTTTGCCGGCAGCGCCGTGGCATGCCACACAGCTTAGTTGTTCATAAAGCTTGAGGCCGGGTTGAAGATCGGCGCTTATTGGGGGCGCGGTCGCCACTACGACCACTGCGGGCGGATTCTCTGTTTTCCGGCGTTGCTCATCGAGATAGCCGGCCGCGATGACCGACCCCAGCAGGATCAGCCCCATTATCCCGACGAGATATTTTTGCGCGTTGATAGTCATAAGAAGGGTTGGTCAACCGACAATTGCTTCCCAAAGGAGAAATACGATGGTTACCATGTAGCACGCCGTTCCGACGAACAGCCACAGGTTCCGCTTGGGCGCGATTTTTTCCAGCACGTCATCGACAAACGGCCAGAAAAACAGGCCGGTCACATAGCAGAGGGTCCCCGCCATCCCGATGCCAATGGAAGTCATCTTAAGCCATCGATACGTGGGGAAGAAATACCATTCCGGCCGGATATGGCCGGGCGTGGCACCCGGCGTTGCCAGCGCTCCGATGCCCGGGGGAAAGAAAACCACGTAATTGACCAGTCCGATGAGGAGGAGCAGTCCGATGATGACCTCTTTCAACATATGATCCGGAAAAAAGGGATAAGTCTCGGTGCGGGGATCATCCTCAAGCTTTGCCACGCCATGCAGCCGCACCATGAGGATGTGAACGCCTATCAGCAGCGACATCGCCATCGGCAGGACGCCAATATGGAAATCGTAGAAGCGGGTCAGCGTGTTCGGGTTCACCGTTGCCCCGCCGCGCAATGCATACAACATCGGTTTGCCCAGCACAGGAAAGTCGGCGATCATGTTGGTGCCGATCGTGGTCGCCCAGTAGGAAAGCTGGTCATAGACCAGGGAGTAACCCGTGAACGCAAACGTGAGGGTAAGCATGAACAGACCGACGCCGAAGAACCAGTTGAACTCCCTCGGCTTGCGGTAGGCGCGGGTGAAAAACACCCGGATCATGTGAAGCAGGACAGTGATAATCATCAACTGGGAAGCGCCCTTGTGGATGCCCCGGATGAACCACCCCATCCGCACCTTGTACGTGATATTGGTCACGCTGGCGAACGCCTGGGCCGGATACGGAACATAATAAAAAGTCAGCAGGATGCCCGTGCAGGCGAGTATTGCAAAGAGCATTGCCGGGGTTCCACCAAGACAGAAAACCCACTGCTTCAGGTGAATCGGCAGCGGCTCCTTCAGCGGCTTCCGCAGCTCTTCCGGATCGACGGGCACGCGTTCATGAAGCCATGAGGTCAGGCGGCTCATACCTTTTCTTCTTTTTGAGTCTTCATCATCACGAAAACTTCGTCAGACTTCACCTTCACATCGATCACATCCAGGGAACGCGGCGGAGGTCCGTAAGTAACTTTCCCGTCGAGGTCATACCTCCCCCCATGGCAGGGGCAGACGAACTCTTTTTTGTCATCGTGGTATTGGACTATGCATCCCAGGTGGGTGCATATCGCCGAGAAGGCGCGAATCTCCGTTCCCACGCTTTCCAGGATCACGGGCCCTTCTGGAAGGTTGACAATGCGCACTCCTCCTGCAGGGATCTCCGTCACTTTGCCTGCGGAGACCTCGACGAGCCTCTCCGGCAGGATCACCGGGTAGAGATATTGGGCAAACCGGAACGCGAGGCTCCCGAGCCCCAGCATGACTCCCACCGCCATGAAACTGTCGGCCAGAAATTCACGGCGGCTGCGGGGTGAGGGAGGGGATTGATTGGCGGATTGCTCGACGTTTGACGTCCCGTTCATTTACTTGGCAGCATCCACGACCTCTTTTACTTTTTTCTGCTCTGCGGCGCTTTCCGCGGGAGGAAGTGCCTTTAGCTTGGCATCCAGCTGGCTCTTTTTACGGACGCTGGAGTCATACACCAGAAAGTCGTAGATGCTTTTGCCATCTCCACTGCCGATGCCGGAGCCGGGCTTGTACATCATGCGCTTGATGTACCGCGACCAGTCGCCGGGCAATACAAAGTCGGAGTTGATGGGCCTGCTCAACTTGTGGCACTGCGCGCACTTCTGGGAAAATACCTGGTAGTCAGCCTGGATGGCTGCGGGGTATTTGGAGACATTGACAGTCGCCGGGCCTTTCTCAAATTTTTCGATACGCGCCTTGGTGTCGGCATCAAGCTCTTCCGCGGCCCATACGACACCTGCCTCGCCAAGGGCTAGCACGGCCAGAATCAGTAGGAATATTGGTTTTGATTTGATAAGCATGGTTGACCTCTTTTTTGTTTTTAACGTGGTGTTATTCTTTCGCTTTTCCTTAGAATCCGTAAGACATCTGGAGGATGAAGTCGCTGTTCGGCAGCGCATTGGGCCCCCTGCTGTGCAGCCATTCGTAGGCGCCTTCAAACTGCAGCGTGCTGGTGAAATAGTACACGACACCCGCCGTGGCGCGGCTCGTTTTCGTCCCGAGCCCGTCGTTCACCACATCGTACCGGGATACCAGCTCGACATTGCTCACGTAAGGCACTTCCAGCCCCAAACCGGCCAGCTTATAGGCTCCCTGCAACCACCAGCCGTCTGGCTTGTAAGTGCCTATGTCTGATGTCCCCACCCACGTATTGATATATTCGCCTTTGAGTTCAAAGTAGGGGCTCACATGCACTGCCGCATCCAGCACGGCCGCAGACCATTGGTTCCCATAGTCGCTCCATTCGCCGGTCTGTCCGGAAATGCCGACTTCGAAATCGTAATGTGGATGCAGCGGCATGAAAAACCCGAGGCGCCCGCCACCGCTGGGATGATTATGCAGGTTGTAGTTATTGTTGCCATCGGAAGTGATGCCGATGTTGCCGCCAAGATCAAGGTTTGGCGTGATCACGTTGCTCAGGCTGTCCGTGTAAAATGAATTCCCGGTACCGTCCACGGAGCTCGGCCCGTTTACGCCATAGATGGAATAGGTGAACTGCTTTCCGGAGTCCCCGACTGGCACGGCCCCGCGTAGCTGTACTCCCACGCCGCTGTCCGGCAATACCGAACGCGAAAGCGGGTCATCCGGCAATTTATTGAGCCAGCCTGCGCCACGCTCCTGGTAAGTGCCCAGCGGCAGCAGCATATCACCGGCTACAACAGTGACATAGTCGTTCAGGATATAATCCAGCTGCGCGAAGCTGAGATCCACTGAAGTCTGGTGTCCGATGTTGCCATTCTGTCCGTTCTGCAGGGAAATCCCGCCATTCTGCAGCGTGACGTCGAAGCCCACTTCAAACAGGATGTTGTCGCTGGCTCGATAGAGGAAGATCGGCGCGAAGTCCGCCAGCGTGAATCCGCTGTGCTGTCCCGACGTCCGTCCGAATTGGACCTCCGCATCTCCAGCCAGCACGACATTGTGTGTCGCCGCATTGGCAATGTTTGCAAGCGGGTCAACCGGTTGCTCCAGCTTCTGCGTCGCGGCATCGGCCTTCTGCTCGGCGTCATTTGCGGTCTCTTTCGTTTTTCCGACCTGCTGTTTCAGTTGGTTGATCGTGTGCTGGTCCTGTTCGTGCGTCTGTTGCAAGGTCTGCACTTTGTCACTGAGCTGTTGGACCTGGGCCGCCAGCTTCTGGAAATCCTCGTCGCTGATCGCTGCCATGGAGCGCGGCGAGTGAATGATACCCGACACGCCTGCCAGGGCGATTACTGCAAAAATTTTAGAGCGAATTTTCATGATATGGTTTTTCTGGGGTGGGCTAGTTTCCGCTCTCTTCCTGGAGATACTTCAGGATCTCCTTGGCCTGCGATGCGGGGATGTTGGCACGCACGCGCATGTGGATCATGATCGTTTGCCACTGGCTCGCCTGGAACTCCTTGGGATACCGCTCCGAGTGGCAGCGGTTGCAGTTTATCGCGTACAGATCAGCTCCGGAAAGCTTCTGGGTTTCAGCGGTCTTTTCCGGCGGTTTTTCCGATTTGGCGTCCCCTCCCGCGTAACCTGCGGTGAGAAATAGCCCGAAAATGCCTGCAGCCGCGGCAGCGAGCCCGATACTGGCGGCAAGTCGCCGCTTCAACGAAATAGGACGGTTCATGGATTTATTATTTTGTGGGGGTTACGGAACCTGTTAATCAACAGCTTGCCGTTTATAGCGGAACAGTAGTACACGAGACTACACGCTGGTTGTCATTTGCTGCTCGTCTATTGGGGTGGATGAAGGGTGGTTTACCCCCGCAATGGCCCGACCGGCGGCTGGGTGCGCAGCGCGGCGCGGTATTCCGTCGGGGACAGTCCTACAAAGCGCTTGAAGACACTGTTAAACCGCGGCACGGACCCGAATCCTGCGACAAATACAACATCGGAGACTCGAAGCGCATCATCAGCGAGCAGGATCTTTGCCTTTATGACGCGGACCTGTGCCACATACTCGGTAAGCGTAATGCCCGTGGCCTTCTTGAAGACCTTGCAAAAATGAAACCGGCTTGCCCTCACATGCCGCAGCACCTGCTCAAACGTGATCGTTTCTCCGGAGTGCGACAGGACGAATTCCTTGGCCCTCCTTACTGTAATCGGCTCACTATCCGGGCTGGCGGTCAGGTCCCGGCCGGCATCGTCGGACAGATGCCGTGCAAACACGCTTAGCAACAGGACAATTGCCTCCAGCTTCCCCATGGTGACAACCGGCGTCTTGAAATAAGCTTCGCGCGCCTTTTTCTCCCATTTTTTGTCCAGGCCACATCCGAGTTTTTTGATCATTGTCTCAAAATCACGTTCAGTCGGCGCCCGGCGGAATACTTGTCCGCTCATCAACGTTGCCACGTGCCTCCCATCAATCACCACCGGCACTGCGATCTCTGTCAGACCCGCAAAGCAATGAACCTGTTGCGCTGCAAGCGTTGCGGCGACACTTCGCTTGGTGTCCGCCTGCGTTTCCAGACAGGCATTACAGCCTTCCGGAATACTCCCGACAAGTGTGCAGAAGGCGTTTTGACCATCTCCAAAGTGGACACGTTGCTTTGGCTCCACGGGTGATACAAGTCTCAGTGACACGCCCGTGGCTTTGCGAAACGCCTCCTCGTAATGCTCAAGAATGGGCATTCGGGCCAGTTCGGCGAATGCCACTGGTTTCATGCGACTAGCAATAACAAAAAAAGAGCCGGAGATACAAGTGAATTCCTTAGGAGCGGATGCGTTTTTCTCTTATAAGTTTGAAAAGTTCCTGCTTGGAACGCATCCGGACTGAATTCCGATGCCCATTTTTATTACGCAAAACTTACAATCTACTTGACATAACTAAGCGGATTTGGCAGAATTTGGAAATGGAAGGCGTTTGCTTTTTCTTCCTTTGCGCTCTTCGCGTCCTTTGCGGTTAAATTCTCCGTCCAAAAAAGTCTGATTATTTCCGAACGAACCCAGCTTATGTATAAGACTCTGAATCTTAACCTCTTTTCCGTGGCTGACTTGAAAAATTAGACCAATTCAAGGTAAATCAAGGTAAAATGGACTTAAAAATTGAAAAAAACCTCTGTAACCACCAACCATGAAGACTGCCAAAAGGCAAACGCGACAAGTTACCGGGTTATACCGGCCTAAAAAGCGCCAAGCCCGGTCAAGGCCCACCAGAGTAAAAACGGGTATATTGGCGGCAAATCCACTCCATTTTCAATTTTCCGCCAACAGCGTGAATCCAGGTAAATAAGAAAACTTTTAAAACCCGTGATACTCAGCAACCCGAATGCAAAGATCTTCGTCCCGGACAGCACTCCGGAGCCCGATGCGCTCGCGCGCGTCACCCATCTCGGCATCGGCGCGCATCAGGATGATCTCGAGTTCATGGCCTTCCACGGCATCGTCACCTGCTACGACAGCGTCACGGAATGGTTTGGCGGCGTCACCTGTACGGATGGCGCAGGCAGCGCACGCACCGGCCCCTACGAAAAATGCACCGATGCTGAAATGCGCGCGATCCGCGCCGATGAACAGGACCGCGCCGCGCAGATCGGCCATTACGGCGCCATGATCCATCTCGACCACTCCAGCGCTGCCGTAAAAGACCCGCGCAGCACTGCATTGCGGGATGACCTGGTCGCGATCCTGCGCGCAACCCGGCCGCGCGTCGTGTACACGCATAATCCCGCCGATAAACACGACACGCACGTCGGCGTGATGGTCGCCGCCATCGAGGCGATGCGGTCCCTCCCGGCGGAAGAGCGCCCCGGTGCCGTGTACGGCTGCGAAGGCTGGCGCAATCTCGATTGGATGCCCGACGCCGAAAAAATAGTGCACAACGTGGGAGGCCACGAAAATCTTGCAGCGGCGCTCAACGGAGCCTTCGATTCCCAGATTGCAGGTGGAAAGCGTTACGACCTCGGCGTCATTGGCCGCCGCCGCATGAACGCCGTCTTTTTTGAATCCCACGCCGTGGACAGTTCGGACAGCGTCGCCTTTGAGATGGATCTCACCCCGCTTGTAAAGGATGATTCACTCGACATTGCTCATTACGTCGATGAAATCATCACCCGTTTCCGCAATGATGTGCAAACCAGATTGCGCACGCGGCTCGGCCGCTAATAACCATGGAAGTCATCATCCAGTCCGATTCTGAAAAAGGCAGCGAAATCGCGGCGCGATTGATCGCCCGCCAGGTCCGTGAAAAGCCCCGCTCCGTGCTCGGCTTGGCCACTGGCGGGACGCCGCTCGCCCTTTATCGGTTGCTCGCGCGCATGCATCGCGGCGAAGGCCTCGATTTCGGTAGTGTTACAACGTTTAACCTCGATGAATATGCCGGCCTGGCCGCGGATCATCCCGCCTCCTACCACCATTTCATGGAGCAAAATCTGTTCAAACACCTGGACATCCCGCCTGCGCAACGCCACATCCCGGATGGCCTTGCGAAGGACATCCCAGCGCATTGCGAAGCCTACGAAAAAGCCATCCGCGAAGCTGGTGGCATCGATCTGCAACTCCTCGGCCTCGGTTCCGACGGGCACCTGGGCTTCAACGAACCCGGCTCTTCCCTCGCCTCCCGCACCCGCATCAAGACACTCACGGAGCGGACCCGCCGTGACAACAGGCACAATTTTTCCTCTGCGGAGGAAGTGCCCCACCACGTCATCACCATGGGTCTCGGCACGATCACCGATAGCCGCATGTGCCTGCTCCTCGCCTTCGGCAAGGCAAAGGCGCATGCCGTGCGCCTTGCCGTCGAGGGGCCGGTGACCGCGTCTGTGCCCGGCTCGCTTTTGCAGTTCCATCAACGCGCCAAGGTGATCCTCGACGAGGAAGCCGCCTCGGAACTCGAGCGCGCCGGCTATTACCGCTGGGTCTACCAGAACAAACCACCATGGCAGATCGATCTATGAATCCTTCGCAACCACAAACCGCGGCCCCTCCCGGCGTTAACGCATTCCATGTCATGGCGAAGCCGATCGGCCCGCTGTGCAATCTCGATTGCAAATATTGTTTCTACCTCGAAAAGGAGAAACTTTTCCCGGCCAATGAAAACTTCAAGATGACGGATGAAGTGCTGGAGACTTATATCCGGCAATATATTGGCCAGCAAAACCTGCCGGAAATTTCCTTCGCATGGCAGGGCGGCGAGCCGACGCTTTTGGGCGTGGATTACTTTCGCAAGATCGTCGCATTCCAGAACAAACATGCCGGCGGCAAACGCATTTCAAACGCATTTCAGACGAATGCCACGCTGCTCGACGACGAGTGGTGCGGGTTCCTCGCCGCGAATCATTTCCTCGTGGGCGTGAGCGTCGACGGCCCGCCCAAGCTGCACGACAGCTATCGCGTGGATAAAAAAGGCGGCGCCACTTACGAGCGCGTTGCCCACGGCATTAAGTTCCTCAAGAAACACGGCGTGGAATTCAACACCCTCACCGTCGTGAACCGCCTCAACTCCAAAAAGCCCCTCGAAGTTTACCGGTTTCTAAAACAGATCGGCTCCGGCTTCATCCAATTCATCCCCCTGGTGGAACGTCTGCCCGACGAGGAGGCCAGAAAGCTCGGCCTCGATCTCGCAATGCCTCTCGACAGCGACCATGAGGGAACAGCACGCCTGCCGGTCACCGACTGGAGCGTGGAGCCCAAACAGTACGGCGAATTTCTCGTCGCAATATACGACGAATGGCTCCGGCACGATGTCGGCAAGATTTTCGTCCAGTTGTTCGACGTTACGCTCGGCAATTGGATCGGAAGGCCGCCGAGCCTCTGCCTGTTCAGCCCGACATGCGGCACAGCCATGGCCATGGAACACAATGGCGACATCTATTCATGCGATCACTACGTCTATCCGCAGTATCGCCTCGGCAACGTCCTCAACAAGACGCTGGGTGAAATGGTGAACTCCGATGAGCAGCGCAAATTCGGCAGGGACAAAAGCGACACCCTGCCGGCGTATTGCCGCGAGTGCGAAGTCCGCTTTGCCTGCCACGGCGAGTGCCCGAAACATCGCTTCCTCCACACCCCCTCGGGCGAACCCGGCCTGAACTATCTCTGCGCCGGGTACAAACGCTTCTTTAAACACGTCGGCCCCTCCATGCGCGGAATGGCGGACCTCCTCCGCCAGAATCGCGCCCCCGCGGAGATCATGTCCCTCCGGAAATAATCAACCTTTGCCAACCCTTGCCAACCCTTGCCAACCGTCAGCTATCCTGCATCACGGCCACCCGGTTCCAGAAATCGCAACGCAAAAAGCAGCACTCCCGCCAGCAATAAAAATCCGCCGGTGACGTATTGCCCTGCGGCATGGTTGCCCGTGTGCTTGGTGATTTGCCCGATCAACGTCGGGCTCACGAAGCCGCCCAGGTTCCCAAACGAATTGACCATCGCGATTCCCGCCGCCGCTGCGGACCCGTTCAACAGCGCGCTCGGCATCGCCCACTGCACCGCCATCATCCCCATCACGCCGGCCGCCGCGACCGAAATCGCAACCAGCCCGATCCAGTTATCATGCATCAAGCCGCATAGAATAAACCCCGCCGCCGCAATCATCGCTGCGCCCCCCGCATGCAAACGCCTCTCCTGATGCCGGTCGGAATTCCTCCCCCACGCCAGCATGAAAAACACCGCCACCAGCCACGGGATCGCGCTGATCAACCCGATGCGCAGCGGCCCGCTCCATCCCAGGTCCTTGATGATTTGCGGCAGCCAGAACGAAAGCCCGTAGAGCCCCATCATCGTGCAGAAATAGAGCAGGCACAGCATCCACACCACGGGCATTTTGAAAATCGCCGACGCCAGTTCCGGAGCGCCGCTCTGCGCACGCCGCTCCGCTTCCGCAGTCAATGTCGATGCCAGCCGCCCGCGCTCCTCATCAGCCAGCCATTTCGCTTCCCCCGGCCGGTCGGGAAGGCCTTTCAACACCCAAGCCGCCACCGCGAGACAAGGAAGTCCCTCGAGAACAAAAAGCCACTGCCACCCTGCCAGTCCCCTGCCGTTAAACCTCTCCATGATCCAGCCCGAAAGCGGCCCACCCAGCAAACCCGCCACCGGGATCGCGGTCAGGAACCACGCGATGATCCGCACCCGCACTTCCGCGGGATACCACCACGTCAGGTAAAGGATCACACCCGGAAAAAATCCCGCCTCCGTCGCCCCGAGAACAAACCGGATGATGTAAAACTCCCACTCGTGATGGATCAACGCCGTCCCCGCCGACACAAGGCCCCACAGAAAAAGAATCAGCGCGATCCACCGCCGCGCCCCAAAGCGGTGCAAAAGAAGATTGCTCGGCACCTGGCACGTGAAATACCCGATGAAAAACAGCCCCGCTCCAAACCCGTACGCCGCATCATCAATGCCCAGCGACGCCGACATCGTCAGCCGCGCAAAGCTGATGTTCACGCGATCAATGTAATTGATCAGATAACAGCAGAAAAGAATCGGCAGCACACGCATGCTGATCTTCGCGTAGATGGAATTTTCCGGGGTCGGAGCCATAAGGGTTTTAAATTGGGGAACCCGGGATTTAAACCAGATTGCCCCGCTCTTGACAGCATCCTTTTGTGACCGGTTCGCTTTCGGCCATGCAAAATCCAGAATCCAGTAGGGTTTTACCCCATGGCGTATTGCCAACAAGTGGCGCACAGGATATAGAGAACGAAACCGAATATGAAAAAACTCACCATCCCAAGCCTCGCAGCCGTCGCCGCCATATCGCTATCGGCCTGCTCAACTCCGGATAATCCTGTCTCGGTTCTGCCGCCACCGGACAACACCAACGTCAACCCCGCAACCCAACCAAGAATGCAACGCCCCGACGACGTAAACAACGGCTCCGAAATGAGCAAACTCGGAAACCCGTAGCTCTTTGCACCGGCACACTCTCGTGGGTTTTCTTTTCAATCCGCGCGCAGCGCCATCCTGTTTTCGTCATTCGTCATTCGAGCTTCGTCATTATCCAACTTCCTGAATCCTAAATCTTACTTCCGCAATAAGCGCCCTTCCACTTTATCCCTTATCCTTCATACTTTAGCCTTTTAATAACCCCCCTCCCCATCTTCCCCCTCAACTCATCCACCGCCTTCCCCAGTCGCGCCCGCTTCTCATCCGTCTTCTCAAAAAGATCATTCTGAATCTCCGGCGCCACAAGGTTCGATCCCCCGATCCCGATCAGCCGGATCTGCTTCCCCTCGATCTCCTCCGCATCCAGCAACCGCTTCGCCACCTCATACAGCATCATCTCGTCCTGCGTCGGCTTCGTCAGCGTCTGCCTCCGCGTCAGCGTCGTGAAATCCGCATAGCGCAATTTTAGCTGCACCGTCCGCGCCGCCACCTTCTCCGCCCGCAACCGCGTCCCCACCTCCTCGCATTGCTCCAGCAGGCAACTCTTGATCTGCCGCAGATCCGCCGTATCCACATCGAAAGTATTCTCGCTGCTGATCGACTTCGACTCCCACTCCGTCTCCACCACCCGGTCATCCTCCCCCCGCGCCAGCGCCTGCAAATGCCCCGCCATGTTCCCCATCCGCCGGCGCAACTCCTCCGGCGAAAACCGTTGCAGATCCCCTATCGTCCGTATCCCCAGCTCCTGCAGCCGCTTCTCGCTCACCTTCCCCACCCCCCAGATCTTCGAGATCGGCAGCGGAGCCAGCACCTCCACCTTGTCCTCCTCCGTGATCACGGCCAGCCCGTCCGGCTTTTTCAAATCACTCGCCAGCTTCGCCAGGAACTTGTTCGGCGCCACCCCCACCGAAGCCGTCAGCCCCGTCTCCTCCTTGATCCGCGCCTTGATCCGCCGCGCCAGCGTCACCGCATCCCCATGTTTCCACACCGCCCCCGTCACATCCAGGAACGCCTCATCCACCGACACCGGCTCCACAAACGGCGTAAACCCCTCCAGTATCGCCATGATCTCACGGCTCACCTTCCCGTATTTCTTCATATTCGGATAAACAAACACCCCCTCCGGGCAAAGCTTGAAAGCCGTCCGCGAAGGCATCGCCGAATGCACCCCGTATTTCCGCGCCTCATACGAAGCCGCCGCCACCACCCCCCGCTCCCGCGGATTCCCCCCCACGATCACAGCCTTCCCCTGCAGCCCTGGATCATCCCGCTGCTCCACCGACGCATAAAAAGCATCCATATCCACATGTAGAATAAACCGGGGCATGGAGTGATTATAGCAACAAACCCAACCCCCTGCTGCCTAAATCGAAAAGCCAATTTTTCCCAGTCGGCATCCCCGTATTACGGATTTTAACGATCTAACCCTGTTTAACTTTTTTAACCACAAGTATTCACTCCACTCAAAATCCAGCATCAACAATCGAGTATCCAGCATCGCTACAACTCATCACGGTTTACCGATTACTGATAACTCTCTCCCTCGGCTCCGCCCCTCCATTAGCCCAACTGATTCATTTGTGCATAACATCTAAAAACCGGGTAGTTTTCCCTGCCATAATTAGGGGTTTTCACCTATTTACAAATCTTACGTATTCGATAATTGATTTCTCTTTAATGAAACGTTTGCAAAACACTTCACAAGAAAGAAAGTCCCGTGTTTCTACCAGGTAGCAGCGCCTATCTCGGAAATGTCCTATAAATTCCAGTGGCTCTAGACCAGAAGATTTATAGGTGTAGTTATTTAATGTGTTGAAATGGAGCAAGTTAAGCGAGTATCGGATCA
>Ga0302319_10005851_pt1 | contig 24557 bp, 11 predicted proteins | sample Bog_T0_2_FD_203319 | JGI IMG/M metagenome (GOLD analysis project Ga0302319, IMG submission 203319) | Peat permafrost microbial communities from Stordalen Mire near Abisko, Sweden - Bog_T0_2 | ecosystem: Environmental > Terrestrial > Soil > Wetlands > Peat | place: Sweden: Abisko, Stordalen Mire...
ACGCACAAAGGCCATGCGCAATATTTCCAATGGCTGCTCCCCGTTCAGGTCGCTCGCGATGGCCAGCGTCACGATGCGCCGGAAGGCGTTCTCCCCCACCACGACAAGCGCTTCCTGAATGGAATAGATCTCCCTGCGGGTTGCATAGGCCGATGAATTCACGAGCCTGAGCAGCCGGTAGGTGAGCGAGGGATTGCGCTTCATCAGCTGAGTGGCTTTATCCAGGTCAACGTCATCGTTCAGCAGCAACTGCAGAATTTCGAAGTGAATGGCCCGGTTGGCGGGAATCTTGCGGTTCTCGACAAGCACCGGGCGGCAGAAGTAATAGCCCTGAAAGAGTGTGAAACCTTCTTCTTTCGCCTGCCGATACTCCTCCTGCGTTTCCACTTTCTCTGCCAGCATAAAGATGGACCCACGTTCCACGCGCCAGAAGAGCTCGCGCCGTTGCTCGCGTCCGGTCGACGCGAAGTCCACTTTAATGTAGTCGGCCAAGTCCATGAGAGGCCTGAACCTCGGAGCCCACACAAAGTCGTCCAACGCGAAGCGGTAGCCTTTTTCCTTGAGAGCGCGGCAGGTCGAAATCAGATCGGGCGTGGGCTGGACCGTCTCGAGAATCTCAAGCACAGTGGTGGTTGCGAGGACGTCTACAAGATTTTCGGTGAGTGCTTTTTCTGTGCAATTGACAAATGCGGGTAAGCCGCCAGTCAGCCTCTCCAACCCAAACATGACGGCGTTGTCGAGCATGGTGCGGGTTGCCTTTTCGCCATCTCCGCGAAAGACAGCTTCCGGCCCCGCTCTGAAGAGCAGCTCGTAGGCATGGACCCGGCCCCGCACGTCCAGAATTGGCTGGCGAGCCACATAGCGCAGACCCTCTGCCCATTCGGACGTAATTGGGGCTGGCATAGGTGTGGCCGGAGCGCTCATAGATATCCTTCGTCAGAGCGTTTATCGGCACGGCGTATCGACAAGTTCAATGGGCGGATGGGGCAGGATCGAGCGGCTCTCCGAGTTGGCCATTTTTCAGGCGGTTGCGCGTTTGGGCGGGGTGTTGTGGATTCGGGGCTGCCCAATTGTGCGATGGCGAGTGTATGATTCTTCCGCCGCGTCCCCTGCGCCTGCACCTGCGCGGTATTTTCCCTCACGGAGGACACTCGAATGGCGACAGCTACAGCAGTGCATCCGGGCAAGCTCAGCGAAAAAGTGAGCTTTCGCCCGCGTTATGGCAACTACATCGGCGGCAAGTGGGTAGAACCGGCTTCCGGCCAATACTTTGAGAACGTGACCCCGATAACGGGGAAGACTTTCTGCGAGATTCCGCGCTCGAACGCGAAGGACATTGAGCTGGCGCTGGACGCGGCTCATGCGGCGCGCGCGGCGTGGGGGCATACCAGTCCAACGCACCGCGCGAATTTGATGAACCAGATTGCGCAGCGGATGGAAGACAACCTGGACCTGCTGGCGCTGGCCGAGACGTGGGACAACGGGAAGCCGATCCGCGAGACCACGGCGGCCGATATCCCGCTGGCCATCGACCACTGGCGGTATTTTGCGGGCTGCATTCGCGCGCAGGAAGGCACCATTTCCGAAATTGACCAGGACACCGTGGCGTACCACTACCATGAGCCGCTGGGCGTGGTGGGACAGATTATTCCGTGGAACTTTCCTATATTGATGGCGACGTGGAAGCTGGCGCCGGCCATAGCGGCAGGGAACTGCGTGGTGCTGAAGCCGGCTGAACAGACTCCGGCGAGCATACTGGTGTGGGCCGAGCTGGTGGGCGACCTGCTGCCGCCGGGCGTGCTGAACATTGTGAACGGCTTTGGGTTGGAGGCGGGCAAGCCGCTGGCATCGAGCTCGCGCGTGGCCAAGATTGCGTTTACGGGCGAGACGACGACGGGGCGGCTGATTATGCAGTATGCCAGCCAGAATTTGATTCCGGTGACGCTGGAACTGGGCGGCAAATCGCCGAATATCTTTTTTGCGGATGTGCTGCAGGAGGACGACGACTTTTTCGATAAGGCGATTGAGGGGTTCGTGATGTTCGCGCTAAACCAGGGCGAGGTGTGTACGTGTCCGAGCCGCGCGCTGATCCAGGAGAGCATTTACGACCGGTTTATGGAGCGGGCGTTGAAGCGGGTGGCGGCCATCAAGCAGGCCAACCCGCTGGATAGCTCGACGATGCTGGGGGCGCAGGTATCGAGCGAGCAGATGGAGAAGATTCTGAGCTACATCGATATTGGGCACCAGGAGGGCGCGGAATTGCTGACCGGCGGCGGGCGCGCGCATCTGGGCGGCGATTTGGAGGGCGGCTATTATGTCCAGCCGACCGTGTTCAAGGGCAACAATCGGATGAGGATTTTCCAGGAAGAGATTTTTGGGCCGGTGGTGTCCGTGACTACGTTCAAGACGGAGGAGGACGCGCTGGAGATTGCCAACGACACGCTGTATGGGCTGGGCGCGGGGTTGTGGACGCGGGATATCAATCGCTGCCATCGGCTGGGACGCGGGATTCAGGCGGGGCGGGTGTGGATCAACTGCTACCACGCCTATCCGGCGCATGCGGCGTTTGGTGGGTATAAGCAGTCTGGTATTGGCCGCGAGACGCACAGCATGATGCTGGACCACTATCAGCAGACGAAGAACCTGCTGGTGAGCTACAGTGCGAAGAAGCTGGGGTTCTTTTAAAGGCAGGGATCGGGGAACAGGGATCAGGGAACAGGGAATTGCCGGTCTTTCGATGGACGCCGATTCGGAGTTCCCGGGAAGGGCTGTGCAGTGATGGCGGAGTACCCCGAGCAGGTGCTGGCCACTGACCTGGCGATACACCTGACACGAGTGCTGCGGGAGAAACACGGGGCGCTGATGTTCCACCAGTCGGGGGGCTGCTGCGATGGCAGCTCCCCGATGTGCTATCCGCGCGGGGAGTTCATGGTTGGGGACTCGGACGTGCAACTGGGCGAGGTGGACGGCGAGCCGTTTTATATGAGCAAGAGCCAGTTTGAGTATTGGAAGCACACGCAACTGATTCTGGACGTGGTGCCGGGGCGTGGGGGCATGTTCTCTCTGGATAATGCTGAGGGCGTGCGGTTCCTGATCCGGTCGCGGGTGTTTGACGACGGGGAGATTCGCGAACTGCGCGCGGCGGGACGTATATAAAGACACAGGTTGATTTCATTCCACACTTTTTGGAGCATCGGGCATGAGAGAGGTCGTGATTGTTTCGGCCGTGCGCACGCCGGTGGGAAAATTCCAGGGTTCGCTGCAGTCTTTTTCAGCACCACAACTGGGAGCGCTGGTGGTGAGGGAGGCGGTGCGTCGCGCGGGGCTTGGTCCCGAACAGAGCGCCGGCGGCATATCACGAATTGACGAGTGCATCATGGGTTGCGTGCTTCAGGCGGGGCTGGGGCAGAACCCGGCGCGCCAGGCGGCGCTCAACGGCGGACTGCGGCCGGAGGTGGCTGCACTGACTATCAATAAGGTATGCGGCTCAGGGCTGAAGGCGGTGGCGCTGGCGGCGCAGGCGATTCAGACGGAAAACGCGGAGATGATTGTGGCGGGCGGCATGGAGTCGATGACCAATGCGCCTTATCTGCTGCTCCAGGCCAGGGCCGGCTACCGGATGGGGAACGGCACGCTGGTCGACTCGATGATTTTTGACGGGCTGTGGGAGGTTTACAAGGGCTTTCACATGGGTGTGGGCGCGGAGATGATTGCAGCGAAATATGGCATTGGCCGCGAGGAGCAGGATGCGTTTGCCGCCGAATCGCACAGGCGCGCTGCCGAGGCTACGGCTGCCGGCAGTTTCCGCGAAGAGATTCTCCCCGTCGAGATTCCGGCGGCCAAGAAGGGTGGGGAGGGTCGGATTCTTAGTGAGGATGAGTCGATACGTCCCGAGACTACGGCTGAGATTCTCGCAGGGCTGAAGCCGGCCTTTCAGAAGGACGGCACGGTGACCGCGGGGAATTCCCCTGGGGTGAGCGACGGTGCGGCGGCACTTGTGGTGACTAGCGAGGAGCGCGCGCGGGAACTTGGCCTGAAGCCGCTGGCCGTGATTCGCGCACAATCTGCGAGCGGGCGGGAGCCGGAGTGGTTCGGCCTGGCGCCGATTGAGGCCGTGCGCAAAGTGGCTGCCAGGGCGGGCTGGGCGCTTGGCGATGTGGATCTTTACGAGCTGAACGAGGCGTTCAGCGTGCAGGCTCTGGCGGTTAATCGCGATCTCGCTCTCGACCCCGCGAAGGTGAATGTGCGCGGAGGCGCGGTGGCCATTGGCCACCCGATCGGCGCCAGTGGAGCGCGCGTGCTGGTGACGCTGCTGTACGCATTGGAACAGGGCGGGAAGTCGAAAGGCATTGCTGCGCTGTGCCTGGGTGGGGGCAATGCCGTGGCGCTGGCGGTGGAGCGGGTTTAGAGCTTCCGTTGAATTTGCAGCGCATCATGGAAAAGGTGCAAGATCCGGGCCTGAAGGCCTTGTCAGATTGCCGGCTGCTCAGGGAATTGAGGCAGGCTGCGGAAAAATGCGGGACTTCAGGCGAGAGAGGCCGAGAGTGCCCGTCCGCTGTTGGCTTTATGCGGGGGTTGAAACCCCCGCCTCCCTCCGACGTGGGTTTTTCCGCGGCCTTCCGGGGCGGGATGCGTAAGGCCCATCCGCAAGCGAAGAGGGCGTCCCTAAGGGGCTAAAGCCCGCGGACTTATTGGTCTTTTTCGGCACGACTGAAGTCGTGCCCTGACGCTTCTTGCTCCACGCAATGAGTATTTCCGCAGACTGTGAAGTCGTGCCCTGAGGCTTCTTGCTCCACGTAATGAGTATTTCCGCAGACTGTGAAGTCGTGCCTGACGCTTCTCGCTCCACGCAATGAGTATTTCCGCAGACTGTGAAGTCGTGCCCTGAGGCTTCTTGCTCCACGCAATGAGTATTTCCGCAGACTGTGAAGTCGTGCCTGACGCTTCTTGCGGCCTGCAATGAGTATTTCCGCGGCCAGTGAAACTCTCGCCTCCTCCCGGAATCTTCGATTTACAGACGTGGGTTGAAACTCCCCGCTCCTTCCGTGATATTGAATTTAGAGCTCGAATATTGAGCCGCGTTGCTTCGGCTGTTGAGGGTCGAACTTGAAGAGATTTCACTTGCCAAGGCGGTCTGCTGATTGTTCGAAATCGAACAGTGGCGCATCGGAAGCGGTCACTTCAAAAGTCGGTCGGGACGAATCGATGTCGTATAAGTCATTTATTTTCAATGTCTAGCATATCAATATCTTTGGCACGGGAAGTGCAGCTACCGGGCGTGATGGATATCGCGCGCCCTGATTTGAAGAAGAAGAAGATGCGCCAGTATGCAGTGTGGGCTGGCGTTGCGGTGGTGGTGTTGACGGGTCTGGCAGTTGGCGTTTCGCGGCTGAAACCGGCGGCGCCTTCGGTGGATCGCTCCACCATCTGGCCTGACACGGTAAAGCGGGGGCCCATGGTGCGGCAGGTGCGGGGGTCGACCGGCAGCCTGGTGCCGCGGGAGGACTCGATCGAGCTGATTCCCGCGCAGACGGATGCTACGGTGGTGCGCATCATCGCGCTGCCTGGGGCCAAGGTGACGCCGGACACCGTAGTGATGGACCTGACCGATCCTCAACTTGAGCAGGAGCTTCTGAGCGCGCAGTCGGCGCTTAAAGGAGCGCAGGCAGACTACAAGAGCTTGCAGGCGACTCTGAACAGCACGCTGATGGATAAGAAGATTGCCGCGGCGCAGGTGGACGCTTCGTATACCCAGGACCAGAGGCAGGCGCAGACCGACGAGGCTCTCTACAAGTTGGGCGTGGTTTCCGGCCTCATTTCGAGTGCGTCGAAGAATACGGCTGACCAGTTGACCGCCCAGAAGAAGCTTTCCGAGGAGCAACTCGACGTGAACGCGAAAGCGATCGCGGTGCAATTGGCTTCTTCGCAGACCAAGGTGGAGCAGGCGAAGGCGCAACTGGACCTTTACGAGAAGCAATCGGAAGCGCTTCACGTGAGGGCCGGGATTTCCGGAGTGCTGGCGCAGCTTCCTGTTCCGCTGCAGGTGGGCCAGCACGTGACGGCGGGAACGTCGGTGGCAAAGGTTATTCAACTGGACAAACTGAAGGCCGCTTTGCAGATCGCCGAGACGCAGGCGCGGGACATCCAGATTGGCCAACCCGCCTCGGTTGACACCCACAACGGCATTATTTCGGGTCGCGTTTCCAGAATCGATCCTTCAGTATTGAACGGAACGGTGACCGTTGACGTAGCACTGGATGGGGCTTTGCCTCCAGGGGCGCGTCCTGATTTGAGCGTGGACGGCACGATCGATTTGGAACGGATGACGGACGTGCTTTATGTGGGCAGGCCGGCGCTGGGCAACGAGAACTCCACGCTGAGCCTGTTCAAGATTGACCCGGATGGCAAGGGCGCAGTGCGCGTTCCGGTGAAGGTGGGCCGCGCTTCGGTGAACAGCATTCAGGTGCTCGAAGGGTTGAAGGAAGGGGACTCGGTGATCTTGTCAGACATGTCGCGCTATGACAATGTCGACCGTATCCGCCTGGAGTAAGGACGAGTGATCAGAGGTCAGGGGTGAGGGATCAGAAAAAGCCCGCAACCACTGGCCGCTGATTTTAGGTAACCGACAAACGAACATGGTAATCGACCACTGGCCTCAAACAACCAATAACTGACAAGAGGGGGATAGGATGGCGAATGACAAGCTGATTGAGATTGAGGATCTGACCAAGGTCTTCTACACGGACGAAGTGGAGACGCACGCGCTCTCCGGTATTCACCTAACCATCTCACGTGGCGAGTACGTGGCGATGTCCGGCCCGTCGGGCTGCGGTAAATCGACGCTGCTCTCTATTCTGGGTCTTCTGGACACACCGACCGGAGGCAGGTACCTGCTGAACAACAATCCGGTTGAGAACCTGAGCTTCGGCGACCGATCGCGCATCCGCAACCAGGAAATCGGCTTCATCTTCCAGAGCTTCAATCTCATTGGCGACCTGACGGTGGAAGAGAATGTGGAGCTACCGCTGACTTATCGCGCGGGCATGCCTTCATCGGAACGCAAGGGCCGGGTGAAGGACGCACTGGAGCGGGTTAACATGGCGCACCGCATGCGGCACTATCCGGCGCAGCTATCCGGCGGTCAACAGCAGCGCGTGGCCGTGGCGCGCGCACTGGCCGGGTCGCCCTCCATCCTGCTGGCCGATGAGCCTACCGGCAACCTTGATTCCAAGAACGGCGAAGCGGTGATGCACCTGCTTGCCGATCTGCACCGCGAGGGTTCGACGATCTGCATGGTCACGCACGATCCGCGCTTTGCGAAGCACGCGCAGCGCGAAGTGCATCTCTTCGACGGAAAGGTGGTCTCAGAAGACGAGCTCAAAAAGCTCACTGAAGAAGTGGAGGCCTAACGGTGGTTTTTCAGGACCTGCGCTATGCGTTGCGGCAGTTGCGACGCGCCCCGGGATTCGCCTTCACGGTAGTGGTGACGCTGGCCTTGAGCGTGGGCGTGGCTACGGCGGTGTTCTGCGTGATCGACGCGGTGATTCTGCGCCCGCTGCCGTACGCGAATCCTGGGCGAATCGTAAGCATCGACAGCCACAGCCGGAGCGGCTATCAGCAGCCGGCCTCCTGGCCTTCGTATGAAGACGAACGGGCGCAGGTCCACACCTTTACGGCGTTGGCAGGGTACAACGACTACAGCAACTACACAGTGGATACGCCATCGAGCGGCCCGGTGCTGCTTGACGGCGTCCGCTCCACCGACAACTTCTTCCAGGTTTTCGGCGTGCAACCGCTGCTGGGCCGCACCTATCTGCCGGGCGAAGAGCAGGCCGGCAAGAGCGACGTTGCGGTGTTGAGCTATGACCTGTGGCAGAACTACTTTGCCGGTGACCGCAACGTGGTGAACCGGGCGGTGAAACTTGACGGGCGCACATTCACGATCATCGGTGTTATGCCGGCCGGATTTCGTTTTCCCCTTAACATGCGAAACGCAATCTACACACCTTTGCATTTCAACGCGTCCTGGATGTGGGGCCGGGGAAACCACTGGCTGCGCACGGTGGGACGCGTGAAGGACGGTATTGCGATCGGGCAGGCGCAGTCCGACCTGGCGCAGGTTTTCGCAAACATGGGCAGAGCGTACGCAAACACAGACGAAGGCCGAACGGTTCGCCTGCAGCTGTTGTCGGATAGTGTGGTGAGCAAAAGCAAAGGCCCGCTGTGGACGCTTCTTGGCGCAGTGCTGGCGGTGCTGGCAATCGGCTGTGTGAATATAGCTGGCCTGTTGCTGGCAAGGGGCGTGAAGCGCGAGCGCGAAATGGCTTTGCGCGTAGCCATCGGCGCGGGCCGTCGCCGCTTGTTCGGCCAATTGCTTGCGGAAGGGCTTCTAATGGCGCTTCTTGGCGCAGCCGCGGCCGTGCTGCTGGCGTCGGGGATGCTCGACCTGATGCGCACGTTCCTGATCAAGGCACTGCAGCGCGGCGCAGACATTCATATGAACTGGACGGTGCTGGCCGCTGCCATATCGGTTGCCGTTATGGCCAGCCTGGCTGCATCGCTCTATCCGGCGCTGCGTATGTCCGGCACCGATCCAAATCGCGCGTTGAAGTCTGGCGGCAGCGCCGGTACGCAGCGCGGACAGCACCGCCTGCGCTCCGGCTTTGTGGTGACGCAAGTGGCGCTGACGCTGGTGTTGCTGGTGGTCTCAAGCATGCTGATTCGCATGGTTACGCGCTATCGCCATGCCGATCTAGGGTTCGATCCCGCGCACATTCTTGCCGCCGAAATCAACCTCTCACCCGCGCGATACCAGGGACGCGACGTGATTGCCGATTTCTATCAGCCGCTGTTCAATCGGGTTGCGCAGATTCCCGGAGTTCGCGCCGTGGGCGCGATCAACATTTTGCCTATAGAAAACTGGGGATCGAACTCCGATATTCACATCGCCGGTCAGCCCCCGTACCCGTCGAACCAGGAGATGCTTGCTGAAGGCCGGATGGTGAGCCTGGGCTATTTCGACGTGTTCGGAATCCCATTGCGCAGCGGGCGGATGCTGTCGGCGTCCGTCGACCGCCCCGAGAATATCGCTCCCGCGGTGGTGGTGAACGAGCGGTTTGTGCGCAAGTTCATGCCCAACGGTCTGGATGCGGTGGGACAGCGCATGGACGACGCCGACAAAAAAGAAAACTGGACGCGGATCGTCGGCGTGACCGGCAACGTTCGCCAGGACATTTACGAACCCCCGCTGGCAGAGCGCGACTGGCTGATGGATGCGATTCCCATGGAGCAGCGCGCCGAGCAGTTGAGCGGGATGTCTCTGGTGATGCGTGTCGATGGCGATCCGGCACTGATCATTCCAGCGTTGCACGCAGTTGTGCACGACATCGATCCCACGGTTCCATTCCGCACACCGGAGACGATGGCCGAAGTGGTCTCAGCGACCCTGGTGTTCGAGCGCATGGAGAGCTGGCTGTTCGGGATTTTTTCCTGTCTGGCGCTGGCGCTGGTGGGCCTGTACGGGCTTGTCAGCCACGAGGTGGAGCAATCTTCGCGCGATATCGGCGTGCGCATGGCGCTGGGCGCAACGCGCAAGCGGATACTGGGCATGGTGCTGCGCCGCGTGACGTGGATGCTGACTGCAGGCACGTTGGCCGGCCTGGTGCTTACGGTGATCGCGCGCAAGATCATCGGCATGGTGATCTACTTCGACGCACAAAAGGAGGCCGGCGGATTCCTTTCGGTGGCCTTGCTGCTGATGGTTGCGGGGATTCTTGCTGCGTTGATTCCGGCTTCGCGCGCCGCTTCAATTGAACCCATGCAGGCGCTGAGAAGCGAGTAACCGAATCGCCAGAGACGGCGATGGAGGGAGTGAGCGATGAACAACTTGTGGCGGGATGTTCGCTACGCGATGCGGCAGTTGCGCAAGTCGCCGGGCTTTACGCTGACGGCCGTGCTGACGCTGGCTTTCGGCATTGGCGCCACCACGGCAATTTTCTCCATTGTGGAGGGTGTGCTGCTGCGGCCACTGCCGTTCGCCGACCCGAGCCGGTTGGTGATGGTGGGCGATACGCTTGAGGGAATCGATTTTGGTGCTTCAGGGCCGTCGATTACGTCGCCGGAAATCGGCACTTACACTCGTGAGACGTCGAGTTTTGCGAGCCTCGGCGCTTATCGGCAGACTTACTTTGAACTCTCTGGCCTGGGGGAAGCCGCGCAGGTGAACGCGTCGCGGCTGAGTGCCGGTGTATTTACGGTGCTCGGGGTTTCTCCTTTGATGGGACGCGTGTTCACCCAGCAGGAGGACGACAGCCGACAGCAGGTAGCGGTTATCGGTTACCAGATGTGGCGCAGCCGTTTCCAGGGCGACCCGCAGATAGTGGGCCGGAAGATTCTTCTCGATCGCAAGCCTTACGAGATCATCGGCGTGATGCCGCGCGAGTTCGAGTTTCCGCTGGTTCCAGGGCGCTTGAATCTGAGTGAGTTCTGGGTGCCGGTGAGCCTGACGCAGCCGGATTTGACGGCGGGTGCGGGGAGCTGGAACTTCAACATGGTTGGGCGTCTCAAGCCGGGCATGACGCCTGCCCAGGCAGAGCAGGATACGCAACACGTGGCGCAGCAGGTGATGCGTAACTTTCCCGCGGCCATGGCGAGCTTGCGGATTCAGTCGGTGGTGCAGCCGCTGGCTGAGGTGACGGTGGCGGACGCTCGCCCGCTGGTGCGCACGCTCTTTCTTGCCGTCGTTGTGGTTCTTTTCATTGCGTGCGCCAATCTTGCCGGACTGTTGCTGGTGCGCGTGATTCGCCGTCGCCGCGAAATCTCAGTGCGGCTTGCGCTGGGCGCGAGCGGGCCAGCAGTCATACGTCAATCCCTTGTTGAAGCGCTGCTGCTGAGTGTTGGCGGCGGTGTGGCGGGATTGATTCTCGCATCGGTTTTGCTGCGAGCCGGCGTGAGTTTTCTGCCTGAAACGCTGCCGCGCATCAGCTCCATCGGGCTTGACTGGAAGGTGGTGGTCTTCGCGCTCGTTCTGGCTGTGCTCACTGGAATTTTGTGCGGTTTGATACCAGCGTTTGCGGCTTCGCGCACGGGCGTCAACGATGCGCTGAAAGAAGGCGGACGCACCGGAACCGCGGGTGGAGGGTTTGCCCGCTTGCGCTCCGCCCTGGTGATTGCCGAGCTGGCGGTGGCGCTGGTGCTGCTGACGGCTTCCGGGCTTTTGCTGCGCAGCTTTGAAAAGTTGCGCGCGGTTGACCTCGGCTTCCGCTCGGATCACTTGTTAACGGCGGCCTACAGCTTGCCCAAGGAGCAATACTCCACGCAGGCGGCGGTCGACGCATTCAACTCAGCGCTGCTGAGCAAGGCGCAGCAGTTGCCGGGCGTACAAACCGTGGGAATTACGGATACGCTGCCGGCCGCGGGACAAATCAACAACGACGGTTTTGTTCCCGAGGGCTATGTCCCCCCCAAAGGCACGAACTTGATTTCCGCGTGGCCGGGGGAAGTGATCGGCGATTATTTTCGTGCTGCCGGGATCCCCATTTTGCGCGGGCGCAACTTTAGTGAAACGGATACGGCAAGCTCGCCGCTGGTGGTGATTGTGAATCGCAAACTTGCCGAACATTACTGGCCGGGGCAGGACCCGATCGGCAAACGAATTCACATCGGCTTGCCGGAGACTCCGTTACCGTGGATGACCGTGGTCGGGGAGATTGGCGACATCAAGCAGAATTCGGCCGATACCGAAACGAGCGATCAGTTCTACCAGCCTTCGAGCCAGGTAAAAGCGTCGGTGGGGATGTTTGCGCGTCCGAACATGATCAACGGAACCGCAGGATACATCGTGCTGCGGTCGAGCTTGCCGCCGGAGCAGTTGGCAGACTCGCTGCGCGGGGTGGTCCGCTCCATTGATCCGCAACTTCCGCTTACCTACGTAGAATCCATGGACCGCGTAGTTTCAGAAGTTCAGGCGCCGCGCCGTTTCAACACCGCGCTTATTTCATGCTTTGCAGGGGCGGCCGTGCTGCTTTCTCTGCTCGGGATATACAGCGTGATTGCTTTTTCCGCCGCATTGCGCACCCATGAGATGGCCATCCGGCTGGCGCTGGGCTCGCAACGCGCAAGCGTCATGCGGCTGGTACTGATATCCGGCGCATGGCTGGGCCTGGTGGGCTGCGGCATTGGAGCGCTAGGAGCGGTGTTTGCCACGCGCCTGCTGCGCTCGATGCTGTTTGAGGTGGACCCGGTGGACCCAACCGTCATTGTGCTGGCGGCCGTGTCCATCTTCCTGCTGGCGCTGGCTGCTTCGGTGATTCCCGCGCGCCGCGCCGCATCCATTGAACCCATGCAAGCGCTCAGAAGCGAGTAATCACCTGGAGGAGCCGAGTCGATGACGAACCTGTGGCAAGATCTTCGCTACGCACTGCGCCAGTTGCGCAAGTCGCCGGGTTTTACGCTGACCGCGGTGATTACGCTGGCACTGGGGATTGGCGCGAATACCGCCATCTTCACGCTGGTGCAGGGAATTCTGCTGCGCTCGCTGCCCGTCGCCGATCCATCACGGCTCTACCGCATCGGCGACACAGACGATTGCTGCGTGGATGGCGGCTTTCAGAACGATAACGGCGACTTCGCGATTTTCTCGTACGACCTGTACAGTCAATTGCAGAATGCAGCGCCGGAGTTCGAGCAACTGGCTGCCGTTCAGGCCGGACAGAATAGCTACTATGTTCGCAAGGGTAATGCCGAGCCCAGCAACCTGCGGGCCGAATACGTAACCGGGAACTACTTTTCAGCCCTGGGAGTTGGTCCCTACATTGGCCGCGTGCTCTCGGCATCGGACGACAAGCCGGGTGCACCGCCGGCGGTGGCGATCAGCTATGTCTCATGGCAGACCGACTTTGGCGGCGATCCGAACATAGTCGGCACCACTGTTTTCATTCAGACTCGTCCGTTCACGGTGGCTGGGGTTGCGCCGCCCGGCTTTTTCGGCGATCGCGTGACTGACCGGCCTCCCGCGGTGTGGATTCCACTCAACGACGAGCCGCTGATTGAGGGAACCAACTCGATTCTGCACAACGCGGACCAGAACTGGCTCTATCCCATCGGCCGCCTTCGCACGGGCGTGAGCGTGGTTGCACTCAACTCCAAACTTTCGGCGGCGCTGCGCCAGTTTCTTTACACCCGCCCTGCGTACGTGACTTACGGCATACAATCCGAGATTCCAAAACAGCACGTGGTGCTTTCACCAGGCGGCGGAGGCATACAGAATCTTCAGCAGGAGACGGGCGCGGGGATTCGCATGGTGATGGTCCTTTCCACCGTGGTACTCCTCATTGCCTGCGCCAACATCGCCAACCTACTGCTGGCACGCACGACTGCCCGCCGCGGCGATATCGCAGTGCGCATGGCCATGGGAGCGGGCCGCAGCCGGATTGTCCGGCAGATACTTACCGAGTCAGTGCTACTGAGCTGCATTGGCGGGCTGGCTGGGCTCGCGGTGGCTTATCTCGGCTCGCATACCATCCTCGCCCTTGCGTTTCCTGACGCGCGCAATATTCCGATCCAGGCCAGCCCGTCGTTGCCGGTTCTCGGATTTGCCTTTCTGATCTCGCTCTTTACGGGCGTGCTGTTCGGCATTGCGCCATCCTGGATGTCGTCAAATGCGCAGCCGGCCGAGGTGCTGCGCGGCGTGAATCGCTCCACACGCGACCGGTCATCCTTACCGCAAAAGGGACTGGTGGTATTCCAGGCAGCCCTTTCGCTGGTGCTCATCGCCGGCGCCATCCTGATGACGAAATCGCTGGGTAATCTCGAGCATCAGAAATTTGGCATCCAGACGGCGAACCGGTACGTGATTCACTTCGATCCGGCCGGCGCGGGGTATAGTATCGAGCGTTTGCCCGGCCTCTATCGCCAGATTGAGGAACGGTTCTCCGCTCTTCCCGGTGTGGCGAATATGGCGCTGGCGCAATACACGCCGCTCGAGGGGGATAACTGGAGTAATGGAGTGTGGGTGCAGGGGCACCCTCCGCCAAAGCCCCACGATGAGAGCTGGGCCACCTGGGACCGTGTCAGTCCGAACTTTCTCGATTCGATCGGGGTGCCCATCCTGCGTGGCCGCAATCTGAGCGCTCAGGACACGGCGACATCGCAACCGGTGGCGATCGTCAATCAATCCTTTGTGAAGCGATTCTTCCCCAACGAGGATCCGATCGGGAAGCACTTCGGCGACAACGGACCGGAATTCTCGGGCGCTTTCCAGGTTGTCGGCATCTTCGCCGATTTCAAGATGAACGACGTTCGCCGGCCCGCGCACCGTCTTTACCTGCGTCCGGTGCCCCAGCAGTTTACCGGCTACAAAGACCCTGGCGACGTGACCGGCGAAGCGCGCTCCATGTTCATCCACTCCATGATTTTGGATTTCATCCATCCGCAGGAAAACGTGGAACAACTGGTTCGCCGCACCTTTATTTCCATCGATCCGAATCTGACGATCACGGAATTCGCAGCCTACGACAAGCAGGTCGCGGACAACTTTACCGGCGAGCGGATGATTGCTCAACTCACCAGCCTGTTTGGAATTCTTGCGCTGGTTCTGGCATCTGTCGGCTTGTATGGAGTGACTTCCTATTTTGTTGCACGCCGCACGAGCGAGATCGGGATCCGGATGGCGCTTGGCGCGACGCGTGCGAGCGTGGTCTCAATGGTGCTGCGCGGGACGCTTTGGCAGATTCTGTTCGGTCTTGCGCTGGGTATTCCAGCAGCACTGATTGCCGGCCACTTGATGGCAAGCCAACTTTACGGTGTGGGGGAATTCGATCCGCTGGCGCTTTCTGTTGCCACGCTGATTCTGGCGCTTTGCGCGGCGTTGGCCGGTTTCATTCCCGCCCGGCGCGCCGCAACGATTGACCCCATGCAGGCCCTGCGCACGGAGTAACGCACCATCGGCAAGTTGCAAGGAGAAATGAAAATGAACGGGCTGCTTCAAGATCTTCGCCACGCGTTCCGCCAAATGCGCCGCGCACCGGGCTTCTCCGCGACAGTAGTGCTCACGCTCGCACTCGGTCTCGGCGCCAGTTCGGCGATCTTCTGCCTTATCGATGGCCTGTGGCTCCATCCGATGCCGGTGTCGCACCAAGGTGATCTGGTGCGCGTCTTCGCTACCACGGAGCAGGACCAGGAGGGTTACTTCAGCTACTCCGAATATCAGGCGCTTGCGCAGCGCGCTACGGCTCTGCGCGGCTTGACCGCAATTGGCCGCCGGGGTAGCCTGATGCCGCGATCCGACGGCACCTCTTCTCTGCTGTTGACAAATGTTGTTTCCGAAAACTTCTTCGATCTACTCGGTGTCCACCCTTTCCTGGGCCGTGTTTTCACCGCGCACGACGCGGAACGCTTGCGTGCCCATCCCGGTGTCCTGCTAAGTTACAGCTGCTGGCAGCGTAATTTCTCATCCGACCCGAACATCGTTGGCCGCCAGATTCCGCTGCGTCACGGCAAGGATCAGATCAACCAGGTTGATGTATGGGGCGTGCTTCCCCCCGAATTCCGAGAGGTGGACCCCAACAGCGACCGCGACCTTTGGATGCCGGCTGAAACCTGGGCCGCCGTTGTCGACCCCGGCGAACTCACCTCGCCCGGCTCACGCTGGTTCAATCTTCTCGGCCGCCTGGCATCCAACGCAACTGTTGCCGAGGCAAACAATCAGGCCGCTACGGTGGCGGCGGCGCTGGAGGCCGGGGACCCGGCCAACAACAAGGGCCGCGGCGCGCGCGCCGTCTCCGACTTCGGCTATCGCATGAGCCAGGCAGGAACCGGCGGCCTGGTGCTCTTTGCTATTGTTGGCTGCGTGGCCCTGTTGGCCACAGTCAACGTCGCCCATCTGCTGCTGGCGCGCGCGCTCACACGCGGCCCCGAGGTTGCCCTGCGGCTCTCGCTTGGCGCGCGCCGTCGGGTGGTCGCACGGCAGTTGCTGGTTGAAAACCTGCTGCTCAACGCTCTTGGATTCGTTGCCGGTCTGGGCCTCGCGACCGGACTTGCCGCGCTGCTGCCGCACCTGATGGTGTCCGACCCGGCGATGCTCAACGCATTCCCCTCCGGCGCCGATTTTCATCTCGATTGGCGGGGTTTCCTTTTCGCCGGTCTGGTGGCTCTGATTACGACACTTCTGCTCGCGCTGGTTCCTCTTGCGCAGGTTGCCCGGCCTCAGCTTCTGCCGCTTCTTCAGTCAGGCTCTGGCATGCGGACTACCGGCCGCACCCCCGCCATTCGCCGCGCCGCCATCTGGCTTCAGATCGCCATTTCGTTTGCTTTGATTGTTTCCACGGGCGCCCTGGTGCGCAGCTTTCTGAATACCCGGACCCAATCCATTGGGCTCACCCGGAACCAGGTTCTTTTTGCCTGGACGCAGGAGCCCGACGCCCCCCTGCGCGAGTCGGTGCTGGCCAACCTGCGCGCGCTGCCCGGTGTTCAAAATGCGGCGTATGCAATCCGCACGCCGCTCATGCCGTCAGAGGGCGGCATCGCGGTGAAAGCCCTGCTGCCCAGCCATCCGGAGTTACGCGATCCGATTGAAATCAAGTTCAACGCAGTGAGTCCGGGTTTCCTGGATGTGACGGGGACGCGCATCGTTCGTGGCCGGGGTTTCATTGAAGCCGATAATGCCGATGCGCCTTTGACCGTGCTCGTGAACCGGACCATGGCGCAAAAATACTGGTCCGGCCAAGAGCCCATCGGCCAGGTGGTGCGTTTGACGGACGGCGACGTGGATGCGCGCGTAGTGGGCATTACCGAGGATGCGCCCATTGTCCAGATTGGCGAGATACCTGAGCCTTTTCTCTACATTCCGTTTCAACAGTACAAGGCCCACCTGTCGAATATGGGCGAAGTCACTTTTGTTCTTGGGACTGGCCAGAACGCAATGTCCATAGCCCAGGAAGCGCGCCGGGTTCTGATCCATGCCAACCCGTTGCTCGACCCCATGATGGTCTCGTCGCTGCCTGAACTTATCCGTTACTCTGCGGGCAGCTATCAAATGATGGCAGAGCTTGTAAGTGCGCTGGGCTTCATCGGCCTTGCGCTCACGGTTGTCGGCCTCTATGGATTCATGGCTTTTCGCGTTACCCAGCGCCGCCGCGAGATCGGGATACGCATGGCGCTTGGCGCATCGCGCGAAGGCACTGCTTTGCTCATCCTGCGCGATACGTCGCGCATGGCTGCAGTTGGCTTGTTGTTTGGCTTGGGATTGTCACTGGCTGCCATGCGCCTTGAAACTTCGGTGCTCTTTGGTGTGCGTCCGCTCGACGCATTGTCCATCGCAGTTGCATTTTGTGTGTTGTCCGTTGCGATTTCTGCCGCGGCGTGGCTGCCCGCGCGGCGCGCGGCATCCATTGACCCCATACAGGCCTTACGCACTGAATAAACGCCGCACCTATCGTACAAGGAGAAGAGATGATGAATACACTGCTTCAACACATTCGCTATGCAATGCGCCAGTTGCGCAAGTCGCCGGCTTTTACTCTCACGGTGATTGTCACGCTGGCTCTCGGCATCGGCGCAAACGCGGCGGTCTTCACACTCTTCGACCAGGTGCTGCTGCGCATGTTGCCTGTGGAGCGGCCGAAAGAGCTGGTTCGCTTTGAGTGGACCGGCGACTTCTCCGGCTCGGGCAGCAGCTTCGGCGGTGATATCACGAACTACTTTTCTTTTCCCATGTACAAGGACCTACGCGATCAGAACCAGGTCTTTCAGGGCATCCTGGCCGCCGACAAAACCGCGGTTGGTGTCTCCTGGCATAACCAGGCAGAGAACAAAGATGCTGAGATGGTATCCGGGAATTACTTCCAGCTTCTGGGACTCAAGCCTGCGGTTGGCCGCCTGTTGACGCCGCAAGACGATACCGTGAAGAATGCCAATCCGGTGGTGGTGCTGAGCTACGACTACTGGAGGACGCGCTTTGGGGCATCGGCGGACGCGGTGGGACAGACCGTGATTGTGAACGGTCATCCCTTCACGATTCTCGGCGTGGCGCCACAAAACTTTAATACCGTGATCGGCGGCTACAAGCCTGGCCTGTTTGTGCCGATCAGCATGGTTGAGGTCGCGATGCCGTGGATGGCGCCGCGCGACGACCTGAACAGTCACCAGTCCATCTGGCTTACGCTGGCAGCGCGGCTGAAGCCGGGTGTATCTCCGTCCCAGGCCGAGGCCAGCCTTGGGCCCCTGTGGCACTCGCTACGCGCGTATGAGCTGACTCTTTACAAATCGAGGTCGGAGCGCTTCAAAAAAGGCTTCCTCGACAATTCGCAACTCCACGTCAAGGACGATTCAACAGGCTATTCTCCCGATCGTATGGAGTTGAGGACCCCGCTCATCATTCTTATGAGCATGGCTGCGTTGCTGGTGGCCTTGTGCGCCATCAACGTGGCGACGCTGCTGCTGCTGCGTGCCGCGGGGCGCGCGCGGGAGATGTCGATGCGCTACGCCCTGGGCGCAAAGCGCAGCCGCATTGTCTCGCAGTTGCTCGTCGAAGGCGGACTGCTCGGAATCGCGGGCGCCGGAATGGGGCTTGCGCTGGCACCGCTGGTGGCTACCACCCTGGTTCGCCTGATGACCAACTCCGATCCGGGCACCGAACCGTATTCCGCGTCTATCGACGGGCGCGTTCTGCTGTTCACGCTGGGGATATCCATCTTTGTAACCGTGCTTTTCAGTATTGCTCCCGCGCTGCATTTCCTGCGTCCCGACCTGGCGCAGACGCTGAGGCAGAATACGGGCACGGCTTCAAAAGGCTCGCAGCGATTCCGCAAAGCGGCTGTGGGCGCGCAAATTGCGCTGAGCGTTTTGTTGATGGGCGGCGCGGGTCTTTTTGTGCGCACGCTCAACAATCTCCGCCATCAGCAAGTTGGTTTCGAGGTTGGTAATCTTGCTACCTTCTCGCTGGACCCCACTATCTCCGGCTATGGCGAAGGTCGCGCCGCGCAGATCGTGACCAATTCGATTGAGGCGCTGCGCCAGATTCCCGGAGTAAGCTATGCCGCCGGGACCACCGACGCTGAACTGAGCGGAGATTCAAGCCGCTCCAGTTTCACGGTGCAAGGCTATAAAGCGGCTGAGGACGAGAAATTGCATTTTGAGGAGCCGTGGGTTACTACCAACTATTTTGCTACGTTGCGGCAGCCGCTTCTGTCGGGCAGGGAATTTTCGCCTTCGGATGTGCAGGGAGCACCGAAGGTGGCTATTGTGAACCTTGCGTTCGCGAAACGCTTCTATGGGTCGGCGCAAAACGCATTGGGCCGCGCGCTGGGTGAGGGACGGGGAGATGACGTGAAGATGGATACCACGATCGTTGGTGTGGTGGGCGACGTGAGGCACCAGAATCTGCGCACCGAGATGGGGCCTGCGGTCTACCGAGCTTACCTCCAGGTAGATCATCCCGGGGGCGTGACGGTGTACGTGAGATCGGTGCAGTCGCCGCAAATGGTTGAAGCGGCGATCCGCCAGACCGTGCATCAGCTGGACCCGACACTGGTGGTCGACGGCCTTCGCACCATGGAGGCCGAAGTGGACGGGCGCTCTGCCGATGTGCGCGCGCTTGCCTTTCTGTCCATCGGATTTTCAATTCTGGCCATGGTGCTTGCGGCAGTGGGCCTGTACGGTGTGCTTGCCTACTCCACCGAACAACGGACTCGCGAGATCGGTGTTCGCCTGGTGCTGGGCTCGCAACGCTCCGGCGTAATCGTGCTGGTGCTGCGCGAGATGGCATTTATCGCAGTCATCGCTACGGCTGTTGCGCTGCCGTCGGTTGTTGCCCTGGCTAACTTATTCCGCAGCCAGCTCTATGGTGTCTCCACCTTTGACCCGGTCACCCTGGCCGCGGCGGTGGCTCTGACTGTGGTGATGGTGGCATTAGCCTCGGCTTTGCCCGCGCGACGCGCAGCCACGGTTGAACCCATGCAGGCTTTGAGGACCGAGTAAGACGCAGAGGGTTTTTGAGTACGCGCCGTCGAGAGAGGAGAGAAGCGATGCGAACGATTTTTCAAAACCTGCGTTATGCGCTTCGCCAATTGCGCAAGTCGCCGGGATTCACAGTCACAGCGGTGCTTACGCTGGCGCTTGGCATCGGCGCCAATACTGCCATCTTCACGGTGGTCTATGCCACGCTGCTGGCGCCAATGCCTTATCCGCAGCCCGATCAACTGGTGATGGTGTGGTCAAAGCTTCAGGGGCATCGCAACGGAATTGCAGCGCAGGATTTTGAGGATTGGAAGCATCAGAACACGGCTTTCCAGGATTTGAACGCCTTTACGGGCGGCAGCTTTAACCTGGCCACCAAGGATCAGCCCGAATACATTGAAGGCCAGCAGACTACGCCTGGGATGTATCGCATGATGGGCGTGAAGTTTCTTTACGGACGCGATTTTCTTGCAGAGGAAGGGACTCTCGGCAAAGAGCATGTCGTTATTCTGGTGAACAAACTTTGGAAGCGACTTGGTTCCGATCCCAACATTGTGGGCAAGCAGCTTAAGCTCGACGGAACCTCGTATACGGTGGTCGGCGTTCTGGCGCCTGGCCAGCCGGATCGTCTTAATCAATGGTTGCTGGTTCCGCTCGCCTTCAAACCAGAACAGCTGAATCATGACTTCCACTGGCTGCTGGCGATGGGCCGTCTTAAACCCGGCGTGACGATGCAACAGGCACAGGCCAACATGGATGCGGTGACGGCCGGCATCGCGCAGGCGTTCCCGAAGAGCAACAAGGGATGGGGCGCCCTTGTGGAGCCGCTGCACAACGACTTTATGCCGAAGGAGCGAATTCAGACTTTGTGGCTGTTACTGGGCGCCGTCGGATTTGTGCTCCTGATTGCGTGCGTGAATGTTGCCAACCTGCTGTTGGCCAAGGGAACCACGCGTCACAAGGAAGTGGCTGTGCGCACTGCCCTGGGCGCCTCGCGCAGAATCATCTTCTCCCAGTTTCTGGCGGAGAATCTGCTGCTTGCGTTCATTGGCGGACTGCTTGGCGTGGGCGTGGGCCTGGTGTGTCTACGCGGGTTGGTGGTGATGATGCCGCAAGGCACGCTTCCTTCCGAAGCCGACCTCACGCTCAATCTTCCGATCCTTCTTTTTTCGTTTGCAGCGTCAACGCTGGCTGGACTGCTCTTTGGTTGCGCACCGGCCTGGTATGCCACGCGTGTCGATCCGGCTGAGGCGCTGAAGGAGGGCGGCAGGTCGGGAACCGGCGCCGGCCGTCACAAGCTACGCAGGATATTGGTGATTGGTGAATTTGCATTGGCACTCGCACTGCTCACGGGGGCGGGTCTCGCCATTCACAGTTTCTGGAATCTGACCAATGTCGACCTGGGCGTCAACACAGTTCACATCCAGACATTCTCGCTGCCGGTTCCGGAATCGCGGCCCAAGGATCCAGCGCAGATTGTTACTTACTATCAGCAGATGCTGGCCAGTATCAAGTCTGTTCCGGGAGTGTTGGATGCATCGGTGAGCGTGGGTCTGCCTCTGGAGGGCGATGGGTTCGGGATGCCGTTTACGATCGCCGGTCAAGCGGAGTTTGCAGACCCATCGCAGCGGCCGAACACTGACTTTGGGATGGTGACGCCCGATTACTTCAAGACTTTCGGCATCCAGATGATTCGGGGCCGTGCGTTCAGCGACCAGGACAACATTGGGACCGTGCGCGTGGCTGTGGTGAACGAAGAATTTGTGCACCGATATTTCAAAGGCAAGGACCCGCTTCAGCAGAGAGTGATGGTGGAGGAACTGGTACCTGGCGTACCGAAGCTTGGCGCTCCAGTCGCCTGGCAGATTGTTGGCGTCTTCCATAACGTGCGCGCCGGCGGCTTTCGTGAGGATTATCCTGAGATGGAGATACCCTTCTTTCAGATTCCCTGGCCTAGCGCCAATATCGGCGTGAGAACCGCGGGCGATCCGGCAGCCATGACGAAGAGCATAGCTGCGGCGGTGCATACCGTCGATCCGCAGATTGCCCTGGCCGAAACGCGGACCATGGAAGAAGTGAAGAGCCTGATGCTTGCGGGAGACCGATTCACGATGACGCTTTACGGCGCTTTCGCGGTAGTTGCGCTGTTGCTGGCTGCGGTGGGCATCTATGGAGTGATGTCTTTCACGGTGGCTCAGCGCGAGCACGAGATTGGCCTGCGGATGGCGCTTGGGGCGAGCCGCAGCAATGTTGTGAAGCTCATTTTGAAAGAAGCGCTGGCCCTGGCATCGCTTGGACTGGGACTGGGCCTGGTCGGCTCCTACTTTGTTGGGCGGGCGATGCACAGCACTCTCTACGGCGTCGGCTCTCTGGATTACGGCGCGATTGCCGGCGTTGCGCTGGTGCTGCTGAATGCGTCGTTCGTGGCGAGTTGGCTGCCTGCGCGGCGCGCATCGTCAGTGCAGCCAATGAAAGCACTACGCGCAGATTAGGAGAAGCGAAATGCGATCGATTTTGCAGGATGCGCGATACGCGCTGCGGCAGTTGCGCAAGTCGCCGGGATTTACAATCACGGCGGTGGCCGTGCTTGCCCTGGGGCTGGGCGCCAACATCGCCGTATTTACCATTCTCAGCGGAATCTTCCTTCGTCCATTGCCGTACGCACAGCCCGATCGCATCGTGAGTGTGGACCTTGCCGGAGAGATGCCGTTTTACGGGATGAGTTACGCCAACATGCTGCAACTGCGCGACGACATCGGGCCTGGGATGCAGGTCGGCGCATCGTTCAACACCAACAACGCCAGCATTGTGGGCCCCGGCGGTCGCGTTCAGGTGTCGCAATCGACAGTTGAGGCTGGCATGCTCAGACTACTGGGCGTACAGCCAATCCTGGGCCGCATCTTTAGCGATGAAGAGAGCCAGCCAGGGCGCACACACGTTGTTGTGCTGGGTGAGGAAGCGTGGCGCAAGCTCTATGCCTCGGATCGAAACATTGTGGGCAAGATGCTTACCATACGCGGCGAGGCATTCACCATAATCGGCGTGATGCCGCGCGGCTTTTCATTTCCAATCGGAGATGGCATCCAAATATGGTCTCCCGCAGAGATTACACCGGCCAATCGAACTTCGATGAGCGGCGGAAACGCGGAGTTAACAGGCTCGCTTTATGCGCGGATTCCAGCTGGAATGAATGCTGCTCAACTGACGGCCGCACTGGATCGTGCGCAGACGCTCATTTCAAAAGAGGTCCCCGATGGAGACGTGCCTTCTCACGTCAAAGTCCTCAAGTACCAGGAGATGCTGAACGGCTTCGCGCGCCAGCCGCTGATGCTGCTGTATGCCGTTGTGTTCGGCATCTGGGCTCTTGCTTGTCTCAACGTCACCAGCCTGATGCTCGCGCGTGCGGTGGCCCGCACCCGCGAACAAGCGGTGCGTTCAGCCCTCGGCGCAAGCCGCGTCCGGTTGCTGCAGCAGGCCGTTGTTGAAAGCCTGTTGCTAAGCGCTCTTGGCGGGGTTGCCGGATTGCTGCTCGGCCAAACTGCGATCACGCTTCTCAAACATCAGATCGAAAAATCAATCTCTGTCGCCAGCGCCGCCGGCGCCATTCATATGGACTGGCGCGTTCTGTTGTGCGTTGCGGCGCTCACCGTTCTTACCGCCGCAATCACCGGTGTGTTTCCAGCATTGCGCGCCATGCGCCGCAATGTGCGAGGCAGCTTGCAAGGGGTAACCACCACCGCATCGGCCAGCCAGAATCGCACCCGCGAATTCCTGGTGATCGCGCAGCTCGCGCTTACTCTCGTCTTCCTTGTCGGTGCGGGACTTTTCCTGCGCACCATTCACGCACTTCGCCAGGTCCCGTTGGGCTTTTCCCAGCAGAACGTCCTCACCGGCGGTGTGATTTTGAACGGAATGGCTAAGCTCAGCAATGGTGTAGCCGGTAAGGATGCCGGCATTGTGCAGACTTCCTATCTGCCGCTGTTGGAGCACCTACGCGCTATTCCCGGCGTTCAAGTGGCGGCGCTCAGCTCGGTTCTGCCGATGCGGGGAGAATTCATGGTGAGTCTCTCCGGCAAGCTTGACGGCAAGGAGGCGCCTCGCGGGAAGGAGCCGATGGCCGATGGACGGCTGGCCTCAGCGGGTCTTGTGGACGCCGTGGGGATCCCCATGCTGCGCGGCCGCTTTTTTAATGAAGACGACACAGTTTCGGCACCGGCTGTGGTGGTCGTCAACCAGGCATTCGTGAACAAGTATCTTCCGAGACAGGACGCTGTCGGGCATACCTATGGGATGGGCAAGGGAAAATTGAAGGCGGCGCGCATCGTGGGAGTCATCGGCGACGTGAAGCAGCAAAAGGTCACGGACGCGACCAAGCCGGAAGTCTACTTCTGTCTCGCGCAGATGGAGCCGGGGACCACGCTTTACGGCATCGCAACGGCGTTTATGGAGGTCGCGATTCGTGGCGCAATTCCTGCCGATTCGCTCCGCGCGCAATTCGATAAAGCGTTGCATGAAGTTGCTCCGGACGCGACGACCACCGATGTGATGACCATCCATGAAGCCGTTGAAGACTCCTTCGGCAGCCAGACTTTGATCGCGCACCT
>Ga0302319_10005852_pt1 | contig 24555 bp, 21 predicted proteins | sample Bog_T0_2_FD_203319 | JGI IMG/M metagenome (GOLD analysis project Ga0302319, IMG submission 203319) | Peat permafrost microbial communities from Stordalen Mire near Abisko, Sweden - Bog_T0_2 | ecosystem: Environmental > Terrestrial > Soil > Wetlands > Peat | place: Sweden: Abisko, Stordalen Mire...
TCAACTGCGAAGGTTCGGTTAAGTTAGCGGAAGCCACCAGCGGGGCGGCAGATGAAACAAGGCGCCTTCGATGACCGTCGAGTGGACTCGACGCTGCACGCTGAAGCGCGCGCCACACTGTTTCTGGAACCGTTTTTTGTTAACCGGGGAACGGCGGAAGAACCGGCTGCTCCGACCGCCGGCATTACCGGACGTAATAGCCGGGCTTGGCTCGCACAGTGAGGCCCGGCGTTTTGACGCGGATCTCGACCTTGCGGAAACCCTCGGTGCGGGAAGTATTCGTGCTGATGTACCCGACATCGTACATCGACCTCAGCTCTTCGGCGACGCGTCGCAGCGAACTGGCTACATCGTCCTTCGAAGCATCGAAGCTGACTCCGCCGGTTTCATTCGCGAGGCGATCCATTTCGCGCATCCCATAGCGATTGCGCGAGGTGAGCTGGCCTCTCTTCGCTTCCGTATAGCGCACGGTGTAAACGGGTGCGTCGGCGGTTTGCGCGGCTTCGATGGCGTCGAGAAGATCGTGGGCGCTCGAATTGTCTTCGCCGTCGCTGAAAAGCATGAGGGCTCTTCGTTCGCGCGCGGGCTCGGCGAATTTCTCCGTTGCGACCGCGTAGAGAGAATCGAATAAGGCAGTGCCGTCTTCACGGGTTTTATCGGGGTCGAGTTCGGTGAATTTGCTGCCGCCCTTTTGAAATGAGGCCATCGCATCGATGAGCGCGCCGGACGAATTTGTGAAATCGCTCACCAGCCGGATGTGATCGCCAAAGCAGATCAGCAGCGCTCGATCGCGCTTCTCGATGGCGCCGGAAACGAACTTCTCCACGTCGCTGATGTGCTGCTTATTGAATTTGTCCTGGCTGCCGCTGACGTCCATGATTAAAGCCAGGCGAAGCGGGAGATCGGCGGAACGGCCGAAGAAGCGGACCTGCTGCGGAACGCCATCTTCGAATACTTCGATGTCGTCTTTGGTGAGACTGCCTGCCAGCGCTCCGGTCCGGTCGCGTACGATGAAAGCAACGTTGACGAGGCTCACGTCGACTTTGATCGAGAGCGGGGGCGGTTCCTGAGCGCAAAGCGCCGCGGCAGCAAGTAAAAGTAACGTGCGCATTCGGTATTACTACGTTTGGAAGAGAGGTAAGTTTGCAGGGTTCCATTTTATTCGGCCTGGAGAGAATTGGCGTAGCTGTGTCGGGCGGCGCGGATTCGGTGTTCCTGCTGCATGTCCTCGATGAACGCGGGTTGGCTGCCGCTGTACTGCATGTGAACCATAAGCTGCGCGGCGAGGAGTCGGATCTCGATGAGCGGTTTGTGAGGGAACTGGCCGCCCGGTTTGGGTTGCCGATTTATGTGGCAGCCAGGCCAATCGCGGAAGGGAATGTGGAGCAGGAAGCGCGGGCTGCTCGGTACGCGTTCTTTGAGTCCGAGATTGCAGCCGGTCACTGCGATGCGGTGTCGACAGGCCACACGAAAGACGACCAGGCGGAGACGGTGCTGGGCCGATTTCTGCGCGGCGCCGGGACTGCCGGACTGAGCGGTATTCGTCCGCGGACCGATACCGGCATCGTCCGCCCGCTGCTCGATCTGGGCCGGGAAGAGATCCGAGCGACTTTGCGAGAGCGTGGCATTGCGTGGCGCGAGGATGCGTCGAATCGGGACACGGCGTTTCTGCGGAACCGGATCCGGCATGAAATCATGCCTCGGCTGGCGGCGCTGAATCCGTCGTTGGCGGACGTTCTCGCGGGTTCTGCGCAATGGGCGCAGGATGAGGAAGATTACTGGCAGGCCGAACTCGCGAAATTCGAAAACCGGTTTCTCATTCAGAAGGGGGAGACGCTGCTGGTTCCGACACGCGATGTTACGGCGTTGGCGGTGGCCATTCAGAGGCGTCTGATTCGCCGGATGATCGAGCGTGTTCGGGGAAACCTGCGCTCGATCGATTTCCGCCACGGGGAAGCGATTCGCCATCTGATCCATCAGACCGAAGGCAGCGGCAGGATTCAATTGCCGGACCTCGACGTTTACCGGTCGTTCGACTGGCTTCGAATGTCACCGGTCGGAATCGACACGCGTCTGGAACGCGATTTTGAACTTGCGGTTACAATTCCAGGTGTTGCAAACCTGCCGGAGCGCGGAATTCGGCTGGCGATGGAACCACTTGGCCCCGAATCCGTACCTTGTAAAGAACGCGTATATAATGAGGAAGTGTATGCGCTGGACCAGGAGAAGTGTGCCGGTTCGCTTCTTCTGCGAAACTGGCGGCCGGGCGACAGGATTCAGCCGGTGGGCCGCGGCGGCGCGGAAAAGATCAAGACGTTGTTTCAGGAAAGTCGCGTTCCCTTGTGGGAGCGGCGGAACTGGCCGGTGATCGTGCGTGATCAATCGATTGTGTGGACGCGCCGGTTTGGCGCTGCCTGCGACTTCGTGGCCGGGCCTGGAACCAGGCACATCCTGTTGCTTCGGGAGACAGTTGAAGAAAGCCGGGAATCGAATCCCGTTATCGGGGCGTCTATCAGTACAGGTGCAGGCAGGGGCCGCGGGGTTCTGTAAAGAGGCATTGTGAACGCAAACGTAAAAACAGTTATTTTCTGGGTGGTCCTGATTTGTGTAGCCGTCCTGCTGTGGGCGGTGGTGCGGTCGGGGCACCCCAACCATGACAGGCCGCTGAACTTCAGCGAGTTCCTGGCCGACGTTGAAGGCGGCAATATCAAGGAAGTCACGATCAATGGCAATGAGATCAAGGGCAATTATCAGAATGGCCGAGATTCGTTCCATACCATCGCGCCGGCCAACTATCCCAAATTGTTCGATCTTCTGCAGGACAAAAAAGTCCAGATGACGTTCAGCGATCCGAATTCGAGTGGCTGGATTACGATGCTGGTGCAGTCTTCGCCGTTTATTCTGCTGATTGGGTTCTGGATTTTCATGATGCGGCAGATGCAGAGCGGCGGCAATAAGGCGCTGAGCTTCGGCAAGAGCCGGGCGCGCCTGCATTCCACTCAGCAGCGCAAGGTCACATTCAAGGATGTTGCGGGCGTTGAAGAAGCCAAGGAAGAGTTGCAGGAGATTATCGAATTCCTGCGGGAGCCGCAGAAGTTTCAGAAGCTGGGCGGGCGCATTCCGAAGGGCGTGCTTTTGATCGGTTCACCGGGCACCGGTAAGACTTTGCTGGCGCGCGCGATTGCGGGCGAGGCTAATGTCCCGTTCTTCTCGATTTCTGGTTCGGACTTCGTTGAGATGTTCGTCGGCGTGGGCGCAAGCCGCGTGCGCGATCTGTTTGAACAGGGCAAGAAGAACGCTCCCTGCATTATCTTCATCGACGAGATCGATGCGGTGGGGCGTCACCGCGGCGCGGGTCTCGGCGGCGGTCACGATGAGCGCGAGCAGACGCTCAATCAGTTGCTGGTTGAGATGGATGGGTTTGAATCGAATGAAGGCGTGATCCTGGTGGCGGCGACGAATCGTCCTGACGTGCTGGACCCCGCTTTGCTTCGTCCCGGCCGTTTCGATCGGCGCGTGGTTGTAGGTCGCCCGGATGTGAATGGCCGTGAGGCGATCCTCAAAGTTCACACCAAGAAAGTTCCGCTGGGCGATGATGTTGAGCTTTCAGTATTGGCGCGCGGGACACCCGGTTTGGCGGGCGCGGATCTGGCGAACCTGGTGAATGAAGCGGCGCTGAATGCGGCGCGGCAGAATCGCAAGGTCGTGATGATGATCGATTTCGAACTGGCCAAGGATAAGATCCTGATGGGCGCGGAGCGGAAGTCGATGATCCTGAGCGATTCCGAGAAGCGCACCACGGCCTATCACGAGGCGGGCCACGCGATTGTCGCGATGATCGTTCCTAACGCCGATCCGCTGCACAAGGTTTCGATCATCCCGCGCGGTATGGCGCTGGGCGTGACCATGCAACTGCCTACCGACGACAAGCACAATTACAGCAAGGTCTATTGCGAAGACCAGCTTTGCATCCTGATGGGCGGCCGTATCGCGGAAGAGATTTATCTCAACCAGAAGACCACCGGCGCCGGCAACGATATCGAGCGTGCCACCGATATGGCGCGCAAGATGGTTTGCGAATGGGGCATGAGCGAACTGGGTCCGCTGAGCTTCGGCAAGAAGGAAGAGCAGATCTTCCTGGGCCGCGAGATCTCTCAGCATCGCGACTATAGCGAAGAAACCGCGATTCGTATCGACGAAGAAGTGAAGCGGATTGTTTCGACGGCCTATAGTCGTGCGCGCACCGTTATCGAGCAGCATTCGAATGAACTGGTTCGCGTGGCCGAGGCGCTGCTTGAGCGCGAAGGCCTGGACGGCGGCGAGGTGAAGACGCTGATGGATGGCGGAGATCTGCCTCCGATGGCGACTAAGCCTCGGGATAACGCCGATCATACTCAGCAGGTGATTCGCCCCGAGAGCAGCGGCGGTCGCCGTTTGCCGGGTCTCTCCGAAGGGGAACGGCCGGCGCCTGCTTAACCGCACCGTACCCGATTTTCCGGTATATCTGTTCGACCTGGACGGAACCCTGCTGGATAGTGCCGAAGATATTTGCGGCGCTATCCGGCAGGTTTTGTCTGAGCACCTCGCCGAACCCCTTCCATTCGATTTCCTGAAGAGTTTTATCGGCTATCACCTGGACGATTGCTTTACCCAGGTTCTGCCGCATTACGACCGGCAGCAACTGGATGCGCTGGTTCAGGAATATCGATCCGTCTATCCGGCGCGAAAGCATTCGGGCACGAAGAAGTATCCGGGCGTCGATGAAGCTCTGGGCCGGCTCGGCGGACGCAAAGGCACCGCGACCACCAAAGGCACACCCACTACGCGCGCCGTGCTGGAGCAGTTCGGGCTGCTGCCTTATTTCGATCATGTGCAGGGTACGGATGGATTTCCGCACAAGCCCGCGCCCGATGTCCTGCTGCGATCCCTGCAAGCTTTGGGAGCGGAGCCAAACGACTGCCTTTTTGTCGGAGATTCGGCTGCGGATATGGAGGCCGGACGGCGCGCTGGCGTGAAAATCTGCGCGGTTCGATATGGCTATGGCAACCCGGAACATATGGATCGATGGAAGCCGGATTATTGGATTTCAGATCTGCGACAACTGGTCGGTTAGCGGTAAGATCGGATCATTCCAGTTCAGCCCGGAGCCGTATGATTAATGACTTGCGTTTCGCCCTCCGGATGCTCCTGAAGCAGCCGGGCTTCAGTTTGATTACCGTGATCACCCTGGCGCTGGGCATCGGCGCCACCTCAGCCGTCTTTAGCCTCATTCAGGGCGTCCTGTTGACTCCGCCGCCCTATCGCGAGCCGGAACGTCTCGTGCTGATTCCGCCCGTCCGCTCAGATGGCCAGGACTCGGCGCATGCACAGGGCTGGGCTGCTCTGCAGTGGCTCGAATGGCAAAAGGAAGCGAAGTCGTTCGAGTCTCTGGCCGCCTATACATGGTCTTTTAACTTCCTGATCCGGAACGAAGGCAGCGAGTCGATGCAGGGGATGGCGGTCAGCAAAGACTACTTCCGCGTTACGGGCCTTCAACCCATCCTGGGACGCACTTTTGTGGAAGCGGAAACCGCGCTCAACTCCACGCCCGTGGTAGTGATCGGCTACGACCTGTGGCTGCGGAAATTCAATCGCGATCCGAATATCCTCGGCAAGTCCCTGCCCATGAGCCGACAGAGCACCCCTCCGCGGATCATCGGTGTTATGCCGGCCGATGTCCGCTTTCTTCCCTCTCCCGGCGCGTCTCAGGAACCCAATTACAACGTCAATGCGCAGGTGGATTTCTGGCTGCCAGCCGCGCCACGGCCCAACGCCATGAAGGCTTCCTATTGGGATGTGGTCGGGCGTTTGAAGGCTGGCGCCGGGTTGAGCCGAGCTCAGGCCGAACTTGCGCTGCTGGTAAGCAGGGAATCGGTGGCAGAGCATGACTTTGCCGGCGTGGTTCCGCGGGTCGAACCTCTTACTTTGGAGATGAACCGCGACGGCCGCCGCATCCTCCTACCCCTGTTAGGCGCAGCGACGCTGGTTCTGCTCATCGCGTGCGGAAATGCCGCGGCCCTGCTCCTGATGCGCGGCTTGCGGCGTCAGCAGGAATATGCGGTCCGGACGGCCCTCGGCGTGGCTCGCTCAGCGCTCTTCCGCCAGGTCGCAATCGAGAGTCTGCTTCTTGCCCTGCTCGCAGGGGTTCTGGGCGTCGGGCTCGCCTTTGTAGTGGTCAGGGTCTTCAAACTCATCGGAGGGCATGCGATTCCTCGTCTCGACGCCGTTAGCATGGGATGGCCCGTGCTTGCATGGGCCCTGGGCGCCGCCGTTCTTGCGGCCCTCATATCGGGTCTCATCCCGGCGATCCGGGCAACGAGTCTCGACGCCGCGGCCGTGCTTAAGAACACCGGTTCACGGACCAGCGCGGGGCGCGGCGACCGCCGCTTGCTTCGCGTCCTCACCGTAGCGCAAACGGCCCTGACTCTTGCGCTGCTTGTGGGCGCCGGTCTGCTCATCAGAACCATGATGAACCTGGCGAACGTTCAATCAGGATATGCAACCGCGCGAATTCTGACTATGAGCGTGACTGCCCTGCGGTCGGCCGCCGATTTTCATCGCCGCGCTCTCGACCGAGTGTCGGCGCTCCCCGGCGTCGAAAACGCCGCTTTCGCGTGGGGCGTTCCGCTGACCGGCAACAGCTGGCCTGGCACAATGGAAGCGGAAGGACAGCCGGTCGCGAGAACCGGCAGCGATCGGATTTCCCTGCCGCTCCGCTCCGTTACCCCGGGTTATTTCCGGCTTCTTGGCCAGCCGATTTCGCAGGGCCGAGATTTCCGTTCGACGGATTCTAAGAACGCGGCCGGGGTAGCGATAGTCAATCAGGCCTTTGCGGATCGATACTTTGCCAAAACAATTACAGTCGGCAGAAAGCTGTGGATGGATGGAAGGGACCGTCCGGCGACGGAAATTATCGGCGTCGTTGCTAACGGCCGTACCGGGGATCTTACGAAAGCCCCCGAGCCTGAAGTCTATCTTTCTTTCTGGCAGCAGGGCGCTTATTCGAAGCATCTGGTGGTGCGAACCACTGGCGAGCCTCGATCCATTGCCGCAGCCGTGCAGCGTGAATTGCGCGCCATCGATCCCACCGTTGCCATCGAAAACACGTCAACGCTGGACCAGATTCGCGACGATTCGCTGGCTTCGCGTTCTTTCGCCATGCGGTTACTGCTTGGCTTTGCGGTCGTCGGATGCGTGTTGACGATCATTGGCATTTACGGAGTCCTTTCGCTCTCGGTCGCCTCTCGCCGCCGCGAGCTTGCGATTCGCAGTGCCGTCGGCGCCAGCCCTCGCGACATTCGAAGCCTTGTAGTCGGAGAAGGCTTCCGTCTGACCGCAAGCGGCGTGATGGTCGGGGTCGCGCTGGCGCTTGTCTTCTCTCGCGTGCTGAAATCTTTCCTCTTCGAGGTGGACGCCGCCGATCCGATGACGTTGATCGTTGTCGGATTGTCGTTAACGCTGGTCGGGCTGCTTGCTTGTCAGGGGCCTGCGCGCCGGGCCGCCAGGGTCGATCTTCGCGAATCTCTGATCTGCGATTAAACGGCCAGGTTTCTATGATAGTCTCTGGGGATGACCACACAGGAAGTCGCTGATTCGCTCGTTAAATATTGCTCGGAAGGGAATTTTCAGGGGGCGATGGAGGCTTTGTACTCGCCCGATATCGTCAGCCTCGAGGCTGGCGCGCCTCCCGGAGGCTCTCGCGAGTCGAAGGGAATCGCGGCTGTTGCCGCCAAGGGGCAGTGGTGGGTTGAAAACCACGAGGTGCACGGAGTAGTCGTGGAAGGTCCGCTGGTCGCCGGCCCATACTTCTCGGTGGTTTTCAGAATGGACGTGACGTTCAAGCCGCAGAGCAAGCGCTTCACGATGGAGGAAGTTGCTCTGTATAAAGTTGCCGAGGGCAAGGTGGTTCACGAAGAGTTTTTCTACAGCATGTAAAGCCGGCGAGCTCGTTATTTGCAATCGATCTTCTGAATAGCGGGAAGCCCGTCGACGGTCTGGTCCGGGTAATAAGACACCGCGCACGATCGCGTATTTTTCGGAAGGGCGCGCGAGAGCATCAGGCTTGTTCCCGAATAATGGCACGCGATCCATGAAGGCTTTGTGAAATACCAGGTGGATTGAGTTTTGGTTTCTTTGTCCGGAGCCAGGGATGCTTTTTGCTCGGGAGGGCCTTCGAAGAAGGTGATGCCGGCGAGTTGGTTGGGAAGGCCGTCGGGCGTGACGGTCCATTCCGGCAGCGGTGCGGCGAGTTGTTGGGTTACGTTGACCTTCGGCGGACACAGGCTGACGATCTGAGTCTGTAATGACAGAAGGAGCAGGATCGGCGTCATGGCTTAAAGATACTCTTCGCGGGCATTACTTGAAGATCGCTTTCGCGATCATGCCATGGACTCCCTTCTTACCGTCGACCAACTGGGTGATCTCGAAATCCGCGGCAATACTGGAAAGAACGTAGGCTTCTTCACGCTTGAGTCCTTTCACATTGACCAGGAAGTCGATCATTTCGCGAACCGCTACCGTGGTCGCTTTCGTCAGATCCTCGTCGGTACCCATGACGATGAAGTGAGTCGGGGTTTCAGCGCGAGGCCAGGTCAGGTGCATGTCTTTGCGCACGACGAAGCGGAAGGTGCCGATCAGCGGCGTCTCCATCGCGGTGATATCGACTTCCCCATCGCCCTGTCCGGCGTGCCCGTCGCCTACCTGAAAGAGCGCGCCTTTTACGTGGACGGGTATATAAAGCGTGGTTCCCGCGACCAGATTGCGGTTATCCAGATTGCCCGCGTGAATCCCGGGAGGCGCGCTGTTAATTTTGCCGTCTGCCGCTGGCGGAGCGACGCCCATGCTTCCGAAGAAGGGATGCAGCGGAATTGTGATAGTGGGTGAAAATTGTGCGGTCATGTTCTCGCGGTCGAGCGGGATGATGCGGCTGTAGCGGTCTTTGAAATCTTCTTTGAGAAAGCCGGAGGTCGGGCTGAAGCTGTTGTGCGCCCAAGGGACCGGTAGCGTGATTTTGTCGATATGTAGTTCGAGAACATCGCCGGGCTCCGCGCCTTCGATGAAGATGGGGCCAGTGAGAATGTGGCCGCCGGGCCCGCGTTCGAGAGTCTTATCGGCCATGGCTTTGGTGATGGCGCGAAGGGAATCGGGAATTTGATCGGCCGGGACATTGAGACGTTCGAGCGCGGCCACGCCTGCGGTGCCTACGGTTTCAATCGTAACCGTGTCGCCCGATTTGATGGTGAGGACAGGCTTCGATTCAGACCAGTAGTTGCCGACGACGACGGTTTGCGGGCCGGCGGCGAGTTTATAATCAGCGGCGATGAGGGGGCTGGCGAGAAGCAGCAGCGCGAGTGCGATTTTGGAAGACAATGGATTACCTCGTTTTTCTCGCAAACGGGGCGAAGCGATAGGTTAGCACCAGGCAGGAGGTTGATGTGACATTCCCGCGATCAGAAAAATACAATCCGGAATGGGTCAAATCCAGTATCAGCGGCGCTGCGCCCGTTCTTTGGATCACGGAATGGCTCACGCAGGCAATGGATCTGCGGCCTGGCATGCGGGTGCTCGATCTTGGCTGCGGCAGAGCAATGTCGTCCATATTACTGCGGCATGAATTCGGCGTGCAGGTGTGGGCGACCGATCTTTGGTTCAGCGCCGAGGAGAATGTTCGGCGCGTGCGCGATGCGGGGATGGAGGATGGTGTTTTCCCGATTCATGCCGATGCACGGGCGCTGCCTTTTGGCGCGGATTTCTTCGATGCGATCGTGAGCATCGATTCGTTTGTGTATTACGGGACGGATGACCTGTATCTGAGTTACATTGCGAGGTTCCTGAAGCCGGGCGGACAGATCGGGATTGCGGGCGCGGGTCTGGAGCGCGAGATCGAGGGGCCGGTTCCGGAACATCTGCGCGAATGGTGGACGCAGGATTTATGGTGTCTGCACTCGGCGGCGTGGTGGCGCCGGCACTGGGAACGGACGGGGATTGTGGATATTGAGCTCTCCGAAAACATGCCGGATGGCGGGCGGCTGTGGCTCGATTGGTATCGAGCAAACTGGCCTGATAATACGGGGGAGATTCAGGCGCTGGAGGCGGATGCCGGACGTTATATCGGATATGCCAGGCAGGTGGCACGGCGGCGAAGTGATGTGGTGCTTGAGCCGCACAGATTGTCGGTTGAGACGGAGTATGTAAAGAAGCCCCTGCTTATCTCGGGATAGTTTGCCGGATTTGAAGCCGCCGGGGCAGGTCCACTCGCGGGCTTCCGCAGTGATTCCGAGAGGGGTCCAACCCAGGCGAACGGTGGATTCGGTTTCTGCGCCATGATCTCCGCAGGGGAAGTCGATGACTTCTATTGGACCTGTAGCGCGGCTCAGGGCGTCCCATTCCCGCTTTTGCAGACTGAGTGTTTGGGCAGGTTTTGAAGCGGTGCCAAATTCATGCAGCCGCGCCGGGACAGGTAGGCGCACCTTCGTCGGCGCTACAGGCGGGATGCGGCGCGCTCTTCCATTCCAGTCGCCAGGTCTCGGTGACGCCATTCACCAAGACCTGCTGCTCTTCGCGAATATTCGGCTTGGGATATTCAAGGGCCTGGCCAGGTACAAGCGCTGCCAGCAACAGCAGCTTCATTTGTCCGGCTTGTCCTCTTTGGGCTTGTCGTCTTTTGCTTTCTCGTCCGGCTTGACCAGTTCAATCTTCACGGCCAGCATATTCAACCGCGCATCGCGCGTAGCGTCGGCTGTGACCTTTTCGCCATCATGGAACTCGGACGACTTCACGGCCTTCCCGTCACGGATGAACTTAGTCTTGCCCGTGATGTACATGCGCATGATGTCGCCGGATTCCACCTGAACTTCGACAAACTTCTTATCGGCGGTCTTGAAGACTCCGTCGATAGTCGCGACGGCATCGATAACGGGCCCAATGCCTGCGCCACCGGCTGAGCCGTAGCCCCGACCGCCAATGGGATGGTATTGGGCGGAGAGAGTCCCTGCGAACGTCAGCGCTAAGAACAGTTTCGATACAGAGTGCATAACTCGATTTTAGGCCCCGAAAAAGTCGAGGTCTACATTGCCCCCGGAGATTATGGCTCCGGCGGTTTTGATTTCCGGCGGCAGCTTTCCGAAGAGAATCGCCGCGGCCGCAACGGCGCCGCTGGGCTCCACCAGGATCTTCATCCGCTCCACCATGAAGCGAACCGTGGCGCGGATTTCGTCTTCAGTCACCAGCAGGATCTTCTCCACATGCTCCTGAATGATCGGAAACGTGAGCTTGCCGGGCGAAGGGGAGCGGAGACCGTCGGCAATCGTATTGGGGGGCGGGATTGTGACGCGCTCACCTTTGGCGACGGATTGAAATGTATCGTTTGCGAGTTCGGGCTCGACTCCGAAGACGCGAATTTCAGGCTGCATGGATTTAGCGATGGTTGCAGAACCTGAGATCAGCCCTCCGCCGCCGATGCATACGACAAGGGCGTCGAGATCGGGATGATCTTCGAGTAGTTCTAACGCGGCCGTGCCCGCGCCGGACATGATGAGCGGATGGTCATACGGGGGAACGAGAGTGCCTTTGGTTTCTTCGAGGACGCGGGCGGCGATAGCTTCGCGGTCGTCCCGAAAACGGTTGTAGGTCACGATGCGGGCGCCGAGGTCGCGGGTGGGGTCCATCTTGGAGCGCGGCGCATCTTCGGGCATGACGATAGTGGCAGGGGCTCCGACGTGTTTGGCGGCGATGGCGGTGGCTTGCGCGTGGTTTCCGGAGGAAAAGGCGACCACGCCACGCGGCAGGTCGGCGGGCGGGATCGAGAAAACCAGATTCGCAGCGCCTCTGATTTTGAAGGCTCCGCCTCGCTGGAAGTTTTCGCATTTGAAGAAAACCCGGAGGCCGGCTCGGGAATTAATGCTGCGCGAGGTCATGATGGGCGTGCGTTTGGCGAGCGGGCCGATGCGATGCGACGCCTCTCGAACAGATTGGGGGGTAACGGTGGGTTCCACGGCTTTATACAGGATAGAGGAAGGCGCGCCGGCGCCAGAATCGCCGGCGTTACCGCGCTGTTTCGAATTCGAGCGCTTGCTGGCGGTTGTGGCGGCGGAAATCCTGATATTCCTGATAAAGAGTTCCGAAACCGGCCCAGTAATAGCCGCCCACGAAAAGCGCGAGAAAAGGCAGCGACAGGAAATTGTATGTCGTGATCGCAAAGTAGCACATGTACAGAAAGTAGGTGCCGCAGGCGAGCTCGAAATAAGGCAGCCAGCCGCTTCTGCGTTTATACTTCTTCACCGCCATGCGCTTCTGCACATTGCCTTCAATCGCATACTTCGGAGTGCGGACGAACCCGCTCTGCACCCCGAAAAGCGCTTCCAGCACGGCGCGGGTATTGATGAGCGTCAGCCCCACTCCGACAGCCATCAGCAGCGGAAGGAAGTAAAAGGTCCGCTTCCAGTTTTTCGGATGCAGCTCGCGCTGGGCGATCACGTAAAACGCCGAGATCGACCAAAAGGACGCAATAATCAGCGGGAAATCGATCAGCACCATCTCCCAGGCGCCCATGTAAAAGCGCACGATCATTACCGGCAGCATCAGCGCCGAGACCACCACCATCAGCGGATAAGAGATGTTGGGCGTCAGGTGCAGGAACGCCTCCGCTTTGGTCCGGAACGGGATGTTGGCTTTCAGCAGCGAAGGCAGCAGTTTCTTCGCGCACTGCGTCAAACCCTTGGCCCAGCGGAACTGCTGAACCTGAAACCCATGTATCTCGACGGGCAACTCCGACGGGCACTCCAGACCGGGAATGTACGCGAATTTCCAGCCCTTGAGCTGTGCCCGATAGCTCAGGTCGGAATCCTCGGTGAGCGTGTCATGCTGCCAGCCGCCCGCATCTTCGATCATGCTGACGCGCAACAGCCCGGCAGTGCCATTGAAATTGAAGAAGTACCCTGCCCTTGACCGCGCCCCGTGCTCCAGCACAAAATGGCCGTCCAGCAGAATCGCTTCCACTTCGGTAAGGAAATTAAAATCGCGGTTGAGATAACTCCAGCGGGTCTGCACAACCCCAATTTGCGGGTCGGCGAAATGGTGGATGGTACGCGTCAGAAAGTCTGGCGGAGGAATGAAATCGGCATCGAAAACGGCCACGAATTCGCCCATGGCGGATTTGAGACCCTCATGCAAAGCCCCGGCCTTAAAACCCTGGCGGTTCGTCCGATGGAGGTATTCAATGTTGTGCCCGATATTGCGATACCTTTCGCAGATCGCCTCCGCGAAAGTATGTGTATCGTCGGTCGAATCGTCGAGAACCTGAATCTGCAGCAGCTCGCGCGGGTACTCGATCTTCACCGTCTCGTCGATCAGCCGCTCGAGTACGTAGCGTTCGTTATAAAGCGGAAGCTGAATGGTGACGCGCGGCAGATGTTCAAACCGGAACGGCGGCTCCGTCCGCGCTTTGCGGCGATGCTTGAAATACGCATGAATCGTCTCAAACCGGTGCAGCCCGTAGACCGAAAGAATGGCCAGTATTCCGAAGTAGGGAATCAGCAGCGCCCAGTCGAACCACGCCAGCTGATGAATGCCGGCGAATGTATCGTTGAACATGGCGCGGCGCAGGCTGGTCATGGTTGACACTGCCAGTAAGGCCGGTTCGAAATGGATGGTCATGAGCAAATGACTCCCTTATTTTACACCCCCACTCTCTAAGGACCGCGCGCACCGGAAGCACAGTCCCCAGGCTATACTATTGGCGTAGCTGATCGTTTCGTTGGTGCTTGTCCTCAATCGCAATTATTTTCGGCGGGGCTGCGCGGCAAGATCCGTGGCAGCCTTTTTTGTTGTTTAGGCCGTTTGATTGCCGGGGACAGCGGCGGGGAAGCGATCGGGCTGTCATTTCTTTAAGGGGTAGCAATGAGAGAGAAAGGTACAGTTAAGTGGTTTAATGCGGCCAAGGGATACGGATTCATCCAGCGCGAATCGGGCGAGGATGTGTTCGTTCACTTTTCGGCCATCCAGGCGGGCGGTTACCGGTCGCTGGATGAAGGCGCGCGGGTGGAGTTCGAAGTGACCAATGGTCCTAAAGGCCTGCAGGCTTCGAACGTTTCGGCTGCCGGCTAAGTTTTCGGCTCCTGACCGGGACAAAGCTAACGGTTTTGCCCCGGTCAACGAGAAAAACCAGATGGGCGAACCTGAAAGAGGTTGAATGAGTAAGGAAGACAGTATTGAAGTAACGGGCACCGTGCTCGAGAAATTCCCCAGCGGACTTTTCAGCGTGCAGCTGGAACATGAGCGCGTAGTGCTCGCCCACCTCGCGGGCCGTCTGCGCCGCAATCGTATTCGCGTACTGGCCGGCGACAAAGTGACCCTCGAGCTTTCCCCCTACGATCTGACCAAAGGCCGTATTACCTTCCGGCATCGTTAATTCCCCTGGAGAAAAATCCCCTGGCCGGCGACTGGTATTTATATGTTGCGGCATCTCTCTAATAGAGAATAGAGGACCATCATGCTGAAAGTCCTGTTTGTGTTCGGCACCCGGCCGGAGGCCATCAAGATGTGTCCGGCGATCCTCCATATGAAGGCTCGGCCGGACGAATTTCAGGTCGAAGTGGCGGTGACCGCGCAGCACCGGCAGATGCTCGATCAGGTGCTGGGCGTTTTCGGTGTCGTTCCCGATTACGATTTGAACCTGATGGCGCCGGGTCAAACCCTGGCCGGAGCTTCGTCGCGAATTCTGGCGGCCATGGAACCGGTTTTCGCCCAAAGCAAACCCCATATCGTCTATGTTCAGGGCGATACCAACACCACGCTTTGCGGCGCCCTCGGCGCTTTTTACGCGCGGATTCCGGTCGGCCATATCGAAGCCGGCCTGCGCACCGGAGATTTGGCGGAGCCGTTTCCGGAAGAAATGAACCGTGTAGTCACGGGACGCCTGGCCTCCATTCACTTCGCGGCAACAGAGGGCGCTAAAGCCAACCTCCTGCGCGAGGGGATCGAGGAGAATTCCATCCACGTGACCGGCAACTCGGGTATCGACGCAGTGCTCAACGTTCGCGACCGCCTGGCGTCCGGCGAACTCGCGGGGGCCGAGTTGGCGGGCGAAGAATGGCCATTTCTCGATCCCTCAAAGCGCCTGATCGTCGTCACCGCGCACCGTCGCGAGAGTTTTGGCGCCGGTTTCGAGAACATCTGCGGCGCATTGAAAACCATTGCGGCTCGCGGCGATGTTCAGGTGGTCTATCCGGTGCATCGCAACCCGAACGTCCTTGAGCCCGTGGGCCGACATCTTGCCCACGTCGACGGAATTCATCTCATCGAACCGCTCGACTACGTGCCGTTTGTCGATCTGATGCGCCGGTCGTATCTGCTGCTCACCGATTCGGGAGGCGTGCAGGAAGAGGGGCCATCCCTGGGCAAACCGGTCGTTGTCATGCGGGATAAGACCGAGCGGCCGGAGGCAGTGCAGGCAGGAACGGTGCGCCTGGCGGGTACCGATGAGAAACGGATCGTCGCTGAAGTAACCCGGCTTCTGGACCACACCGAAGCCCGCGAGGCGATGGCCAGAGTACACAATCCATACGGCGATGGCCACGCGAGCGAGCGCATCGCCTCCGCCACCTTGAGCTGGTTCACCGCAAGGCCGCCGCATCGGATAAGATATCGCTGATGCCACAGTTCCCCGCGGGCGGCGCGGCCACAGCAAACGCGTCACCCACTGGTGTGACCGGGCGTGGTGCCCCGAACCCGTTCTTCCGTAAACGATCGATTTCAAATGACCGGAAAGTTATTTTCATAAGAACCCGACTGGGAGGCCGCGTGCGCCTGTACAATTCGAACCCAGTCCGGGTCCCGCAGCGCGCGCGTACAATTCGAATCGTCTGTGAGACGAGTCTCACCCGCGCTGGCTGGACCGACGAGTGCGAATCCGCCACTGGTGCTTAAGGCCCGAATAAGAAGAAGTTTGAAAGGCGCCGGTCATGCTCTTTGCGGCAGAAGGAGACGAGCGATGATCTCTGCGGTGCGCCAGGCGGGCTCATCGAGACGATGTTGACGGGCGCGGAATACTTTGTTTCGCGTCCTTCCCTAAACAGATCGGATCGGTAGACCCCTATGCCTTGAAACTCCCCGCCCGAAGCGTTCCTCCATGATGCACAATCAAACCGGAAGTGAGATCTGAACAAATGGACCGGCTCTCCAAAGACCCGCGAATTTCCCGGGTTCGATATTGCCAAAACCCGGGTTCGGTGCCCCTTTTTCTCGGGTTCGGTGACCCCAAAATCGACCCCACCAAAACCCGACACCCAACCCGGGCAGCAGTGGTAGGTGAAAGTCTTAAGGAACTCTGTCCCCTGTAGTAATTCCTTATTCGGCCGATATAGAACTGCGGGGTTTCTCTCGCGAGGTGACTATTTGCATCGGCAGAGCGAGCGTGTCAGGCAGGCCGGGTTGATCGCGGCGGTAGAGCAGGCCGCCGACGGCATTGTCGTCACGGGGCCAGACGGGCGGATCCGGTATGTGAATCCCGCTTTCACGGCCATGACGGGCTATAGCGCCCAGGACGCAACGGGGCAGCTCACGAACATTCTGAAGTCGGGAAAGCAAACTGGGCAGTTCTACGAGGACCTGTGGAGCACCATCCGCTCCGGGCGCGTATGGCAAGGTTCGATGGTTAACCGGCGCAGCGATGGAACGCTTTACGACGAGGAAATGCGGATTACCCCGGTTCACGACGAAAACGGCGAGATCGAAAGCTATATTGCAATCAAACGGGACGTGACGGAACGGCAGGCGGCCGAGCAGGCGCAGGCTTTGCTGGCGGCGATTGTGGAAAGTTCTCAGGACGCTATCGTGGCGTTCACGCCGGCCGGGATCATCCTGAACTGGAATCGCGGGGCGGAGACGGTTTTCGGTTACTCGGCAGCCGAGGCGATCGGCACCCATGTTTCGACGCTGGTTCCGGAGGAACGGCGAGAGCCGCTGGCGCTGATGACCGAGCGAGTGCTGGGCGGCCAGTCGATCTCGCAATATGAAGGGGTCTGCCGGCATCGGGAAGGGCACCGGATCAATGTCTCGCTCACGGCGTGCCCGCTTCGGAACCACGCGGGCGAAGTGACGGCGATATCGACGGTCCTGCGGGATGTTTCGGCGCGCCACGAAGCTGAGCGTTCGCGGGCGTTGCTGGCGTCCATAGTGGAATCGTCCGAAGACGCGATTTACAGCACAGGGGAAGATGGCGCGATTGTCAGCTGGAACCGGGGGGCGGAGGCGATGTTCGGCTATTCGCGCGACGAAATCGTGGGAACGCCCGTCGAATCGCTTGCGGGACCGGAGGGCGGAATCCGGCCATTCGAATCGGCGCTGCGGGGTAAGAGCGGCAGTCGCATCGATGTTTCGCTGACGGTTTCGCCCATCATGAATCGCGCCGGCGGGGTGGTGGGCGCTTCGTACATTGCCCGGGATATCGGGCAGCGTCTCCTGGCGGAACGGAAGCTGCGCGAGAGCGAAGAGCGATTCCGGCGGGTCTTCGAGCACGCCCCCAACGGTTTGGCAGTGGTCCTTGACGGCCGATTCATTCAGGTGAATGCGGCTTTGTGCCGGATGCTCGGGTATTCGGAAGCGGAGATGCTGGCGCGGACGTGGGCGGATCTTACGCATCCCGACGATATGATCTCGTCCGGGCAAATTGGCGAGAAAATACAAGAGCTCCGAGGCGACGAATGCACGGAGGCCGAGAAGCGGTATATTCACCGCTCGGGGAAGGTAGTGTGCGCGCGCATCGGCATTACCGCAGTGCGAGACGCGGCCGGCAACTCCCAATACAACGTGCTGCATGCCGAGGACATCACGGAGCGCAAGCTCGCGGAAGCGGCGATGCACGAAAGCGAAGCGCGCTTCAGGATTATGGCGGACGGCTGCCCCGCACTGATGTGGGTGACCGATGCCGAGGGAGGAAACGGGTTTATCAATCGCGAATACCGGAAGTTTTTCGGAATCGTGTCCGACCGGGTGCGGGAGGACAAGTGGCAGATACTGATTCATCCCGAGGACGCCGCAGGGTACCTGGACGCTTGCCGGGAGGCGATGCGCGAACAATCCGCTTTCGGAGCCGAGGCGCGTTTTCGGCGCGAGGACGGCGAGTGGCGCTGGTTTGCCTGCCGGGCTGAGCCGCGGTTTTCGTCGAGCGGAGGATTCCTGGGTCACGTCGGTCTGGGCCTGGATATAACCGAGTTCAAACGAGGCGAGGCACTGGTGCAGGAGTCGGCCGACCGGCTGGCTTTGGCCACCAGGGCGGGCTCGGTGGGAGTGTGGGAATTCGACGCGGTGAACAACCGGCTGGTGTGGGACGACCAGATGTTCCGGTTGTATGGGTTTGCGGCAGATGTATACCTGGACGCGGACAGATGGCGGGCTGCGTTGCATCCGGACGATCGTGAGCGGATGGCAAGAGACCAGGAACTCGCTGTGACTGGCGAAAAGGATTTCGATACCGAGTTTCGCGTACTGTGGCCGGATGGCAGCGTTCACAGTATTCGGGCGATGGCGCTGGTGCAGCGCGACGCATCGGGTCAGGCCCTGCGCCTGATCGGGACCAACTGGGACATAACCGCGCAGAAAGAGGCGGCCGAGCAGCTTAGGCAAAGCAACCGGCAACTCGAAGAAGCCACCGTCAAGGCCAACGAGATGGCTCTCGAAGCGGCGCGGGCGAATGCCGCGAAGAGCAGTTTTCTGGCGAATATGAGCCACGAGATTCGCACTCCGATGAACGGGGTGATCGGGATGATTCAGCTGCTGCTTGAAACGGATCTGACTCGGGAACAGGAACAGTACGCCACCGTGGCGCAGAACAGCGGGCGGATGCTGCTGGCGCTGATCGACGACATTCTGGATCTATCGAAGATCGAGGCCGGGAAGATCTCGCTGGAGAAGCTGAATTTCAATTTGCCGCGAACGGTGAATGAGGTAGTGGAAACGCTGCGGCTGCAGGCGAGCGGGAAGGGGTTGAAACTGGAGGTCCGGGTGGCGGAGGAGATCCCGGCGCTGCTGATGGGAGACGAGCATCGGCTGCGCCAGGTGCTGACGAATCTGACGGCGAACGCGATTAAGTTCACCGAGGGGGGCGCGGTGAAACTGGCCGCGGTGCTGGAAGGGCGGGAAGGCGATAAAGTCACGGTTCGTTTCAGCGTCACCGATACAGGGATCGGCATTCGGCCGGACCAGGCGGAGAAGCTGTTCTCCCCGTTCGTCCAGGCGGATTCCTCCATGACCCGCCGCTATGGCGGCACCGGCCTGGGGCTCGCCATCTGCAGGCAGCTTGTTGAGATGATGGGCGGCGCTATCGGGCTGGAGAGCCGCGAAGGCGAGGGCTCGACGTTCTGGTTTACCGCAGTGTTTGAGGTGGCGTCGGGCGAGCGTAAACCGGCGGGCGAACCCGCGAAAACGCGAACAACGGCGGGCGGGCGAAAGGCGCGGATGATCCTCGTAGCGGAGGATAATGCCACCAACCGGCTGGTGGTACTGGCGCAATTGCAGAAGCTGGGATATCAGGCGAAGGCCGTCAACAATGGCGCCGAGGCCGTGGAAACGGTGCGCCAGGGTGGCTGGGATCTTGTGTTGATGGATTGCCAGATGCCGGTGATGGACGGCTTCGAAGCGACGCGGCGCATTCGGCAGTCGCCTGATGCACCGGAAAACATCAGGGCGATTCCGATTGTCGCGCTTACAGCGGGCGCGATGCAGGAAGACAAAGACCGGTGCCTGTCTGAAATGAACGATTACCTTTCAAAGCCGGTGGATTTGCGTCGGCTGGCCGAAGTGGTGGAGCAGTGGACCGGCGGAATCGGCGACGCCGAGCCGGCAGGGCGGGATCGGGAACAGGCGCGGGCGGACAGCGCGGCGTTCCGGGATGTGGAACTGCTGGAACGGCTGATGGGCGACCGGGAACTGGCCGGCATGATCGTCAGGGAGTTCCTGGCCAGTGCGCCCGCCCAGCTTAACGGTCTGCGGGAACGGGTCGAGCAGGGTGATTTTGCCGGTCTCCTGGCGCGAGCGCATGGGCTGAAGGGTTCCGCGGCCACGGTTTCGGCGGAGAATCTGCGCGCTCTCGCGCTGGCGCTGGAAGGGGCCGGGAAGGCCAAAGAACTGGAGCGATGCAGTGAGCTTGTGCGCTCCGCGGAAGAAGAAGTGGAGCAGTTCAGAGGGACTCTGGAAAGGGCGGGATGGCTTTAACACCGGTGGCGCCGGAAATCGAGAGCGAACTGACGCGCGAGTTTCTGGCCGAGTATGTGGAACATCTGAACGGGATACGAACCGATCTTCTGGCCATGGCCAAAGGCGGGGCGGAGGTGGACGGGGAGCGCGTGAAGCGCCTGCTTCGTGCCATACACGCCCTGAGGGGCGCGGCGTTCCTGGGTCTCGGGAAGATTGGAGAAATCGCGCACGAAATGGAAAATACGTGGATTCGGATGGCGGCGCGAAACACGGTTCCCAGGCCATTCGAGTTGCGCGGGTTGCTGCTGGCTGCCGAAAAACTGCAGGAGCTGATTAAGAACCCAGGCGGGAGCAATCAGGCCGATGTCGGCGGGCTGCTGGCTACCCTTTCAGCCACCTTGAAGGCAGACGATTCGGCCCCTGCGAGGGCGGAATCGGGGGAGAAAACGCTGCGGTCGCTGGTTGTTGAAGACGACCCGCCCAGCGTGCTCCTTCTAAAGACTTTTTTGGGCCGTTATGGCCAGTGCGACACGGCGTCGAACGGCAGGGAAGGGGTGGATGCATGCCGGGCCGCGATCGCGGAGGAACGGGGCTACGATCTGATTTGCATGGATCTGATCATGCCCGAAACCGGCGGCAGGGAGGCGGTTCAGCAGGTGCGAATGCTTGAGCAGTCGGCGGGATATGCGGCGGGGGCGGGCGCGAAGATCGTGATGATGACGGCTGTGGACGACATCCGGGAAGTGATCCGCTGCTTCCAGGAATTCAGCGACGCGTACCTGAATAAGCCCGTCAACCTGCCGGTTTTCCTGCGTCAATTGAGGACCTGGGAGTTAATCTCTTAAGGTAGGACAGGCCGTCGGCCTGTCGACTCAACAAGACGACAGAGCGAAACCGCCTGTCCTACCTTAATCTTACTGGCCGACTTCGAGTTTCGTGTCGGATCCGCCCAGATTGATCTGGACGATGTGATCCACGCCACCCTGATTTGCAGACTGAACGGTGGTCTGGCCGAACTTCTGGCCGTTGTTGTGCTCAACCTTGACCGGGACGGTGAACGATTTGTTCGTTTGTTCGTCCGTAACGGTGGCCTGAGTGCCGTCGAATTTGACTTTGTATTCGCCGGGTTTCAGTTCGTTGGCGCCGAAACTGGCGGGTGAACTGAGAGTGAACTCGTAGGATTTAGTACCTGCGAACCCCAGAGTGGATAAAGCTAACGTAGCTACGATAAGTGACGACTTCATGGTCATACTTCTCCTTGGCTCTTTAGACGCGCGAAGACGGACGCCGTTACGCGCCCGCTTGCATGGATTTGTAAACCCCTCAAGCTACTGAGCGGTAAACGAGTTATTCACGTTGGCGGTCTGGCGCTGGCCGGTCTGGTCGGTTACGGCGCCGTTGGTCTGGACGGAATATTGCGTTCCCGACGTTAGCGGCGCGTTCGGCGTGATAGTGACGATCCGGAAATCGGTCGAAAAGCTGAGAGTCGAGGGGACGGCAACTCCCGTACCGGTCACGACCAGGTTGACGTTGCCATAGGCCGAAACGGGGTCGATCGGATTACTGAACGTGACGGTTGGGGTGACGGTGTCGGAGACGCCGGTGGAGCCGTTGGCCGGGACGGTGGAGAGCGCGGCCGATCCCGTAAGTTGCGCGCCGGCGGCTGTTGTGAAGTTGAAAACGTGCGCACTGGACATCGCCGTGCCAGCGAGACTCTGCACGCCCGTCACGGTCACGGTGTAGGCCGTGTTGGGCGCGAGGGGCGCATTTGGGGTGAGAGTCAGCAGCGTATCGCCCTGGGAAAGCGTGGCATTGATCGGGATCGCCGGCCCGCCCGCTGTCAGGGTTACCTGCGAAAGGCTGGTGGCTTCAACCGGTTTGTTGAACAACGCCTGGATTAAGGAGTTCGTGGGCGGATTGACGGTGCCGCCGGGGTTGGTTGCCGTCACTGTCGGACCGACGGTATCGGTGGTCGACGACACGGTGAAGTTTACCGCAAAGCCGTTGAGCTGATTGCCGGTGAGATCGGTCGCGGTGCGAGCGCCCAACTGGATGTAGCCTCCGGCGGGCAGAGGCGAGGTGGAATTGATGTAGGCGACGGTCCCGTCCGAACTGAAGGAACGGTTTGTAGTGAGGTACAGACCGGTGTTGTTGTTGTACAGGTAGAAATTGGTAGGCACCTGCAGCCCCAGCGTATTCATGGGCGCGCTGAACTTCAGGGTGAACACGCTGTTTTGCGGCACGTTGGTGTTGTCGTTATTATCGACGCTGCTCGCGGTCACCGAGGGCGCGGTGGTGTTGGTGCCGGGGCCGGTGGTGAAGGTGGTGGTCAGGGGAACCACTGTGTTGGCCGAAGTATCGGTTACGCCGGAGATCGCGATAGTCATGGTGGTGTTGTCGGGCAGCGGCGCGAGAGGTGTGATGGTGGCGATCTGGCCTGTGGAATCAAAGGTGATGGTGGAGGGCATCACGGTCGAATTGCCGCCGGTGACTTTGATGGTGGTTCCGTTGACGGTGAGCGGATCGACGAATTTGCTGAAGGCGACCTGGATCACGGCGTTATCGCCAATGCCGGTGGATCCATTAGTCGGCGCGAGCCCGGTGACAGTGGGACGGGTGGTATCGGTGATGCTGGTGGGCGCGGTGTAGAAGTAATAGGTGCCCACGGAGCCGGCAAAGAAGTTGCCGTTGGTGTCCATGAGTCCGTTGGCGGGCATGTCCAGCCTGTAGTAATTCTGGCCGGCGGCAAAGGGCGCGTTGGGGACGATTCGGATCACGTTGGGGAAAAGCAGCGAGACGGTGGCAGGGATCACGTTCGTGTCGTTCTCATTAAGATAGATGTTGGCAGTAGTCACCGAACTGGCGGCCATCGGTTTGCTGAATTCGACATCGACGACGCTGTTGAGCGGCTGGACTGTGGATGTGTAAGCCGGGTTCATGGCCACGAAAGTGGGCGCCACGCCGGTCTGATCGGGCAATACTGTGAAGGTGCCGCTATAGGCGTTAAGAGCGTTGCCGTCGCTGTCGGTAGCGCTGCTGTCGACCACGATCTGCACGCCGCCTCCCGCGGTGAACGGAGCCGAAGGGGTAAACAGGATCGATGTGCCGGCCGGATTGAGAGTCACGGTGCCGGGCACAATCACGCCGTTGAGCGACACGTGGACCGCGCCGGGCAAAGTAGACGCGCTCATCACCTTGTTCGAGATCAGATAGATGGTGGTGTTCGTGGCTACACCGGTTGCGCCGTTGGCGGGGCGCTGACTGATGATGCTCGGCGATGTATTAGTTGGCGTAGCGGCGGTGGTGAAGCTGCTGGTGAAGGGCGTCAGGGGATTGCCCTCGTAGTCGGTGGCCACGCTGGTGGCCTCGACGGTAATCAGCGAATTGCCTGGCAAGTTACCGTAGCTGAGCAGGACGGTCTTGTTGTCCGACGAATGGCCGATGCTGGCGCTGATATTGTTTGTCCCGTTAAAGAGCGCGAAGCTGTTGGCGTTGATGGTGCTCGGGTTCAGAGGCGCGGAAATGGTTAGGGCGACAGTGGTGTAGGGTCCCACGCCGGTGGCGCCGTTAGTCGGGGTTACGGTAAGGACGGTGGGCGGAGTGACAGTTCCAGTCCCGGTGGTGAAGCTGAAGTTGTAACTCGAAGTACGGTTGCCTTCAAAGTCCGTGATGAAGGTGTTGTATCCGACATAGACAGCGATGGTCGCGTTGGGCGGCAGCGGGTTGGTGGGAGTGAATACCACCTGGCTGGTGTTATTGGACGTATTGTTAGTCACGGCCACGGAGCCGCCCACATAGAACTGGCCGGCGGTAACGGTGGCGAAGACCGCTATGGAATCGGTACCGGAGGTGTTAATGGTGCCAGTGATGACGCTGGCGGGATTGATCTGCGAATTGATGTTAATGGTAATGGTCGAATTCAACGCGACGGCCGTGGAACTGGCGGGTGGCAGTGTGGAGGTAACCGAAGGTCCGGTCGTGATGGCGGCGGTCCCGGTGGTGAAGGTGCTGGTGAAGGCCGTTACGGCGTGGCCGGCGAGATCGGTGAAGCCACTGACCTGGACAGAATAAGGCGTGGATGCGGCAAGGTTGCCGGTGGGCGTAAAGGTGAGAGTCTGCTGATCGGCGCCCAGGCTGACGGTACCGGCAACAGCCGGGGTCAGGGTGATGGAGCCGCTTCCGATGGTGGTGGGGTCGAGCGGCGCACTGAGTTTGGCTGTGACTATGGCGTTCAGGCCGACGCCGGTCGAGTTACTGGACGGGCTGATGCTGGTTACAGTCGGCGAAGTGCCGGTTGGGCCGGAGCCGGTGTTGAAGGTCACGGAG
>Ga0302319_10005855_pt1 | contig 24549 bp, 23 predicted proteins | sample Bog_T0_2_FD_203319 | JGI IMG/M metagenome (GOLD analysis project Ga0302319, IMG submission 203319) | Peat permafrost microbial communities from Stordalen Mire near Abisko, Sweden - Bog_T0_2 | ecosystem: Environmental > Terrestrial > Soil > Wetlands > Peat | place: Sweden: Abisko, Stordalen Mire...
CTTCGGCGGGGGACGCGGCGGCGCGGCGCCGGAAGCCGGACCGGAAGCGGGCAGCGACCTGGAATACCAGGTCAACGTACCGTTTTGGACGGCCATTCGTGGCGGAGTAATGCGGCTTAACATTTCCCGGCAGGACGTTTGCCCGCAGTGCCACGGGCAGGGTTACAGCGAAGCGCCGGGAAAGTGTCCGGAGTGCGACGGAACTGGCCAGATCACGCAGACCGGCGGGCGGATGAAGTTTAATGTGGCGTGCCCGCACTGTCACGGAACGGGCAAGAACATTTCCACCTGTACTACGTGCCACGGCGAAGGCACGGTCAGCCGGAGCGAACCGTTGGAAGTGCGAATCAAGGCGGGGACACGCGATGGGCAGCGCATCCGGTTGGCCGGCAAGGGCAACGCCGGGGCTCACGGTGGTCCGGCTGGCGATCTGTACGTGATTATCCGGACCGGGGAGCATCCCGTCTTCCGGCGCGACGGGGACGACATCTACCTGACCGTGCCGGTCAGCGCCACGGAAGCGGCGCTGGGCGCCAAGATCGAGGTGCCTACCATCGATGGACGGGCGCTGCTGAAGATTCCTCCGGGGACACAGTCGGGACAAAAGTTGCGGCTGCGCGAGAAGGGCGTGCCCTCCGCTACGAAGGACGGAGTGCGCGGGGATGAGATCGTCGAGATCACGGTGACCGTGCCCATGCCGCGCGACGAGCGGACTAAAGAGCTACTGCGGGAGTTGGCCAAGCTAAATCCAGAAGATCCGCGGGAAGAGCTTTGGAAGAAGGTCTAGCGGTCCAGATCGGAACCAAATCCAAAATCTTTAACACAGAGGACGCAGGGGATCACAGGGTAGACCTGCTTCTTGTGTTATGTAGATTGGATGGCTACTCAGGTTTGCTCCTCTCACTCGTTGCGGGTCAATCAAGTTTCGGGCGCAATCGTTTCTTCTGCAATGCATGTTCACTCGGTTCTTGGTCCAGGACTGCTCGAAAGCGCTTACCAAGGCTGTCTGACCCATGAACTCAGAAAGCGCGGCCTTGAGGTGGCCAGCCAAGTCGGGCTCCCGGTGGCTTTCGACGGGGAGAAGATTGAGCTCGGATACAGGATTGATCTGGTTGTCGAGAACTTGGTTATCGTCGAGGTGAAGAGCGTTGAAGCAATTCATCCGGTCAACCAAGCACAACTTTTGTCTTACATGCGGCTGAGCGGCATAGGGGTCGGTCTGCTGATTAATTTCTACGTCCTGCATTTGCGCGACGGAATCAAGCGCATGGTTGACGGCAAGAACTGGGAGAAGTAGCTCTACCCTGTGTTCCACTGTGTCCCCTGTGTTTAAGGTTTTCTGCGGTTACCTCCGTACCTGCCTGCTTGACAAAAATTTGCGAAATTTCCCCACATTTTTCTTGCATCATTTGAAAAATGCCGTAATCTCTACACTGCGAACTAACTCCAGCGTGATTTCTGGAATCTAACCCAAACCAGAAAGCTCGAGCACGCTTTAGGAATTACCAGCCGCTGCGGAGTAGCTGAGAGTGAGTCGCTTGAGGAGGAACACATAGAAATTGGCAACCGCTAGCGCCCCACGTCAACAAACCGAGAACCCCCAACCTCTCGCCGTCGTCCCGAATAAAGCGCCCAACCGGAACCCGATCGCCAAGAAAACTTTCGTCCGCCTCACCTTGTGGCCTCTGGTGGCCGCCACCTTCTTTATGGTGTCGGGTGGAACGTATGGCACAGAAGAGATTGTGCACGGCGCCGGGTACGGACGCGCGATTCTGATTCTGCTGCTCACGCCGCTGCTCTGGAGCCTGCCTACGGCCTTCATGATCGGCGAGCTCTCGAGCGCGCTGCCTTACGAAGGCGGCTACTACGCCTGGGTGCGCCGCGCCATGGGCAACTTCTGGGGATTTCAGGAAGCCTGGCTCTCGCTGGTTGCGTCCATTTTCGACATGGCGATTTATCCCACGCTGTTCGTGGCCTATCTGACCCGCATGTTCCCCTGGTTCCAGGAGGGCAATCGGGGATGGTGGGTAGCACTGGCGGTGGTGATCGCATGTGCTGCGCTGAATATTGCCGGCGTGAAGGTGGTTTCGCTGACGTCGTTGTGGCTTTTCTTCGCGCTGTCGGCACCGTTCGTGGCGATTGTTCTCATCGCTCCGTTTAAGATTGGCGCTCTTGCGAACGCGGTGACCAAGCCGACCACTTCGACCGTAGACATTCTTGGAGGCCTCCTCATCTGCATGTGGAACTACATGGGTTGGGACAACGCCTCGACCATCGCCACGGAAGTGGAGAAGCCGCAGCGGACTTATCCGCGGGCCATGCTGGTTGCGGTGGCGATTGTAGCCCTGAGTTATGTGCTGCCCTTCGCTGCCTTGTGGATGACTGGACTCAAGCCTACCGCTTGGGAGACCGGCTCCTGGGCGGACATTGCCGGCCTGCTCGGCGGGCCACTGCTGCGCATCGGCGTGGTGCTGGGAGGTGTGATCAGCGCGTTTGGCATGTTCAATGCCCTGGTGATGAGCTACTCGCGCCTGCCGCTGGCCATGGCGCAGGACGGCATGCTGCCTAGCGTCTTCGGCAAGCTGCAGAAGAAATCGCGCGCGCCCTGGGTTGCAATTATCGCGCTGTCGTTTGGATGGGCGATGTGCCTTGGCCTGGGATTTGCCCGGCTGGTCACGCTCGACATCCTTCTCTATGGCTTCAGCCTGTTGCTGGAGTTCGTCGCGCTGGCCGTGCTGCGTTTCCGCGAGCCGGAGTTAGCGCGGCCGTTCCGCGTTCCCGGAGGATTGTTCGGGGCAATCGCGATCGGCATTCCGCCCATGCTGTTGCTGGGATTTTCCATCATCCGCAGCGAGCATGAACAGGTATGGAACATGAGTTCGTTCGCCTTCGGCATGATTCTGATTGGGGCGGGCGTGGTGGCTTACGCCGTCAATCATTTGTTGAAGCCTCGGGGATGGGCCGCCACCACGGAAAAAGCTCAGCCCGCTGCCTGAGTCTGTTTGCCTCGAAAGAAAAATGAGGACCGGAAAAATCCCCGGTCCTCTTTGTGTTGTGTTAACCGGTGTTCCCGAACGCGTTTTCACCGAACTATGCAGCTGCCTTTGCCGCGTCTCGCAAGCTCTTTACTTTGTCGTGAGCTTTCTGCACGCTAGCTGCTTGGCGGCGAACAATCTGAGCGATATTTTCCGGCAAATCGCCGGTGACCGCCTTCTCGTAGTTTTCCTTGGCGTTGTCCTCGCCGGCCTCAACCGATTCCAAGATCGTCTTGTCGCCACCGCCAAGACTGACTTTGGTATCGATCCAGGCGCGCCGAAGCGTCCCGGAGACCGAGCCGGAAACTTTCTTGTCCGGTTTGCCTAACCGGATCAGTTCCGCTTCCAATTCCCCGGCAAAGCGAGATCGCTCGAGGCTCTGCTCATTGAAGTAGGTCTTCAGGTCAGACCGTTTCACGTGCGAAGCAGCGTCCTGGTAGCCCTTCTGCCCGTCCTTGCACGTCTCAATAAGACTTTCAACTACGCTGATAGCATTATTTTCGTTCATGAAATAACCTCCGGGAGTTGGATGCCAGCGGCGAGTAAAGGTTTGGCGGAATTCTGTTGCGGGAATAGTTCTGCCTCGCGCAATTCGGGGGGGGACCCGTCTTGCTTAAGGAACCTGCTTTTCGTTGCCCCCGGTGCTACATTAGTTCAGTTATGAGTATCCAGAGCACATATCGCAAAATGCCGGTTTGGCTAGCAACGCCCGCGGTGCTTCTGGCTTCCGCCGTCGTGGCCATGACGCTAGCATCTCTTGGCGCGGCCGCGCTAGATTTGATCTTCGGGAAGTTCCACAAGCCTGGCGATCTCGGTGATGCAATCCTCGTCGTTTTCTTTGTGGCTCCAAGCATTGCTGTTCTCGCCTTCGTGTTCTGCTTTTCCATCCTACTCAGCTGGCATCACACGACCTCTTGGCGGGCTCCGACGTTCGCGTTTGCATTGGGCGCCATCCTAGTTTGGTTGTGGGCTCACGACTGGGTCGGCCTTATACCGTTTGTGCCGGGAACCGTAGCTTGGCTCATTAGCTGCTGGTTGTTGCACAGGAACCCAAGCGCTCATCACAAGCATGTCATCGAAGCGTAAATCCAAAGGCGCATACATGATCTCGGCCGTGGCCGAGATGTATGGCATCCATCCTCAGACGTTGCGGCTTTACGAGCGCGAGGGACTGCTGAAGCCGTCGCGCACCGAAGGCAACACTCGTCTTTACACTGACGAAGACTTGCAGCGGCTGGAGTTCATTCTCTCGCTGGCACGCGACTTGGGCGTGAACATCAGCGGCATGGCGATCATCCTGCAAATGCGCGAGCGGATGGAAGAGATGCAGCGGCAGATCCAGGAGTTCGTGCAGTATATCCAGCAGGAAGTGCTCACCCGCGCCAATGCCGCAGCCGATCCGGCGAAGGGCGCGATCGTGCCGGTGCGGAGATCGATGCTGGCCCCGACGGTGAACCCCACCAGGAAGCGCTAGAGAGCGCTGCGAATTAGCGATTTCCCGCGTATTATATGGAGTCCTTCGGCACCCGCCTGCTAAGTGCGGAACGCTGAGTGCGGAGTGCGGAATGCTGAGTGCTGAATGCTTCCCTTCAAGCTGATCTACAGCGACGGCTATTACCTTCCTATCGGCGAGCACGTCTTCCCGGCGGAGAAGTACCGGCGCATTCGTGACCGGCTAGTAGCGAGCGGGGTCGCCGAGGCAAGCGACTTTCTGGAGCCGCATCCGGCTAGTGATCAGGACATCCTGCTGGCGCACACTTCGGAATATGTTGACAAGCTGATGACTGGCACGCTCAGCTCGCGCGAAGAGTTGGAGCTTGAGGTTCCTTTCTCGCACGAGTTGGTGGAGGCGTTCTGGCTAGCGGCCGGAGGCTCGATGCTGGCGGCGCGGCAGGCTTTGGTGGACGGCGTCGCGATCAGCATCGGCGGCGGGTTTCATCATGCCTTTCCCGACCACGGCGAAGGGTTCTGCATGATTCACGACGTGGCCGTGGCCATCCGGAGGCTGCAACGCGACGGCAAGATTCGCACTGCCATGACTGTCGATTGCGACGTGCATCAGGGCAACGGGACGGCGGTGATTTTTGCCGGGACGCGTGCGTCGAGCGATCCTCTGCCGTCGGCTTCGGGCTCGCCGCCGGCCATGCACGGAATTCGGCGACGCAATGCGAACGCAGGGGATGTCTTCACCATCTCGCTACATCAACACAACAACTATCCGCTGTGGAAGCCGCCATCATCGATCGATGTCGATCTTCCCGACGGCATTGAAGACGACGCTTACCTGGCCTGGCTGGACAACGCTTTGAGCTCCGGACTGCGGCAGTTCCAGCCGGATCTGTTGTGCTACCTCGCGGGCGCCGATCCCTATAAGGAAGATCAGCTGGGCGGACTTTCTCTGACCATTGAGGGATTGAAGAAGCGAGATGAACTCGTGTTTCGCGTGGCGCAGGCAAAAGGCATTCCTGTGATGGTGACGTTTGCCGGCGGCTACGCGCAGAATGTGGAGGATACCGTGACCATTCACTCCAATACGGTGATCGCGGCAAAGGAAGTGTTCGCCGTAACGAAGTGAGCGCGTGCAAAGTTATACTCGATGGCATGATCGTCAGCCCCGCAGACCTTTCCCATAGCGAGCTTTACGGCATCCTGCTCAACTCCGTGGCCCCGCGTCCGATTGCGTGGGTATCGACGATAAGCACAGCGGGAGAGCTCAATCTTGCGCCTTTCTCTTTCTTTAACGCGGTTTGCGTCGATCCTCCGTTGCTGGCGTTTGCGCCCGGGCTTCGGGCTCCGAAGAGTCCCGAAGGTGGCCACGGCGAAGCCAAGGACACGTTGCGGAATGTTCGTGAGACTCGGGAGTTCGTGGTCAATATCGTTACCTACGAACTTCGCGAGGCGATGAATCTAACCAGCGGAGATTACGACCCGTCAGTGAACGAGTTCGAGGTGGCGAAGCTTACGCCGCAGCCGTCGAAGGTCGTGCGTCCGCCGAGAGTCGCCGAATCTCCGGTCAGCTTTGAGTGCAAACTGCATCAGATTCTCGACTTCTCCACCGCGCCGACCAGCAGCAGCCTCGTGATCGGCGAAATTGTATCGATTTACATGAACGACGCGCATATGAAAGACGGCAAACTTGGCCGGAATTCGCTGGATCTCATCGGACGCATGGGTGGGATTCAGTACACCAGGACTACGCAGAGGTTCGAGATGGTTAGACCTAAGGTAGGGTAGTCGCTGCTAAAATAGACCATCCAATTATGTTCGAGAATCTTCAGGAAAAACTTCAACGCGCATTCAAGTCTCTTCGAGGCCAAGCCAGGCTCTCCGAGGAAAACATTGCCGAGGCCCTGCGCGAAATTCGCCTCGCGCTGCTCGAAGCCGACGTCAACTTCAAAGTGGTCAAAGAACTGATCGACCGTATCCAGGCCAAGGCCGTGGGCCAGGAAGTGCTGACCGCGCTTTCCCCGGGCGAGCAGGTCATCAAGATCGTGCGCGACGAGCTAGTCGAGACTCTCGGCAAAGACACGGCGCGCATGAAGTTTGCATCGCAGCCGCCGACGGTCGTGCTCATGGCCGGACTGCAAGGTTCCGGCAAGACCACCACTTCGGGCAAGCTGGCGCACTGGTTCAAGGCGGGCGGGCATCGTCCGCTACTGGTTTCGGTGGACGTGTACCGTCCCGCGGCGCGCGAGCAGTTGAAGGTTGTGGCGGAGGCCGTTAAAGCGCACATTTACGAAGGCGAAGTGGGCGAGGCGAACACGCCCGCACAGCTCACACAGGCAGTTGAGCGGTTGGTGAAAGAAGCCCGCCGCGAGGCTGTCGTTTCCGGCTGCGACGTGCTGATCGTCGACACCGCCGGACGCCTGCACATCGACGACGACCTGATGAACGAGATGCAGTCGCTGAAGAAGCTGCTGAATCCGTCCGAGATTTTGTTCGTCGCCGATGCCATGACCGGACAGGACGCGGTGCGCTCCGCCGACGAGTTCCACAAGAAACTTTCGCTCACCGGCGTCATCCTCACCAAGATGGATGGCGACGCCCGAGGCGGCGCGGCGCTTTCTATCCGGCAGGTCACGGGGCAGCCTATCAAGTTCATCGGCGTGGGCGAGAAGTACGATGCGCTCGAGCCGTTTCATCCCGACCGCATCGTGTCGCGCATTCTCGGCATGGGCGACATTCTCTCGCTGATCGAGCGCGCCGAATCGCAGATCGACAAGAAAAAAGCGCAGGAGATGGCCACCAAAGCCCTCACCGGCGACGGCTTCTCGCTGGAAGATTTTCGCGACCAGTTGCGGCAAGTAAAGAAGATGGGCTCGATCAAAAGCCTGATCGGAATGATGCCCAGCATCGGACCGTTCTCCGGCCTGCAGAAAGCCGCCGACAACGTGGACGAAAAACAGATCAACCGCGTCGAGGCCATCATCAACTCGATGACCGCGCACGAGCGCAATCATCACGAAGTGATCAACGGCAGCCGCCGCAAACGCATCTCCCGCGGCTCTGGCACGACCGTGCAGGAAGTGAATAATTTGCTGCGCCAGTATGCGCAGATGAAGAAGATGTTCAAGCAGATGGGCAAGCCAAGCTTCGCGCGCCGGATGGCGGGGATGAAGCTGCCGGGAATGTAAGAACGGACCTCAGACCTTCGACCTCGGACATAAGCGACGTCCGCCGAAGTCTGAGGTCCGGCGCCCGAGGTCTGATTTTATGAAATGGCGCTCCCTCGAAGAATCTAGTCCGCAAACTGACATTCGCCCTCTGCGCGACATCTTCGGCGAGCGCAAGGAGCTAATCGCCAAGTACGTTCCGGCCGAGACGCAGGCGATTCATGCCCGCGCTGTCGCGGAACTGAAGCAGCGGCGCTTGGCGGCGAACATTCTGCCCGTCGGCGCGAAGGCCCCGGAATTCCAACTTCAAGATCACGATGGCAAGAGCGTTTCTTCCGTGGACTTGCTCGCGAAGAAACGCCTCGTGCTCTGCTTCATCCGCGGGCGCTGGTGCCCGTTCTGTGTCGCTCAGATGGAGGCGATGAACCTCATCCTGCCTGAGATCGAGCAAGCGGGCGCAACGCTCATGGCCATTTCCCCGCAGACCGTGCAGCAATCGTTCTTCATGCGCGACCAGCACAAGCTGCGCTTCCCGCTGCTCTCCGATGCGGGCAACAAAGTCGCCCGGCAATTCGGTTTGACGTATCGCGTTCCCGATGAACAAGAAGCAGTCTATCGAAAAGCGTTCGTCAATCTCCCCTTGGTAAATGGAGATGACAGATGGGAGTTGCCGATTCCCGCGGCGTATATCATTGATCGCGACGGAACTGTACTCCATGCCTCTGCAGACGAAGACTACACGGAGCGGCCCGAACCGGCTGACATTATCCAGTTCCTGCAAGCCTTGCCCTGATCCACAGCGCCCCTCACCTTTCGGTACACTTGGAACATGCGCGAACTCCAAGACTGGCAACTGACAACCGGCAACTGGCAACTGTTCTTATGAACTATATCTACGGCATCAACGCCGTCACCGAGGCGCTCAAGGCCCGGGGACGGGCTTTCCAGTGGGTGGGCATGGCGAAGGAACGGCACGACATCCGGTTGCAGCGGATGATCGAAGACTGCCGCCGCCTCGGCGTGCCGGTGAAATTTCTCACGCGCACCGAACTCGACGAGATGGCTGGCCGGGCCGCTCATCAAGGCGTGGTCGCTGTCACCTCGGCGAAACAATACAGCGACCTTGACGACGTGGTTGCCTCAAAACGCGGGCAGTACTCTTTCGTGATCGTTCTCGATGGCGTGGAAGATCCGCACAACCTGGGCGCGCTCATTCGCACCGCCGACGCCGCTGGCGCGGATGGCGTGGTCATCCCGGAACGCCGCGCTGCCGCCGTTACGGGCACGGTCACAAAGACCTCGGCCGGCGCCAGCGAACACTTGCCGATTGCGAAGGTGACGAACATCGCGCGCACGGTGGAAGAATTGAAGGAGCGCAACATCTGGACGGTCGGCCTCGACGAGCGTAGCAAGCAGACTTATGACGCCCTCGATTACAACATGGATTGCGCGCTGGTTCTGGGCGCAGAGGGCAAAGGCCTGCACGACCTGGTAAAGAAGAAGTGCGACTTTCTGGTTTCAATTCCGATGCTCGGCAAGGTGCCTTCGCTGAATGTGTCGGTGGCAGGCGGGGTCGTGATGTATGAAATTGTCAGGCAGAGACGCGCGAAGGACAAAGAGGCGTCGGGTGCGAAATGAAGTGGCGCAGCCTGGGACTTTGCTTTTTCATTGTTCTGTGTGCCTCTGTGGTGAACGCGTTTTCTCTCGACCGCGAAGCGTTCACTTTCACGAAATACGACCTCGATGTTCGCGTCGAACCTGAGCAGCAACGTCTGGGCGTTCGCGGCCAGATTACCCTGCGAAACGATTCGCAGACCCCGCAGAAGATGGCCGTGCTGCAGATTTCTTCTTCGCTGGATTGGCGTTCCATCAAGGCGGCCGGCAAGCCGTTGCAGTTTGTCTCCCAGCCCTATGCTTCTGACATCGATCACACTGGGGCGCTTTCCGAAGCTGTCGTAACCTTGCCAGACGCAGTCGCGCCCAAGGGCACCATTGATCTGGAGATCGCCTACGAGGGCGTCATCGTGCTCGATGCCACGCGCCTCACACGCCTTGGCACGCCGGAAACGCAAGCCAGCAGTTCCGACTGGGACCAGATCAGTGCGAAATTCACAGCGGTGCGAGGAGCGGGATATGTGGCGTGGTATCCCATTGCCGCGGAAGCGGCAAGTCTTTCCGAGGGGAGCGATCTGTTCGAGGTCCTGGGCAGATGGAAAGCGCGTGAGGCCACATCCATCATGAAAATTGGTTTCGCGTCCCCGGCGGATGCAGGAGATGCAATTCCACTTGTCACCCTGTGCAGCGGAGACGAACTGCAGGCTGTCACGCGAGAGGGAACCACCAAGTTCCCGGGGGCGCAATGCTCGTATCAACCGCTTGGCCTTTTGGTCCCGGCGTTTGTCGTAGCCAATTACGGAGTTGTGGATCGGCCGGCAATCACGGTCTACAACCTGCCTGAGCATGCAGGCGCGGCTGAGACCTATGCATCCGCGGCCGAGAAGACCAGCACACTCGTCACGGAATGGTTTGGGGCAGCCCGAAAAAAAACTCAAACGGCGGACCTCGACGATCCAAGCGCCGCCCCTTTCGAGAGCGGCTCGCTATTGCTCACGCCTCTCGCCAGTATCGATCCCAAGCTGGCAGGCTTGATTGCGGCCCACCAACTCACGCATGCGGCTTTTTCCTCGCCTCGGCCCTGGATCAATGAAGGCCTCGCCCACTTTGCGCAGGCTCTCTATATCGAACAGCAGAAGGGACGCCAAGCCGCACTCGACTACATGGGAACGCACCGCTCCGCACTTAGCGCGGTTGAGAAAGAAAAAGAGAAGCAGACAACCGTCCCCCGGTCCGAAGACGAGGTGAATCGCTCGTTGATCAACACGTACGATGAGGAACTCTACCGCAGCAAGGCGATGTGCGTGTGGTGGATGCTGCGCGACCTGGTCGGCGATCAGGGGCTGAAAAAGGCTCTCGCCGCGTACCGTCCGGAACAGGACAAAGAACCTTCTTACATGCCGCGATTGATCCAGGCGCGGACGCAGCGCGATCTGGAGTGGTTCTTTGACGACTGGGTTTATCGTGACCGCGGCCTGCCTGACTTCAAAGTGGAGTCGGCATTCACGCGCAAGACGATGGCCGATGAATATCTTGTGACCATTACGGTGGCAAATCTCGGCCGGGCTGGAGCTGAGGTTCCAGTCACAGTGAAATTTGCCGGCGGAGAAATCACGAAGCGGCTTGAGGTACGCGGCAATAACAAAGGCGTGATTCGCGTGGAGATCTCAAAACCCCCTGAGGAAATCGTGGTCAACGACGGCAGCGTGCCGGAGAGCGACATGACGAACAATACATTCAAGATTGAAGCCACCGACACTGCTAAATAACTAAGAGCTGCGTCTACTATTCCGTAGAGGACTGATCTCTGGCTCCCGAGTGTGGCGGATACCGCGAGACCACGAGCCCGATGCGCAGGCCGCCTAAGAGCATGAGCAGTTGAGGAGGAAACACATCGCGTTGGAAAACTACGTCGCGATCTTCGACAGGAAAGTCCAGATCCATCCGTTCCAAGCCGGGAAAATCGCGGAGGCGTCTTAGTTCGCAGCCATTTACCGAAAGAAATCCAACAGCATCCTCTAACTGGCCCTTTAGATCTGAAAACTCTCTCGTGCTAACGCTTACGTTCATTCCGGAATACTCGCTTACATATTGGGTCACAGTCGAGTTCGGAAAATGCACTTCCCCGCGACGAAAAACAGTAAGGCCCCGAAGCGAAGAATTCTTCAAGAATGAATCCACGTCGAAGTTAATGCCGCTCGCTCTGAGCACGCAAGACATCTTGACCTATCTCTCTTCCCTGTTTGTGAAGCTCGCCAACGCATGCAGCTTTGCGGCGGCAGCGCCGGAGTCGATCGATTGCGCCGCCAGGGGAATGGCATCGGCCAGATGATCGACACGTCCTGCCGCCACCAGTGCGGCTGCGGAGTTCAGTAAGACCACATCGCGGCGCGGAGATTTCCTTCCGCTTAACACCTCGCGAATGATGGCTGCATTCTCGGCCGCATCGCCCCCAGAAATGTCTTCGAGCGTGGCCCGCTTCATGCCAAATTCTTCAGGATCAACCTCGTAAGTCCGCACCGTTCCGTCACGAGCTTCGGCTACACGCGTTGGGCCGGTGATCGTGATCTCGTCGAGACCGTCGAGGCCGTGCACCACGAGCGCGCGATGCAGTCCCAGCATGCTGAGCGCTTCGGCGAGCTTTTCGACCATATCGAGCGCATACACCCCCACGACTTGTCCCGAAGCGTGCGCGGGATTGGTGAGCGGGCCGAGCAGGTTGAACATAGTGCGCAGACGCAGCTCGCGCCGCACCTTCTGCACTTGCTTCATCGAGGAGTGCAGATCGGGCGCGTACAGAAAACAGATTCCGACTTCGCGCAGGCACTGCACGGCGCGCTCTGGAGTGAGTTGGATGTTCACGCCCAACGCTTCCATCACGTCAGCCGAACCGCATTTTGAGCTGATGCTGCGGTTGCCGTGCTTGGCTACGCGCACGCCCGCTCCCGCAGTTACGAATGCGGTGGCGGTTGAAATGTTGAAGGTGCCGCTGGCGTCGCCGCCGGTGCCGCTGGTGTCGACGAGACTGGCGTCCGCGCGAGGTGATTCGGCCAGCGCGTCGCGGCCGGTGCCGCTGACGTAGAGTGCGCTGGATTCAGAACTCTCCCTTTCTCGAGCCTGCGTGGACCAGGAAGGCAAAGGGGTCGCCGCGGCCCGGATGGCCTCGGCGAAGCCGACGATCTCTTCGACCGTTTCGCCCTTTATGCGCAAGGATATTAGCAGCGCTGCGATTTGTGCGTCGGTGCAGTTTCCCGCGAGCACTTCCGCCATCACTTCACGCGCTTCGGCGCGTGCCAAGGATTGGCCGTGGTGGGCGATGCGATGGAGGGCGTCGAGAATCATGCGTTACAAATACTCCGACTGGAACAATTAAGGCGATTTTACCGGAATACCGTGCAAAACCCGGCAATCCTGGAAAACGCGAATGTCCGTGCTCTCATGAGGTGACATTTTCACGTTGCCGTTAGGGGGTGACAGAATTATGGAGCTAAGTCGGCCGAGCGTTCGTCCCTTGCCATTCCGTCTAACCTCCGGCATAATAAGTGTTTGTCTCGACCACGCCGGACTCTTCCGGAACAAGGATGCTTATCTGTGTTAATGATTCGACTGTCGCGCATGGGTGCGCGCAAACAACCGCATTACCGTATTGTGGTGATTGAGAAGGCGCGCGCGCGCAATGGCCGGCCGGTGGAAGTTGTGGGGACCTACAATCCTCGGACCAACCCCGCCAGCGTGGACTTCAAACGTGATCGCGTCGACTATTGGGTGTCGAAGGGCGCGCAAATGTCAGAGCGGGTGGGCAAGCTGTTCTCCAAGCCCCCGGCCGCCCCGGCGGTTCCCGCGGCATAACAGCAGGGCTGCGGAAAGATTTCGCCGCCGGAATTCCAACCGATCACCATGACTGGACCCAATGACTGAAACCACTGGAGATGTGCGCGGTCTCATCGAGCAGATTGCGAAGTGGATCGTGGATGCTCCCGACGAGGTTTTCGTGGACCATCTCGATGACGACGTGATCGAACTGGAAGTCGCGGAAGCGGACGTGGGCAAAGTGATCGGCCGGCAAGGGCGGAACGTCCGCGCCCTGCGCACCCTTCTGAGCGCTGCGGGGGTGCGGGCACGAAAGCGCTACACGCTGGAAGTCATCGACTAGAAGTCGAGGAAGCGGCGAAGAGCCAGCGCCGGGGCAGGGAACCGGACCATTCGCGATCCTGAAACAACTGGTGAGTTCATTACGCTGGCCCGCGTGGTGAAGACGCAGGGCCGCCGCGGCGAGGTTGCGGGCGAGATCTACAGCAATGTTTCCGGACGATTCACCGTTGGCATGAAGTTGCTGGCGTTGCCGCGACAGCCGGATGGGCTCCGTCGCGAACTGGAAGTGGAAGAGCTCTGGCCGCACAAAGGGCTGTTGGTTTTGAAGTTCGCGGGAGTGGATTCGATTTCCGACGCGGAGGCGCTGGTCGGCTCCGAATTGCAGGTGCCGCGCAGCCAGCGTTCGCGACTCGAAGCGGGATGGAACTACGTTAGCGATTTGGTGGGTTGTTCGGTTCTGGACCACGATCGCGAGATCGGGCGAATTGAGGATGTTCAGTTTGGAGCCGGCGAAGCGCCGTTGTTGCTTGTGCGCGACGGTATGGCCCGGCTGGTGGAAATCCCGTTCGCGGAAGCGTATCTCGATCGGGTGGATCTGGAGCGGAAGCAGGTCCGCATGAAGTTGCCAGAAGGCCTGCTGGAAGTGAACGCTCCGCTGACAGCCGAAGAGAAGCGGGAGCAGGCGCAGGGAGCGAGAAAAAAGTCTTAACCACAGAGGTTCACAGGGTAAGACCTCTGTGTAACCTGTGTCCTCTGGGTTAAAGGTTTTGGATCTGCGATGAAGGCCGATATAGTAACGATCTTTCCGGACTTCTTTCGCGGGCCGTTGGAATACGGCATTACCCGCCGGACTCAGGAAATGGGGCTGGCGGAAATTCGAGTCCACGATCTGCGGAGCTTTACCCATGATCGTCACCGCACCGTGGATGACCGGCCTTTCGGCGGCGGCGAAGGCATGGTGCTGAAGCCAGAACCGCTGTTTGAATGTTTGGAATCGCTGGATCTTGGGCCGCGAGAAGAGCGCCTGGCCGGAAGTGTGAAGCAGTCGGTGGTTTTGCTTTCGGCGCAGGGGCACCGGTTTACTCAGAAAGTCGCCGCGGAGTTGGCGTTGCTCGACCGCATCGTCTTGGTCTGCGGGCGTTATGAAGGCGTGGATGAGCGCGTGGCGGACTTTCTCGCCGACCGCGAACTTTCCATCGGCGACTACGTTCTCAGCGGCGGAGAAATGGCCGCGGCCGTGATTGTGGAAGCGGTGATGCGGTTGCTTCCCGGAGCTGTAGGGAACGAGGCGTCAACCCAGCAGGAATCGTTCACGGTTGACGCGACGGTGAAAAGCTCGAACGGTGCGGATTCGACTTGCGGGTCGAACGGATTGCTGGATTACCCGCACTACACGCGGCCAGCGGAGTTTCGGGGGATTGCGGTGCCGGAGGCGTTGATGTCCGGCAACCACGAACAAATTCGGCGATGGCGCCGTCAACGGGCGCTGGAGAAGACATTGCGCAACCGTCCGGACTTGCTGGAAGGCGCGACGCTGAGCCAGGAAGACCATAAATTTCTGGCCACGATCAAGTAAGGATCGCGGCTGAGCTTCAACCGAGAGATCAGGATTCTGGAATCAGGAATTCAGAAGGACTAACAATCATGTCGAACTTAATCATCGAGAGACTGCTGGCCAAAACCCAACGCACCGACATTCCCGCGTTCCACCCGGGCGACACCGTCCGCGTTCACGTGAAGATCAAAGAAGGCGACAAGGAACGCTTGCAGGCCTTTGAAGGCGTAGTGATCAAGCGCGACAACGGTCCTCAGGCCAGTTTCACCGTGCGCAAGATCAGCTTCGGCCAGGGCGTGGAGCGCATCTTCCCCGTCCACTCCAAAGTGATCGACAAGGTCGATCTGCTGCGCTCCTCCAAGGTCCGCCGCGCTAAGCTCTATTATCTGCGCGGCCTCAAGGGCAAAGCGGCGCGCCTGCGCGACGTCGAAAGACCGAGCTGAACGCTACCGAGTCGAACTCCATTAGCTCGCGTCTCGCCCCGCATGGGACGCGACGCGGCAGAAGCGCAGTCTCTATCCCGCGACTGCTCCCATAGGCTCGGTGACGACTTCAAGGTCCGCGAAGTCTTCGATGCGTGGTTTCTTCAACCGGTTCAACACATAGTCAAGCAGCGGACGGTCGCCCTGCCGGATCTCCTGAAACTCGACGCCCATGGCGCGGTCCCCGGTCGTGTTTCTCACGTGCCCGCGCAACGCGACGCTGACGTCGCACATATTCAGGACCAGCCTTAAAGCGGTGCCGGGCGTGAGCAGACTGCCTGCGCTGATAAGGCAGCCGTATTCGGAAATCTGTTCCAGTCGTCCTTCGACGCGGGATTGTCCACCAATCTCCGCTACATCGGCGCCTCCCTCCACTTGGAAGCGCGGCCGCCGTCGTCGATTCTGATCGCCTTTGCGGAACGCATTCATCACGGGCTTCCGGTTCGGTCCGGCCGGGATGACCGGCAAATACTGCTCTTCCATTTGCCGCAGTTCTTCTTCCCAAGGAGTCCTGCTGCCCTCAACGCATTCCACCGTGAACTGACCGCGCAGGGCGGAGCCGGGATCGGCAGTCCAAACTATCTGGCACACGGACTTGTTGCGTCCGCGTTCGACCGTGACCAAATCTCCCACCTTGACATCGCGAACGCTGAGCAATCGCGCGCCTCGTGGATGGATGTCATAAGTGCAAGCCAGTTCCAGGCCGCCGCGTGCGCCGTTCTGCATGTGAGTGAGGCGAACCGGGAGCGCCAGGTGAATCAACTTCTCGATGGGCGCACCGTTCTGCGGCGCGCCGTCTTCTGGCGTACCTTGCCGCGGCTGGATTGCTGCGTCGTTCACAACTGCTCCTCGCGAACGGGATTGTGCTCAACATAGCAGTACATGTCCAAGTGGACAATGTACGTTCGTAATCGAAGTAATGGTTACCAAGCGGCGTGACCTTCATGCGGAGGTTATGGCCTGAGAGTGGCATGGACAATCCAGCCGCAGGGGGGAGAATCCGTTGCCGTGCATTTTCTCGCTTGCGGGAATGTCGGCTGGCAAGGGAAGATGGTGGGCAGAGTTCATCCCACATCCAATTCAATGTCGAGTGCTGCGAAGGTTTCATCCGAGTTCGTGCTGTCTCCATCGGCGGCGAAACTGCGGCTGCTGAAAAAGCTGCGCTGCACGCTGCGCTTCGAAAAAAATGCCTGGGCGTCAGGGGCTGCGATGGTGGCGGGAGTGGACGAGGTGGGGCGCGGATCGTTGTTCGGCCCGGTGGTGGCGGCCGCGGTAATTCTCGAACGGGGCTACCGGGTTCGCGGCTTGCGCGATTCCAAGCTGCTGCCGCCGGAACGGCGCGAACTGCTGGCGCCGCGCATTCGGGAACATGCTGTGGCATGGGCGGTGGCGGCCGTGGATGCGGCGCGCATCGACCAGATCAACATCTACCAGGCGTCGCGGCTCGCGATGCGCGAGGCGGTGATGCGCCTGCAACCTGCGGCGGATCATCTGCTGATTGATGCGATGCGCCTCGATTGCGAACTGCCGCAGCGGGCGATCATTCATGGGGATGCGCTTTCGGCTTCGATTGCGGCGGCTTCGATTCTGGCCAAGGTGGAGCGCGACCGCATGATGTGCGAGTGGGATGCCGTCTTCCCCGAATACGGCTTGGCTTCGCACAAGGGCTACAGCACGCCACAGCATCTGGCGGCTTTGGAGAAGTACGGTCCTACGCCGCTGCACCGGCAGTCGTTCGCTCCGGTGTGGAGCAGTCCGGTGGAGCAAGTGGAGTTTGAATTCGAAGAGCCTTTACCGCAGCGCTGAAGCGCTGCGCCACCCAAAATCGTGTGTTCCGAAGTTACTTTCCGGCCTCGGTTGGCTGGCCGTTCAAGGCGGAGTCGAGTTCGTTGACTAGCTTCGTGTTGTTGATTAGGGCCTGACGCAAGATTTCCGCTTGCTGTTTGGCCGTGGGCCAGTCTTGTTTCTCGACTGCTTCGGTTAGGCCGGGCAACTCCAGGTGGGCGTAGGTGAAGCGGGCGCCGTAGAGGATGTGTTTGAACCAAGGGCGGCCGGGGATGCCGTCGGGGTTGAGCCAGTTGCGTTCGACTTGCATGGTGCCGTGATTGATGGTGGCGGCGAGTTTGGGATCGATTGCGCCGGAGGCCAGGGCGCGGGCTGCGGAGTCATCGAGGCGCTTGCCGGCGGCTTCGAAGTCGTCGATGGCGATTCTTACTCCGCTTAGGTCGAGAGGAGTCGCGGCGCTCCCGGGCGGCTCGCAGGTGGGGCAGGGATCCTTCGACTGCGTGGCTGTTTCGCTTCGCGAATCAGCCACTCCGCTCAGGATGACAGTGTTGTTTTTGGCGAGTTCGTTCACGAACTGGCGAATGTTGGTGGCGTAGCTGGCGAAGTCGAAGGGGAGCAGGTCGGCGTTGGCGAGACGCAGGGCGAGAACCCCCCACAACTGGCTCATGAGAGTGTGGTAGCGATAGCCGGGATCGCCGAAGTGGTTCATCCAGAAGAAGTCGTCGTAGGCGGAGTGGTACACGCCATAGGGTCCGTCGAACTGGAGGCCGAGGATGGGCATGCCTACGAAGTTGAGGAATACGGTGTGGTCAGAGCCGCTGCCGATGCGGGTATCAGCCAGGTTGGAGTCAGTGACTGCTTCCGATTGTTTGGCTTCGCGCCCTTCGCGCGTCGATGATTCCTGCCACGCTTCATACAATGTCTTGCCTGAGGGATCTTTCAGCGTGTGAGCGGTCTCGACCAGCATGGGTGCAAGCGAGGCCACGGCCTGGCCGTGAAAGTTTGGCCCCGACGTGGCCTCATCGACATTGATGTAGGCGACGGCTTTGTTGCGGAGTTCGTCGGCGAATTGCTCTCCCCACTCGGTGGAGCCGGTGAGGCCGACTTCTTCTCCGTCCCAACTGCAAACGACTATGGTTCGCCGCGGACGCATGCCGGACCTGGCCAACTTTCCCAGAGCGCGAGTTAGTTCCATCATGGACGCGGTTCCGCTGCTGGGGTCGACGCCGCCGAAGACCCAGGCGTCGCGGTGATTGCCGAGCACGATCCACTCGTTGGGCAACTCCGCGCCGCGAATGCGGCCTTCGACCACGTAGTAGGGTTGCGTGGAGTTGTCCATCTCGATCTTCACATGCACGCGCACGCGCTTGCCGCCGAGGTGATATTTGATGGGCAGTCCGCCCTGCCAGCTATCGGGAGCAATGGGGCCGTCCATGTTCGAGAGCAGCGGTTTGGCGTCGTGCCAGGAGAGCGGCAGGGCCATGATCTTCGGGATTGAAACGGCTTCCTCGACGGGAATGCGCTTGGCGCCGGGAACCGAAGCCCATCCTGGAGTGAGCGGATCGCCGGGGACCATGAAGTCGTAGGTGATGGCGCCGCGCTGAATGTGATACTCCGGGCCCCAGGGGCCTTTGGGGTCGACCTGACCTTTCTTGTATCCGTCTTCGGCGGGATCGCTGTAGATGAGAATGGCGGCCGCGCCTTCGCGCTGGGCGGTGAGCGCTTTGAATCCGCGATAGCTGTAGGGATTGGAGTAGCGCACGAGCACGACCTTGCCTTTGACGTCGATGCCTTGCTGGCGCAGAACTGCGTAGTCTTCGGGATTGCCGCTGTGGGCGTAGACGAGCGGGGCGGTGACTTCTCCGGAGGCGGACATGCCGCTCCAGGCGGAGCTGATGCTCTTGTTCTTCAAGTCGGAATCGCCGGCGACGGGCAGTTCGCGGAGGCCGGCGCGGTAATGGACGGGCGCGGTCATTTCCAGGAAGGTACTCTTGGGATTGCTGCCGTAGACATCGTAGCGGCGGATGATGACGTCCTCGAGACCCTCGTTGCGCCACTGGTCGGCGATGTAGCGGGCCAGTTCGTTGTTGCGAGCGGAGCCGGCGACGTGCGGTTCGGCGGTGAAGATGTGATGCTGGCGGCGTTCTTCGTCCGGGGAGGGAATGGCTTTGAACTTGCTTTCGATCTCGGCTTCATGCGTGGCGGCGGACGGAGTGAAGCCCAGGATTGAGGCCTGCGATTGAGCTCGGAGGAAGTTTGGTGAGTAGAGCGCTAGCGTTAGAAGACACAGGACGCGGATCGAAAGCGGCATGGGCTGGCGCGAGCTCATGGTTGGCATCTCCTCGACGAGACGAGATCAAAGTCTTTAAACACAGGGGACACGGGGGTCCACAGGGTAAAGCTCTTACTCTACTTTCACCATGGTCGTCTGAACTACTTTGCCTTGTAGATCTCCGAGAGCAAGTCGGGCTTCGATTCATCGCGTACCAGGTGAGGGTAGCGCTCGCCGCCATGATAATCGAGCTTGTAGGTTTTGTAGTAGTCGGTGTTCTCGACGAGAAGTTCAAGAGGAGCGGTACCGCCCTTGCCAGCTTTGAGCGCGTCGCGCAGGACTTCTGGCGAATATTGGCGGCCGTTCACCGCGATCAGCTTCATGCCGGGGCCGACTCCGGCCAGGGCAGCGGGCATGCCTTCGATGGTGTCGGTGATGGTTCCGTCTTCGCGGAGTTCGATCCCGATCGAATCGGCCACGTCGATGAAGTGAAAGTTGCTTTCGCCGCCACGGGACATTTCGGAGGGAAATTCGTCGTAGACCAGTTTCCATCCGCTGCCTTCGATTCCGTTCAGCGGTGCACCGGGGCTGTGGTTGGTCAGGCGCTCGGTCCAGAAGCCTCGCCAATCGTAGGCTACGACCTGGTTCAGAGCATTGACGACATCGTCGAAGGTGTAAGTCTTCACCATCGGTCCGGTGCTGGGAGCGCCGTGGAAGAGTTGGCAGAAATTGTCCAACGTCTTCTTGCCCTTGCTCTGCTGGCGGATGATGACGTCCACCCACAGCCAGTTCAACGTGTCTTCTTCGTAGAAATCGACGCCGCGACGCCAGGAGTGCCACGCCTGCGGCGAAAAATAAAGTTGCGGGGCAGCATCGGCTGTGTCCTGAAGGTTGCGCCAGGCGCGGCCGGGAGTGTGGTCAAGAGCGGCGGCGGTTAGAGCAAGATCGTCGCGCGCCTGGTCGGCAGAGAGCAACCCGCTGCGGGCGGTCAGCACCGTGCCCAGATAATTCGTGAGGCCCTCATAAACCCACAGGAGATCGTCCTGCATGGGTTGTTGATAGTCCGGAGTGGTGAGATCGGCGGGGCGCCGGTACTTTCCGTTCCAAGAATGCACGTACTCGTGAGGAAGCAGGCTGGCTTCCATTTTGCGAGCGGTTTCGTCGACAAGTCCGCGCTCATCGACGCGACTGTCGTCGGATTCGTGATGCTCCAGACCGAAGTGCGCGACGTGATCGCTGAGGCTGAACAGGAAATGGTAATCGCGATAGTGATGCGCGCCGAAAAGTTTGTTCGCCTGTTCGACCAGATTCTTGTAGTGATCCCAGACTTCCTGCGGAGGGGCGAGAGCAGCGGCGCTGTCGGCGGCGATATCCATCTCGACGAGCGGATCGTCGGCCAGCTTGACGACCTTAAGAAATTCGCCGGTGATTACGGGAGAATCGACCAGGGTGGTTAGGGGAGCCGGCTGAAATGTGATGGTTGTTTCACCGTTGTCGCCGGTCGTGGAGGCGATGGGCAAAGGCGTGCCAAATTTCCAATTGGCAGGGAGTTTCAAAGTGGCCACGTAAGTGAGATCGTCGGACTTCCAGCCCTTGGGGTAGAGCAGAACCTGATTCCAACTGATGAGTGCCATTTTGTCGGTGGCGGAAGAACCGGCGGAGAAGCCGCCTTCGAAGGTCGCGGGAGAAAGGAAGTCCAGTTCAGCGTTCACTTCAGTCTCACCGGCTGGAACCTCGACGTAGATGGTAAAGCCGTCGAGCAGGTCGCGACGCCATTTCAGAGTTTTGCCGCTGGCGGAGAATTTGAGTCCGGCCAGATCGACCACAGGGCCGTCAGGAGCGTGCTCGCCGGGGATCCACTTCGGGTAATAGAGCGTCAGGTCGCCGGCGCTGGCAGGAATCTTCAACTTGGCGTGGAAGATTTTGCGGGAAGCCGAGGTGGCGTCCACAAAGATGGTTACGGTGGGCGGCGTAGCTGACCAACTGGAAAGCGAGAAGAATAGCACAAGACAAACTACTCCCAAGGTTCTTGAGAGTTTCATATTCGTGGCCCCCATTGTGTCGATGGAATGAATGCTCTTCGCCTGGCGGAATTTTAGACTATAGCAGCCGAGGAGAGCGACAGTACAGGGATGCACCAGCACTGCTATCATTTCCACGATGTCACGGCGCGGAAAATTCATCACCTTCGAAGGACTGGACGGCACCGGCAAGAGCACGCAAATGCGTAAGCTGGCGGCTGCGCTGCGCGCGGCCGGACATAAAGTGGTGGAAACGCGCGAACCAGGCGGAACGGCGACGGGCGAGAAGATTCGCCGCGTTTTGCTGGACTCGGCGACGGAGGGTCTTTCGTCGTTGGCGGAGATGGCTTTGATGTTTGCGTCGCGGGCGCAGCACATAGCGGAGGTGATCCAGCCGGCGCTCGATCACGGGCAGATTGTGCTTTGCGATCGCTTCACCGATTCCACGGAAGCCTACCAGGGCAGCGGCCGTAAGCTGGGCACCGAAGCCGTACTGAAATTGCACCGCGTGCTTTGTGGAGACTTGCAGCCTGATCTGACGATCCTGCTCGATTCCGACCCGGCGATGAGCGTGGGACGCGCGCGTCGCCGCAACCGGCGTGCTTCCCATGCTGCGACAAAAGCTGCGAACCGTAGTTCAGGTAAGAGTGCGGGTAAAACCTACTCGGACGAAAACCGATTCGAGCAGCAGAACCGCGCCTTTTTCGCCCGCGTGCATGAAGGGTATCTGGCGATTGCGGCAAGAGAGCCGCAACGCGTCGTCGCGGTGGACGCCCGGGGTACGCCGGCGCAGACGCATCGAAAGATTATGGAGGTTGTCGGACGCAAGCTGAAGCTGGCGGGGAGAAGCGTGTGATTTCACCACGGAGACACTGAGACACGGAGAAAACCGCTCTTGAGGGTTTCGTGTAGGTGCGTTCTTCGTACCTTCGTGTGTCCGTGGTAGATTCTGACTGGGTTGAGCAATGAGCTTTTCTGATTTTCACGGCAACGTCGAAACCGTCCGCCGCTTGCGGGATATGCTGGCGCGGAAACACTTTCCGCATGCGGTGATTCTTTCCGGCGCGCGGGGATCGGGAAAGTACACGCTGGCGTTGATGCTGGCGCAGGCCTTGAATTGCCTGGCGCCGACTGAGGCGGACGGGCTGCCGGACTTCTGCGGGAAATGCGCGAACTGCCGGCGCATTGCCCAGGCTGCCGATCTCGATGCCCGGTTTGCCGAAGCGGTGGAGGCGCGAGATGGCCTGCGCGAAACCGACAAGAAAGACACTCGCCTCTTCGTACAGACTCATCCCGACGTGCTGATCATCCCTCCCGATCCTCCGCAGATGATGATCAAGGTGGATCAAGTGCGGCGAGTGATCGAGACCATCTACTACCGACCGGCCGACGCGAGGGAGCGGGTTTATATCTTCACCGACTCAGCCTTCATGAAAGAGGCGGCGAATTCTCTGCTCAAGGTGCTGGAAGAACCTCCGGAGTTCGCTACGATCTTCTTGCTCTCAGAGAATCCGGGCGAACTGCTTCCGACGATTCGGTCGCGATCGATGGTTTTTCCCCTCGCTGCCGTGCCGGTGGAGGAAGTGGAGCGCTACCTGGCCAAGCATCGCCCGGAGTGGAAGCCGCCGCAGCGGGCGCTGGTTGCCCGGCTAAGTGAGGGCGCGCTGGGCCGGGCTCGCAGCTTCGATGTGGAAGCCTATGTAGCAGCCCGCGCCGACGCGCTCGCCATCCTCAACTCGGCCCTGCTGGGAGGGGAACATACGCAGCTCTTTAAGATCACGGAATCCTATCGCGCCGGTGCCGAGGGACGGGAGAAAACGGAACAGCTTCTCCGCACGCTCTATTCGCTGCTGCGGGACCTGATGTTTCTGGGATCGGGCGCGCCAGGGCTGGTTCACAACACCGACATCCAGGGCCAGCTCGCGAAACTGGCAGAGGGTGCTGATTTCGACTGGATTGTAGCTGCCTCTGACCGGTTAGCCGAGGTGGAACGCGGCATGCGCCGCAACCTGCTACGGTCGTTATCGCTCGATGACTTGAGCTTGGCGCTGGAGAAGGTAACCTAGTGGAACTATAAGGTGATTGTTTTCATTTAGTTACAGAGATTACTCCGGTGGTTCTACGCCCTTAAGATAGGTTGCCCCAGCCATCCCCCACGCCTATAATCGTCTTACTCTGGTTGAAGAATTCTCCGTCAGGTTTCCGGGTAGCAGGACAGCGAGGGTGGAGTCCGTCTTCCCTCATGACGAGGTGAATTAGGAACCCGGTTATGCGAAAGCGCCTGCAAATCGCCCTGATGGCCAGCACCGTAGCCGCGACCTCTTTTTTTCTCAAGCCCCAACTCCGTGCCGAAGATGGCAACACACCCTCCGAAAAGATCACGGCAACCGATGAACACGGCCGCACGGTCTACGTCAACGAATCCGTTCCGGTGAGTCCGGCGCACCACAGCCAGGAGTCCGAATCGCCCCGGCGCACGCTGATGTACTGGAGTTCCAAAGAGAATCGCTGGAAGCCTGTGCCCCCGCCGAATGCGGCGTCCATGCGAGCGGCGCGGTCGGCGGCAGCTGAAGTCAACGAGTACCTGGGGCACGAATCCAGCCAGTCGGCAACTGCAAAGATTGTGGCCGCCAACTTCCGCGGACCGGCGGCAACGGCGGGAGACATTGATAGCGCCATCGAGCAGGCTGCGGCGCGGCACAACGTGGACCCGAACCTGGTGCGCGCGGTGGTGAAAGTGGAATCGAACTTCAACCCCAACGCGGTATCGCGCAAGGGCGCGATGGGGCTGATGCAGTTGATGCCCGCGACGGCACGCCAGTTGAACGTGAAGAATCCGTTCGACCCGGAACAGAATGTGGATGCTGGCGTGCGGCATTTGAAGCAGCTTCTGGAAAGCTATGGCGGCGACGTTAAATTGACCCTGGCCGCCTACAACGCGGGCGCAGGAGCGGTGGCGCGCAGTTCAGGCGTTCCGCACTACGCCGAAACCCAAAACTACGTCCGGCGGATCACCAACCTGTACTACGGCGGGTCCGATTTTAACTCGGGTAGCGTTTCGCACGATCCGGTTCGAGTCC
>Ga0302319_10005857_pt1 | contig 24546 bp, 17 predicted proteins | sample Bog_T0_2_FD_203319 | JGI IMG/M metagenome (GOLD analysis project Ga0302319, IMG submission 203319) | Peat permafrost microbial communities from Stordalen Mire near Abisko, Sweden - Bog_T0_2 | ecosystem: Environmental > Terrestrial > Soil > Wetlands > Peat | place: Sweden: Abisko, Stordalen Mire...
GCTTTGGCGATTTCGTCGCCGGCCGTTTCGAGAAGATCGGTCAGGGCGACGCCCAGAGAGTTAGCGATCAAAGGGGGGCGAACGCCAGAAGAGGCCATTTCGCGAATGTTTCTTAGTTGTTCGTCGGATAAAGTTACGATCATTTGTACTTACCTTACTTTGAGTGGCTTGCTAGTTCGTTGAAAAAGTTGCGGTAAGTGATTGAAGGCGTTGAGAAAACTTTTTTGGAAAGTTTTGTGACCGGCGGATGGGAAGAGGCGGACCGGAGGTCACGCCGCAGGCCGGGAGGCCCGCCCCACTTTTGATATTGGCGGGCACAGGTGGGGTTTGCTGCTGAAGTACAAGCCATAGCTGGAGGCGTTTAAGCCAGGGGTTTGCGGCCCCTTAAGCCCAGATGGGAGCGGACTTAGACCTCCAGGTGCGGTCAAAAACCGCCAAATGCTCCGGGCCCGCTGCTTCTTTGAACTTTAAGCGCGCCGTGAGGTACGCGTACGAAAAAACAGACCCGACGGACGGGTGAGCGGGGCTGGTATCTGCTGGATCGCCCAACATGCTGTCCATGGCCATGTTGCGTTGCGTGACTTCGACAATCTCGCGTTCGGCCCGCATTTTTTCAAACTGCGTAATGCGCTTCAGCATGTCGCGCTGCGCGCGGGAGACTTGCATGGATAAATTGGTTAGTGCCTTTGAGTAAGTTTGTTGGACGACGCCTTCAATGATGACGAAACGAAACTCGGGTTTGGGGTCATTCTCTTCCCAAAGCAGGTGTTCGTTTTCGCGGCGGCCATTGGCCATGATGCCGGCTTCGTACACATTGGCTTTATTTAGCTTCCACTCGAAATCGGCGACGGCTTGAATGACTTGTGATTCGACTGGTCCTTTCGGGTTATAATATTGAAAGATAGCAGCGAGTAAGTGATCGTACGCTGGTTCATCTTCTTCGGCTACTAAGGTTAGAGGACTGGTAAGTCCATGCTTGCGGGCGTTTTGAGAAACTCTCTCTTTGCCCTCGGGCGTGACAGGCCCCTGACTTTTTGCGCCATTTTCTCTACTGGCTTTGTTTTGCTCTTCGGATCGCATGAGGCGAAATCCTTTCGTTTGTAAGTAAGTTAAAAAAACTCCAAAGACGAGTTCAAGTTAGCTTGAGGGACTTTGCGGCGAGCGGGGAAATTGGCTGTAAGTGGCTGAAAGCAATCGTGATAATTTTTATAAAAGTTTTGTGACTGAAAATCGGCGGACCAGAGGGCCGCCGCAGACTGGAAGTCTGCCCCACTTTTGGGGACTGAACAGATGGCTAGCGGTGGGCGCATCCGGGCCAACAACAGGGGCGTCGTCTTTGAACGGGGCGCGATAACGTCTTCGTTTCGGAGCGCAAGGGGTGACAGTAAGCTATCTTGGACTGAGTGTCAACCAGGCGACTCGTTCTTGAGAGAGTGCTTTCGCAGGCTGTGCCGACGAATTTGCCGCACACACGGCCTGGGCCTATTCGTGGTGTTGCGCTTACTTCCTATGTTGATGCGCTGCCGATTCCAGCGGTGTTGAAGGCGCACGAAAGCGGACAGTCTGCGTTAGGGGTAGAAATGCGCGCGGCCCAGCATGGTGCGCATCGGGATCTGCCGCATACCACGGTTTGGGGTTATAACGGCACTTGGCCTGGTCCGACCATTGAAGCTCGCCGCGATCGAGAGCTCAAAATAGAGTGGAGAAACCGTCTTCCCGAGAAACACTTTCTTCCGATTGACACTACCATCCATGGTTCAGAGGGGAGCCTTCCGCAAGGGCGCGCGGTCCCTCACGTACATGGAGCGCAAGTGTTGCCAGAGAGCGATGGCTATCCAGATGCGTGGTTCACTGCCCGTGGAGAGCAGGGGCCGCTGTTCCGTTCAAACCTGTACCGCTATACGAACGAGCAGGCAGCGGCGACACTTTGGTACCACGACCATTGCATTGGGATCACGCGGCTGAATATTTACGCGGGGCTGGCCGGATTCTACATCGTTCGCGACGCCGAGGAGGATGCCCTTGGGTTGCCGAGCGGACCGTTCGAAATTCCGCTGATGTTACAAGACCGACTATTCAATGCTGATGGCTCACTGCTCTACCCAAGAGCAATCAACGGCACTCATCCGGTTTGGATTCAAGAGTTCTTTGGCGACACGATCTGCGTCAACGGCAAAGCTGCTCCGTATCTGGAGGTGGAACCCCGGCGTTATCGATTCCGGATCTTGAACGGTTCGAACGCGCGTTTTTACCAGTTGAGGCTGCACCGTTCCGATGCGAATGGGCACGTCATGAACAAGAGAATAGACGTTCCCGTGTTTCAGCAAATCGGGACGGATAGCGGGTTGCTCCCGGCACCGCTGGCGCTACGTTATCTTTTGATTGCGCCGGGGGAGCGATTTGACATTGTAATCGACTTCTCTTCGTTTGCGGGGCAATCTTTCACGCTGAATAACTCCGCGCCGGCTCCTTACACAATGGGCGGCGAGTTTGTGCCTACGGACGTGATGCTCTTCAGGGTGAACCGGGCGGTGACGGGCAAAGAGACGAGCGATGTACCGCGGGTGTTGACGGGATTTGAGCCGATGGCGGCGACCGCGGCGGTACGCGAGCGACTGTTGCCACTGACGGAGATTGAACGCACAGCGGATGGTTACGTCGTGACCAGTTTGCTTGGTAATGCCAGATGGCACGATCCAATTACGGAAGATCCTAAAGCCGGCTCGACGGAGATCTGGTCGTTTTTGAACACTACGGCGGACATGCATCCGATCCATGTGCACCTGGTTCGCTTTCAGGTATTGAACCGCCAACCGTTTGACGTGGAATTGTACTTGAAAAGCGGAGAGCTGCAATTTTTGGGTGAACCTATTCCAGCGGAGCCGAATGAAAGGCCTGCTTGGAAAGATACGGTGAAAGCGTACCCCGGCCACGTGACGCGAGTTATTCAAGAATTCGAGTTGCCGTCTGGCGCGCAAGCCTCGAAAGACGATGAGGGCTACCTATACGTCTGGCACTGCCATATCCTTGAACACGAAGACAATGAGATGATGCGGCCTTACCGGGTCATACCGTGAACGGCGATGTTACTTTTCGGTATCATTGCAAAAACAATTTGATAACACGGGAAAAACTTTGAAAATACATCTGATTTTCGTATTCGTCGATTAGAATTCATTGCGTCTGCAGATCTTCTCAGAAGTTCTCGCTAGGAGCGATGATGAATAGATTCTCTCGACGCAGCTTTCTTGCTGGCCTTTCCACGGCAGCACCGGTTGCCTTTATGCCTCAGTCGGAGGCACGGGGACAGGTTTCGAGGTTAGCCGGAACCCTTCCGCAGCCCGGTGAATCGGGCATTGAGCACATTGTGCTGGTGATGATGGAGAACCGGTCGTTTGACCATTTCCTGGGCTGGTTGCCGGGGGCCAACGGGCAGCAGGCAAATTCATTCCCGAATAAGTCCGGGAAGCTGATTTCGACGTACCATCTGACTAACTTGCAGAATTGCGATTTGGCAGATCCAGATCACTCTTACGGCGGAGGTCGAACTGAGTACGCCGGCGGGAAATGCAACGGCTGGCTGCTGGCAAATACCAGCGACAAGTTTTCCATTGGTTACTATGATGAGACCGACCTAGCTTTCTTAGGGAATGCAGCACGCGATTGGACGGTTTGCGACAATTATTTCGCGGCGATTCTATCTTCGACGTATCCCAATCGCGTTTATCAACACGCTGGACAAACGGACCGTATCGCTAACACGATTAATATCTCATCGCTGCCCACCATCTGGGACCGGCTGAGTGAGGCGGGACTGGAGGGACGGTATTACTTTTCCGATGTTCCCGTGCTGGCGTTGTGGGGCGTGAAATATGCGCCGATTACGCGGACCATCGCGGAGTTTTATACTGACTGTGCGTCGGGCAATCTGCCGGAAGTGAGTTTCATCGACCCGCGCTTTATCGATGAAATCACAGGCACGTCTTCGGATGATCACCCGCATGCGGATATCAAGAATGGCGAGGGCTTTCTCAATGAGATCTATAACGCGGTGCGAAATAGCCCGCAGTGGAACAGCACAGTTCTGGTTATTAATTTCGATGAATGGGGTGGTTTCTTTGATCATGTGCCGCCGCCGACTCGACCGATTCCAGCGGTAACCGCTGCGGCGGGGGATACGGATGGCCGCCTGGGTTTCCGAGTTCCCGCGCTGGTTATCTCACCTTGGTCGCCGCGTTCGACGGTGAACAGCACGCAGTTCGATCACACATCTGTTCTCAATATGATTGAGTGGAGGTGGAACCTGCCCCCGCTTTCGATTCGAGATCAGACAGCAAATAATCTGGCGCGGGTGCTCGATTTTTCGAGCCCGAACCTTGCCAGCAATGGCTATAGCGCAGCGGCCGGGATTTTCGGTAACTTCTGCTGGTTAGGGATATTCTCCGATGTGGGGATCGATCTTAGTGCGGATTTTTCCAAAGTTGTGCCGGCCAAAATGGCTGTGCAAGCTGACGACGAAGATGCGGAATGGACACCGATTAAGAAATTGGCAAAGCAGTTTGGGTTCCGCGTAGAGGACTGATTGGGAGGGGGCGCCGACGATTATGAGGCGGCTTTTCGTTTGCTGGAAGGGAAGATAACGGCGGCGCGCCTGGGAGTTTTCATCAAGACGTAATTTTTGAGGTTTAGCCTGTGACAGAAATGAAGAAGAAGCTCGTTTGGCTAGTGGCGGCCGCGGTGGCGCCAGCATTTTTACAGGGGCAGAGTGCGGACCGGACCACTCCGATTAAATACGTGGTGGTGATTTTTGACGAAAATAATTCGTTTGACCGCTATTTCGGGACGTATCCGAATGCGTTGTATCCGCGCGGGGTGGCGTCAACGGCGTCGAATTTGTATGGGGAATCACCGTTCGTGCCGCTTCCGAATACACCGGCGGTTAATGGCTTGACGCCAGCGCTGAATGGGTTGAGTTCGGCGGCGCCGTTTCGATTAGATCGGTCGCAGGAGACGACGTGCGACAACGATAACCACTACAAAGACGAGCAAACGGCATACAACCGCGGATTGGTGAATTTGTTTCCGACAACGACAAGCGGTACAGGGACGGGTTGCACGCCTTCGCTGAGTATGGGCTACTACGACGGCAACACGGTGACGGCGCTTTGGAATTATGCACAGTATTTTGCGATGAGTGACAACTTCTTCGATTCGGAGTTTGGCACGACGGTGATGGGGCACCAAAACCTGATCGCCGGACAGACGCACACGAACAGCGTTGCGACTATTTCGGGGAAAGTGGCGAACGGGAGTATTATCGCCAATGTGGAAGCGGGCTTCGACGATTGCGTGACGACGGCCAATGGGACGCCGGTTCAAATGACGGGCAAGAACATTGGAGATTTGCTGAATACAGGCGGAGTGACGTGGGGTTGGTTCTACGCTGATTTTCCACAATCGACTAACGCGCGACCAATTTCGACTTGTCCTTCGAGCTATAACAGCCACTATGCGCCGTTCATGTATTACGCGAGCACGGCGAACCAGCACCATCTTCCGCCGAGTTCCACGGCGGCGATTGGCACTGCGAGCGACCAAGCGAATCACAACTACGCGATGACTGACTTTTGGAATGCGGTGGCGGCGGGAAATATGCCGTCGGTTGTTTTCCTGAAGGCGACAAAGGCGCAGACGGGACATCCGTCGGATTCGAGCCCACTGCAGGAACAAACTTTTCTGGTGAACACGATTAATCAACTGCAGCAGACGCCGTTCTGGAGTCAGATGGCGATCTTTGTCACGTATGACGATTCGGATGGTTGGTATGACCATGTGATGCCGCCGATTGTGAATCAATCGAACGATGCGGCGAACGACACCTTGGCAGGGGCGGGCTATTGCGGAACTCCACAGGCCGGAGCGTATCTGGACCGGTGCGGTTATGGAACTCGTTTGCCGCTTTTGGTGATCAGTCCGTACGCGAAACAGAACTACGTGGACCATGGGCTTACGGATTTGACTTCGGTGACGCGGTTTATAGAAGACAACTGGAGCTTGGGGGGATTGGGCGATCAATCGTTTGACGGGCTGGCGGGTTCGTTAAATAGTTTGTTTGATTTTACGGATACGCCGCGGACCGGGCGTGAGTTGTTGTTGGATCCGAGTCAGGGGATTGTGGTGACGGCGCGGTAGGAATCAAACGACTTCGAAGGGGCGCATCATCTCGTTGTCTTCATGTTCTAAGACGTGACAGTGCCAGACGTAGCGGCCCTTGTAGCCTTCGAACTTAACGATGATGCGGGTGACCATGAGGACGTCGGCACGGACGGTGTCTTTCCAGGCGGCTTCTTGCGGGGCGGGAGGGATGGGTGGACCTGTGAAGACGAGTTTGCCGGTTTTCTGAAAGATTTCAAAATCGAAACGACGGCGGTCGAGGATCTGGAAGCGGACGAGATGCAGGTGGATGGGGTGGGTGTCGTCCGTCAGGTTGATAAGTGTCCAGATTTCGGTGGAGTCGAGAGCGGGTGTCTCGGTGACGGGCATGTCATAGTGAGCGTCGTTGAGAAGCATCAACGTGGGATGACCGGCGGCGTTTTTGTGATCGACTAAGGTTAGCTGGCGAGTCTTGCTGGCGGAGGATTCAGGGGTGCGCACTACGGGGCGAAGCTTGGTGGGCAAGCTGGGCGGTGCTGGTTCGGTGGCTTTGGCAGCGACGCGGAATTGCATGATGGGTTCGCTGGCGTGCTTCAGATAAAGAGTAGTTCCCGCGTAGTTGGTGAAATCGACAATCAGGTCGGCACGTTCGCCGGGGATTATTTCAAGACTCTTCATGGCGACAGGCTCGGGCAGCAAGCCTTGATCGGAACCGATCATTTGAAAAGCTTCTTTGCCAGGTATCAGGTTCATGTCGTCCTTTGAGAGAGACAACGTATAGAAGCCGGCATTCGCACAATTCAAAACGCGGAAGCGGTAGGGGCGAGGTTCGACGGACAGAAACGGGAAGAGCTTACCGTTGAGCAGGATGGCGTTGCCGTAGAACTCGTGCGTCCAGATTTTCGGATATTGCAGTTGGCCAGCGACTGTGAACAAACGATCGTAGATACACAAGGGAATTTCGTACGGGCCAGCGGGGAGATGGAGTGAGTCTTCGAAGGAGTCGCGAATGAGGTACATGCCGAACAAGCCGGCGATGGCGTTGAGGCGCGTGATACCCATGGCGTGATCGTGATAGAAGAGACCGGCGGCGGGTTGGTGGTTTGGATAAGAGCAGATTTTCGATTGGCCGGGAACGAGCCATGTTTCGGGATTACCGTCGCTGTCGGGCGGAGTTTTGCCGCCATGAAGATGGACGACAGTGCGCACGTCTGGGAGGTTTTGTTCGGCGCCATGAACAGCGTGGTCTATGGACAGGAGGTGTTTTGCTGGGAGGTTGTTGACCCACTCGACGGTGATGGGTTCGCCGGAGCGGGCTTCGAAAGTGGGGCCGGGTGACATACCGTGGTAGCCCCAGAACGTGGTGGGCGGGAGGTCGCGATGAACTTGGGCTTGAAACTCGCGCATGACGAGGCGGTAATGGCGCTTGGACTCGGGGCGAGCAATGGGAGGAATGGGCAGGGCGTCGACAAACTTTTTCAGCGCGAGAGGGCTGAGAGACAGGCCAGCGATTTGGAACAGGAACTGGCGGCGCGTGTTCATGCTTTGGGAGGAGCGATGACTTGGTAGGGACGCATCATTTCGTTGTCTTCGTGCTCGAGGATGTGGCAGTGCCAAACGTAGCGGCCGGGGTAGCCGCTGAAGTTGACGATGATGCGGGTGCAGGCGCCGGGGGTGGCGCGGACGGTGTCTTTCCAACCCAGTTCGTGAGGTTCGGGAGGGACGGCGTCGCCGGTGTAGACGAGTTTCTTTTGGTAGAGATAGACGCCGGTGTTGAGGGGACGGCGGTCTAAGACTTGGAAGCGGACGAGATGGAGATGGATGGGATGAGTGTCGTCTGTGAGGTTCAGCAACTCCCAAATCTCGGTAGTGTCGAGGATGGGAGTTTCAGAGATGGGTTCGTGCCAGCGCTTGCCATCGAGGAGGTGGAAGTCGGGTTCGCCGGTGAGGAAATCAACTTCTTCGAGAGTGAGGCGGCGGGTGCGGATGGCGGTGGATTCGGGAGTGCGGGGTGTGGCGCGCAGGTTGGGAGGTAGAGAACTGGGGTCGGCCACTTTTGCTTTGGCGACGCGGAACTGCATGATCTTGACGGTTTGATCGTTGAGGATGATGTTTTCGCCGGCGTGATTGGTGAAATCGAGGATGAGATCCATGCGTTCGCCGGGGGAGATGGCGAGGCGTTGCGCCTCAACTGGATTCGCTAGCAGGCCTTGGTCGCTACCGATGTGATGGAAGGGTTGACTGTTGGAGAGCGTGAGGAAATAGAAGCGGCCGTTCGAGCCATTCAAGAGCCGGACACGGTATTTGCGTGGCTGCACTTCGAGATACGGCAGGAGTTTGCCGTTGACGAGAACGGCGTCGCCAAAGTATTCAGGGAGCCAGGGGGCGTCGGCGAGTTGGGAGACGGGGTAATAGAGTTGGCCGTCGGCGCGAATCATGCGGTCAGTCAGTATGAGGGGAATTTCGAAATCTCCGTTTGGGAGGTTGAGAGCTTCTTCTTGGGAGTCGCGAATGATAAACGCACCGAACATACCGGCGCACACATTGAGGCGATTGATGCCCATGGCGTGGTCGTGATACCAGAGCATGGCGGCGTCTTGCTGATTGGGGTAGTGATACGTCTTCGATAAGCCGGGCACATACCAATCTTGGGGGTAGCCATCGCTTTCGGGAGGGACTTTGGCGCCGTGGACGTGGACGACGGTGCGTACTTCCGGATTATCTTTTTCGGCGCCCATGAGGTTGTGGTCGATGGGGAGGAAATGTTTGGCTGGGAGTTTATTCTGCCATTCGACGAGGATTTCCTGACCGCTGCGGGCTTCGATGGTGGGACCGGGAACGCTGTTGCCATAGCCCCAGAAGCGGGTGGCGGGGACGTCGCGATGGATTTGCGCAGAGAATTCGTGGATGGGAATGCGAAAGAGCGGGATGCGGTTTTTGCGAATGGGTTGAGCGATGGGGGGACGTGGGAGGGGATCGACAAAGGGAGTGAGCCGGTCAACGTTCAAGAGTGGAGGTGCTTTGGCGACGGGTGGGAGGTGCGCCATTTGGTGATGGCCCGAGGCGGCCGCGGCACCAGCTAAAAAAACACGACGGGTGATGATGAGTTCTCCTTTAAGCGGAAAATGCGAGGAGAGCCTTGCGGCACTCCTCGCGGAGTGTGGATAACCAATTATGAAGCAGCGGTTTTCTTAGGGAACAAGGAGACCGGTGACCGGGTCCAGGATCACTTGATTACTGTTGTTGGGAGCGGCGCCGGAGAAATCAAACATGTTTAAGATGCTGCCGGAGCGGACATCGGCTGAACCGCCACCGATGCGGCCGAGGTTCCAGTTGTCTTCAATGAAGCGGACAACGGAAGCCTGCTCTGTGACGGTGTGGTCGACAAAGTTAGGCTTGGCCCAAGAAGAGATGACAAGAAAAGGGGTTCTGACGCCGAGTCCGCAGCGGCCCTGGACGGGCAAGCCGCCAGAGTTGGGGCCAGGGAGAACGGGCGTGGTGCCGGCGGTGCCGCAGGAGTTGGTACCCGTTAGCGCGTCGGCGGTAGTGAAGGAACCGTTCACGATGGGGCCCATTTGGTGGTCGTACCAACCGTCGGAATCGTCATAAGCAACGATGACGGCGGTGGTGCCCCAGAAGGCAGACTGCTGGAGGGCGTTGACAACCTTAACGACGAAAGCCTGCTCATCTAAAGGATTCGAATTGCCGGGGTGAGCGTCCTGAAAGGACTGGGCCTTGAGGTAGCTGACGGAGGGCAGATTGCCGACGGCGAGGGCGTCGAAGAAATCGTGCGTGTCGTACTGGTGATTGGCGGCGTCGGAATAGCCGACGTTGGCGGCGCTGGTGGGACGGGCGTGCGTGGGATTCTTGGTGGTTTGATAATACTGGAACGGTTGATGGTGCTGCACGTAGTCGGCTTCGGTGAGGCCGGTGATTGGCGAGACGGTGCTGCGGTGGCAACCAGTGGTGCCGTTGGGGTTAGTGACTGTTAAATCGAAACCGCCGTGGAACCAACCCCAGGTGACGCCTGCCGCATTGAGAAGATCGCCGACGTTTTTGCCGCTGAGATCGGCGTGGTAGCCGGTGGAACTGGAGCAAACATCGCCTAGCGGATCGTAGTCGCCAATGTCGGTGAGTCCGCCTTGGCCATCGGCAATGACGGCGCTGCTGGGACCGTTGACGGCAGTGGCGGCGATGACGCCGTTGGTTTGACCTGAGATGACGTTCAGTGCGCCGGGGGTGGAAGGACCGAACTGCGTGTTGTAGGAGTTATCGCTCATCGCGTAGTGCTGAGCGTAGTTCCAGAGGCCCGTGACAGTGTTGCCGTCGAAATAGCCCATGACCATGCCTTTGGTGTTGGTGACTGTGGGAAAGAGGATGGGCGTGCCGCCGGCGTTGCCCGTACTGACGGGAAAGAGATCCATCAAGCCGTGGTCGAAAGATTGTTGCTCAGCGGTGTCGCCGTGGTTCTGATCGGCAGTCAGGGCTTGATTGCGATTGAGGCGGAACGGATTGGCGGCACCAGCACCGTTGGCTGGGTTGAGATTCGGATTGCTGGTGAGCAAGGCCGGGGTGAGACCGTTGACGGCGGGCGTACCAGAAGCGGCCACGAAGCGCGGTTGCCCGGGAGGGTTCAGCGCTTTGGGATAGGTGCCGAAATAGTGGTCGAAGGAAATGTTTTCACCGAAGATGACAACAACGTGTTGAATCGGCGTGGTGGTGGTTGTGCTGGCGGCAGGGGTTTGCACCGGAGTGGCGGCGAGCACGGGATCGATGGCTACGCTCATGAGCATAGCGGCGGACACGGAAATGGAAAGTAATGAGCGCATGGTTCCTCTTTGATTGGGAATTTTATTTGTGTTCATGAGTTGATGTTTAGGAACGTTTCCGCAGACGGGTGAGAGCGGCAAGCAGCGCGCCAGTGCCGAAGAGGGCGAGGGTGGCGGGTTCAGGGGTGGGCGCGACTTGGAGATCGTCAATGGCGAGACCGGAGTAGAGAGCGGCGTTGCTGACGGGTTGGGTGATCTGGAGACCATAGATGTCGAAGCTGGTGTCGGAGATGGTGAAGTAACCGTTGCCGGGATTGCTGCCATCAATGGGAAGGGTGACGGAGAACAAGGTGCCAAAGCCAACGCCGCTGGCATTGAGGGCCTGTAAGTAGACAGTGACGGGAGTTCCGGCGGCGGATAAGTCGGAATCCGCGATGCCGATGCCGATTTCGTTTGTCGAATGAGTAGTAATCGCGATGTTAGCGGAGCCGGCGGCACTGTTATCGAAGAGTTCGTTGGGACCGCTTTGGGTGCTGTAGGGATAAACAACCAAGCCGTCGGGACTGGAAATGTTGACGCCGCTGGACGCATAAGTTGTGGGGCTGAAGGTAGTGAGAGGCGTCAGAGAGTCGAAGTTATAGATGGTGCCAAAGCTGGGAGATGGTGTCGGCCTGGCAGGCAAAGTATAGCTGTTTGAGGGCGTGCCGGTCCCGAGAACAGGGGAGGCTTGCCCGGTGGCAGCGATGAGGGTGAAGAAGAGAAAAGTAAGTGTAGATTTCACTTTTGTTGTGGTCTCCTGGAACCACTGTTGAAGGATACGCGCGCAGGGTTACAAGGGAATTACGAATGGTTTACGGAGTGGTGGCGGTGGCACTTGGAGGCGTTTTCGGCGGAGTAACCAGACGTGGAGTTCGTAATGTCGGCTTTTGCTTTGCATAGAATGGCTGACGACTATGGCTTTTACAGAGAGTGGCGGGGCGCGGATTGGTTGGGAGGAATCGGGCAAAGGTGAGCCGATTCTGATGATCATGGGGCTGGGGTATGCGCGGCAGATGTGGTTTCGGACGCGGCCGGTTTTGGAGAGGCGGTACCGGACGATTGTGTTTGACAATCGGGGCGTGGGGGCGAGTGATGTGCCGACGGGGCCGTACACGATTGGGCAGATGGCGGATGATGCGGCGGCGGTTATGAGTGCGGCGGGGGTGGAGAGGGCGCGGGTGTTTGGGATATCGATGGGCGGCATGATTGCGCAGGAGTTTGCGCTGCGGTATCCAGAACGCGTGGAGCGGTTGGTGTTGGGGTGTACGAATTTTGGCGGGAAGACGGCGAAGATTGCGGAGAGGCCAGTGCTTGATATTTTGCGGGCGCGGGGGACGATGACGCCGGAGCAAGGCGTGTGGGCGATGGCGCCGTACATTTATGATGCCGGGACGCCGCGGGAACGGATTGAAGAAGACTTGGCGGTGCGGATGAAAGTTTATCCGAAGGCAGAAGGATATTATGCGCAGGTGCAGGCGATTAGTGCATGGAGTTGCGTGGAGAGGTTGGGGGAACTGAAAGCCAAGACGTTAGTGATTCATGGGGAGACAGACCAATTGGTTCCGGCGGAGAATGCGGGGTTACTGGCGGGTAAGATTGCAGGGGCGAAAGTGGTGATGCTGGAACGGGCGAGCCACATTTTTACGACGGACCAGCCGGAGAGGGCGCATGCGGCGATTCTGGATTTTTTGGAGTAACGAGTTGCGGAACTAAAGTGCGCCCTCCGCTGAGCCGCCAGTAGTGAAAATGAGCGGCAGAGGTGAGGAGATTGGTGGACGGAATGGGGTTCGAACCCACGACCCCCACGATGCGAACGTGGTGCTCTCCCAACTGAGCTATCCGCCCACTACGAAATAAGGATAGCACGCGTGTTAGGATAGCGGTTCTTAAGTTTATGGTGCTTTCCGATGTCGATATTCGCCGTTATTTAGCGTCGGGCAAGATACGCATCTCGCCTGAACTGCCGCCTGAACAATTTGGCAGTTGCTCTGTAGATTTTCGATTGGGGGCGGAGTTCAGCGTGTTTGAGCACAGCCGGCACGCGTTCATTGATGTGCGGGATAAGAGCGCGATTCAGGACATTATGCGCAGCGTGCATGTGAAGCCGGGCGACCCCTTTGTGCTGCAACCGCGCGAGTTTGCGCTGGCGATTACGGAAGAGAACTTAGAGCTTGACGATGATGTGTTGGGGCGGCTGGAGGGGCGGTCGAGCTTGGGGCGCATTGGGATTATTGTGCATGGAACGGCGGGGCTATTCGATCCGGGTTGGCGCGGGAAGGCGACGCTGGAGTTGAGTAACTTGGGGATTATGCCGGTGGCGCTGTATCCGGGGATGCGGATTTGTTCGTTTACGTTTGAGCAGTTGTCGACGCCGGTGTCGGTTCCTTATTACAAGAAGGTTGGGAATAAGTATGCGGGGCAGACGCAACCGCTAGCGAGCCGGTTGACGAGTGAGACGAAGACGGAGTGAGGGAAGAATAACGGCTGCGCCTGGGAGCGTAAAGAGGGTTTGAAGTAAAACTACGTCTGCGCCTGGGAGCGCAAACGGGGACACTGCTGGTGCATGTGATTCTACGTTTGAGGCGCGGGTTGACGCAACTTCGCAATGTCCCCGGTTGCTTTGCGGACGATTGTGGCGAGGAAGAAGACGGATTCGAGTAACTTAGCGGCCGGAGGAGCCGAAGCCGCCGTGGCCGCGGGTGGAATCGGCGAGATCTGTTTCGTCCCAGGTGATGGCTTCGTATTTGGCGACGATCATTTGGGCGATGCGGTCGCCTTCTTTGATTTCGTAGGGAGACTTGCCCAGGTTGAGCATGATGACTTTGAGTTCGCCGCGATAGCCGGGGTCGATGGTGGCGGGGGAGTTGGCGAGAGTGAGGGCGTGTTTGAGGGCGAGGCCGCTGCGGGGGCGGATTTGGACTTCGTAGCCGGGCGGGATTTCGAGAGCGAGGCCGGTAGAGACAGCGAGCGGAATGTTGGGCAGGAGAACGGCGTTTTCGATACTGCGCAGATCGAGGCCGGCGTCTTCGAGAGGACCGTGGGCGTATTCGGGGATGCCGGCTTTGGGCGACAGTTTTTTAATTTTGATTTGCATTGCGGAGACTCCGCTATCATAGCGTCTTGTTGACGGATACAAAACAAAAACGGGTGCTAACCGTGGCACCGATGCCGCCAGAAAAGCTCGCCTATGCGCTGGCGCGTTACAGCCGTTCGCCTGATTCGATTCGCGATTCGGTGGAGTGGGTGCGGACGCACGATTCGACGAAGTTTCTAGAGAGTTTCTACTTTCAATATGGGCACGCGTCAATTGCGGATTTAGGGCACGTGACGATTTGCTTTGAGGGCGTGTCGGAGATTGCGGCGACCGAGATCGAAGACGAGCAGTTGTGGGATGGGCAGGCGCGGAGTTCGCGGTATCAGGATTTTTCGAAGGCGGGTGTGGTGTGTCCGCCGGAGTTGAGTGCGGATGAGCGGGCGATTTATGAACAGGCGGCGGCGGGGCTTTTGCGCGCATATACGGGCGTGCAAGAGAAGATGGCGGCGCATTTAGAAACGCAATTGCCAAGGCCGGATGATATGAAGCCGGATGCGTACAAGCGGAATTTGGCGGCGCGGGCGTTTGATGTCGCGCGGTATTTGTTGCCGTTTGGGATTCCGACAGGTGTTGGGCAAGTGACAAGTATTCGCACGCTGGAGAAGCAGATTCGGCGGTTGAAAGCGTCGGAATTTCAAGAGCTGCGGGAGATTGGGCAGGAGTTGGCGACGGCTTGTGCGGCGACGCCGGAGTGCACCTGGCATGACGATGCGGCGTTTCGGGAACCGCTGGCGCCGACGCTGGCGCGACATGCGGACCCCGACGAATACACCACAAGATTGCGGGCGGATTTGGCGGAGTGGGCGAAGGACCGTTTGTCAAAAGCGGCTGGGGAGGTTGCGCCAGCGGTGGATTTATTGCAGCCGAGCGACCACTTGGCGGATATTTGCGCGACGTTGTTGTATCCGGTGACGGAGCGGCCGTACCGGGAGTTATATGAACTGGCGCGGGGATGGAACGGTGCGCAAAGGAAAGAGTTGCTGGATGTGGCGCTGGGCGGACGGACGCGGCGGGATGAGTTGCCGCGGCATTTTCGGAGTGCGCCGTATGTATTCGATTTTGTGATGGACATTGGGGCGTATCGGGATTTGCACAGGCACCGGCGCTGTCAGCAGTTCCGGCAGTTTTACACGAACAAGCTGGGGTATGAACGGCCAGCAGTGGTGGATGCGTGCGGGGCAGCGGCGGAGTTTGACGGGGCGTTGAAGAGTGTTGATGAGGCGATTGGGGACTTGCCACAACCGGCGGGGCAGTATTTGTTGCCGTTTGCGGCGCGGTCGCGGTTTTTGTTCAAGATGGATTTTGCGGAGCTGGAGTATATTTCGCGGCTGCGCAGTGGAGTGAAGGGGCACTTTTCTTACAGGCAGGTGGCTTGGGGGATGAAGCAGGCACTGGAGAAAGTGGACCCGGCGTTGGCGGCGCTGGTGGATGCGACGCCACCGTGGGTGGACGATCCGCTGAAGAGATAGAATAAAGCCAAGAAACTCGCTGAACGCGAGAAACTCGGAGTGTCGCACAAGTGGATTACCGTCTTTCTTTACTTATCAGCAGTTGTATCTTCGTAACGGCTTTACAAGCAGCCGACCCTCGGGTGGCGGACGTACCGGCCTTCCAAATGTCAGCACAGCAAATGCTGGCGGAAGCAAACAGCGTGACGCCGGGCAAGGGCGACAACGTGGTGGTCTTGTTAGACGACGACCGCTGGGTGTTTGACAAGAACGGGGACGTGCGGCAAAGCATACACGTGGTGTTTCAGGTTTTGACGGCGCAGGGCGTGGAGGATTGGAGCGACCTGAGCTGGCAATGGGAACCGTGGCACGAAGAGCGGCCGAGGATTCGCATTCGGGTGATTACGCCAGATGGGACGGAGCACCTGCTGGATCAGAAGACAGTGGTGGATGCGCCGGCGAGCGACCAGAGCAACAACGTTTATTCGGACGCGCGGACGGTGAAGTGTCCGCTGCCGGCGATGACGCCGGGCGCGGTGGTGGAACAAGACATTGAGGTAAGCAGCAAGCACCTGTTAACGGGGATGCTCGACAGCGACTACTTTGGGCGTAGTAACACACCGGTGCGGCTAGCGCGCGCCTATTTTGAATATCCAACGGAATTGCCTTTTCGCTATACGGCTTATTTGCTAGCTGATTTAAAGACGACTAAAACAGAGAAAGATGGCGTGGTGCAGTTGACTCTCGAAAAGGGACCGCTGCTGCCTTTGGACGAGAACGAGCCGATGTTGCCGCCAGATGTGCCGAGACAACCGCACATTGTGTTTTCTACGGCCCAAAGCTGGAAGGATTTGGCACTAGAATACGACAGGATTGTGGAAGAACGGATAGGGCACGCGGACGTGGGTTCACTGGCGAAGAACGCGCGCGAGGGTGCAAACGACAGGGCGCAGACGATTGAGCGGTTGGTCAGGGCGTTGCATAGAGAGGTTCGATATACGGGCGTGGAGTTTGGCGACGCGGCGCTGATTCCGGCAAGACCGGAAGAGACGTTAAAGCGGAAGTACGGAGATTGCAAGGATAAGTCGGCATTGCTGGTGAGTTTGTTGAGGGCGGCGGGCATTCCTTCCTATCTGGCACTGCTGGCGACGGGGCCGGGGGAAGACGTGAAGGCGGAACATCCGGGCATGGGGAAGTTTGACCACGCGATTGTGTATGTACCGGGGACGCCGGATTTGTGGATTGATGCGACAGCGGAAAATTTGCCGGCGGGATTTTTGCCATCGATGGATCAAGGTAGACGGGCGCTGGTGATTCGGCCCGAGACAGTGGGACTGAGCCTGATTCCGGAAGCGGCTTCGGCGGCGGATGTGACGGTAGAGACGCGCGAATTTTTCCTGCCCGATTATGGCAAGGCGCGGGTGGTGGAGACAACCGAGGGAACGGGCAACGCGGATGCGAATTTGCGGGAGAGCTATGGGTCGGCCGATGCGGAACAACTGCGCAAGAATTTGGCGAAGTACATGCGAGAGGAATACATAGCGGATTCGGCATTGAAGATTGAGCATCCGAAGGGGACAGATTTTTCGCAGCCGTTTCGCTTGCGGCTAGAGATGGACAATGCAAAGCGCGGTTCGATTTCGGCAACAGATGGAGCGGTTGGGATACCGCTAGGCGGGTTGTTTGAAAACTTGCCGGACTACTTTAAAGAAGCCGAGAAAAAGCCGACGGCGGACGATGTGGTGAAGCCGCTTAAGAAGCGAACAGATGACTTTGTGATGGGGCAAGCTTTTGTGAGCGAATGGCATTACCGCATTCACATGCCGGCTGGATTTCAAATGCTGAATTTACCGGCGGGGGAGAAGATAGCGTGGGGTCCGGCCACATATAGCAGCACCTTTCACGTGGAGAAGGATCTCGTGACGGCGGATTTTCGATTTGACAGCGGCAAGCGGCGCTATACGGCGGCAGAAGGAGAAGAGCTAAGGAGGTCTTTGGCTGAGTTCCTAAAGAGGCCGATGCTGATTTTGCAGATGGAGCCGCTAGGGCAGATTTACTTAAGCAAGGGAAAGTTCCGCGAGGCGATTGAGCAGTACCGGACGATGATAGGGCAGTATCCGAACAAAGCGGTTCATCACGTACAGCTTTCGCAGGCGCTGTTGCAAGCGGGTTGCGGAGAGAAAGCACGAGAGGAAGCGCGGCGGGCGACGCAGCTTGAACCGAAGCTGGGGCTGGCTTATCAGAATTTAGGTTTTGTGTTGTTGAACGATTTGGTGGGACGCGATTTTGCGAAGGGGTTTGATTCCGCGGGTTCAGAAGCAGCCTTGCGGAAGGCGCTGGAACTGGATCCGAAAGATCAGGTGAGCCGGCGGAATTTAGCGGTGACGCTGGAGTATACAACTGACGGGCTGCGCTACAGGTCCGTGGAACGGTTGAATGAAGCAATTAAGGTGTACCGGGAGATGGGCGATGAATTAATGTCGAACGACCTGGAGCAGAACCTGCTTTACGACTTGACATACACGGCGCGCTACCCAGAGTTGCGGAAGGAGTTAGACAAGTTAGCGCTTTCCGGGTGACATTGGCGCTAAAGCTGGTGGCGACGGCCAAGCTGGAGGATGCGGCAGCAGCGCTGGCACAGGTAGAAAAAGAAACGCCGAGCGAAGAGTTGCGGAGCACGGCGCTGCAAGCGGCGGCGGGCATACTTTTTAACATGCGCGACTATCCAGCGGCGGCGGTGCTTATGGCGGCCGGGGCGAAGGGATCACCAGACTCGTCGCAAGTAGTGGCGCGCGCGAATATGTTGGGGTCAATTAAGCGAGTTGACGATTATCCGATCAAGACGGACACGCCGGAAGCCTTGATCCGATCGCTATTTTTTCTGAGCGTCCTGGATGGAATGCGTGACAGTGATTTCGACAGAGTGGAGGCGCCGGAAGCGCTGATTGGCATGTCGGCAGAAGAGCGGAAGAAGGAGCACGAATCGGCAAGGCACTCGATGAAAGGGACGGCCGCCATTTCGGACAAAGGCGTAGCGGACCTTGTCTTATCGCTCATGCAGGTGAGGACGGATCAAAACGGAGAGGACGGCTATCGGGTACGCATGCTGGCAGCCATCAACTCGACGAACGAGACGCTGTTTGTTTCGAAGGACGGAAACGAATATCGCATTTTAGGCGAAGCGAAAACCCTGGAAGGCGTGGGATGGCGCGTGCTGGGCGATGTCAAGAAGGGCGACCTAGCGGCGGCGCGGAAGTGGTTGGATTGGGTGCGGGAAGATGTCAAGATTGCAGGCGGTGACGATCCATTGGATGGTCCGGTGTTTCCGCGGATTTGGAGTAAGGGGTCGCAAGGCGGAGAGAACGAGATCCGGTATGCCGCCAGTGTTTTGATAGGAGAATCGAAGCACGGGAAGGAGGCGATTCCGGCGTTGCGCGAAGCGATGGAGAAGACGACCGCTGAACCGGCGAAGACTTATGCGGAGATCGCCTATGTGACGGCGTGTGCGAACGCGGAACTTTGGAAAGAGGCGCTGGCGGTGGCAAAGCCGCTGGCGGAAGGGCATCCGGAATCGCCACGAATGGCGGCACAGTTGATGCACATCTACACGCGGATGCAACGTTGGAGCGATGTTGAGGCGGTGGCGAGCGAACGTTTGGCGCGCGATCCGGAAGAGATGGCGGCCGGCCGTGCCTTTGCCGAGGCGAAAGCGGGCGAAGGAAAGTTTCAGGAGAGTGAGGCGCTGTCTCGGAAGATGGCTGATTCGGCGAAGGGGTCATTGTACGACTGGAATCAGTTTGGCTGGTTTGCGCTGTTCGCGGGCGATCTGACGGCTGAGAAGATTTCGCGCATGCAGCAGGCGATGGGTACCGCGCCGGATGCCGGGATACTGCATACTCTAGCAACGATGTATGCAGATGCGGGCAAAGGGACAGAGGCGCGGGAGACGATTTTGACGGCGATGCGGAAGTGGGGATTAGCGGAGCCCGATTCGAATTCGTGGCTGGTGTTTGGGAGGTTGGCGGAACAGTTTGGGGTGTTGGATGAGGCGGAGGCGGATTATAAGAAGGTGAAAAATGAGCCGGGTAGTGGGCCGTTCTCTTCTTATGTGTTGGCGCAACGGAGGTTGGCGGGGCTGAGAAAGTAAAAGACGTTTTAGCCACAGATGAACGCGGATAAACGCAGGTAAGACGATCGAGCGACGTTGGTGATTAGCCGATGTTCAGCGTTTTGGCCATGGTGCCGCGGGAGGCTTGGATTTTTTCCTGGAGCAGCATGATGGCGTAGATGAGTTGCTCGGGGCGCGGGGGGCAGCCGGGGACGTAGACGTCAACGGGGATGACTTGGTTGACGGGGACGAGGGCGTAGTTGCTGAAGACGCCGGTAGATGTGGCGCAGGCGCCCATGGAGATGACCCACTTGGGCTCGGGCATTTGGCGGTAGAGCTGGCGGATGACGGGGGCCATCTTATTAGAGACGCGGCCGGCGATGATCATGAGATCCGACTGACGCGGGGAGCCACGGAAGACTTCGGCGCCGAAACGGGCGGCGTCGTAGCGGGAGGCCATCATCGACATCATCTCGATGGCGCAACAGGCGAGGCCGAAGGTCATGGGCCAGAGCGAGTTTTTGCGAGCCCAGTTTAAAGCACTGTCGAGAGTTGTCGTGATGATGCTGTCGCCAAATTCACTGGCTTGATCGTCAACGCGCGCGAAGAGGCCCGGCGGTTGGCTAATTTCAAAACGTTCGGAGTCGCCCACGGATTGATTATCCCATGGTTGAGGGCTGAGATATGATCGGGGGGCTTATGAGTTTCACGAAATTATGCGGCTCGCTGGCGATGTTGAGCCTGGCGATTTGTTTGAACGCCAAGAATCCCAACCAAGTAAACACGAAGAGCGGGGCGGTGAAAGGGAGTATGAGCGCCGATGGGAAGGTGCGCGAATTCAAAGGGATTCCGTACGCTGCGCCGCCGGTGGGGCCGCTGCGCTGGAAGGCTCCGCAGCCAGTGACGGCTTGGACGACGACGCTAGAGACGACGAAGTTCGGCGCGCGCTGCATGCAGGGCAACGTGTATGGCGACATGGGATTTCGCGACGATGGGCCGAGCGAGAACTGTCTTTATTTGAACGTGTGGACGCCGGTGGTGGAGGGCAAGAAGCATGCGCCGCTGCCAGTGATGATTTGGATTTATGGCGGCGGGTATGCGGCGGGGGCCACGAGCGAGCCGAGGCAGGATGGCGAGATGCTGGCCAAGAAGGGCGTGGTGGTGGTGAGCATGAATTACCGTCTGGGCGTTTTCGGATTCTTGTCGCATCCGGGTTTGGCGAAAGAGATGGGGCGCAATGGTTCAGGGAATTATGGGTTGCTGGATCAAGCGGCGGCGCTGGAATGGGTGCAGAAGAATATTAAAGCGTTTGGCGGCGATCCGGGGAACGTAACTATTTTTGGAGAGTCGGCAGGGTCGTTTTCGGTGAGCGGATTGATGGCGTCGCCAGCGGGCAAAGGGCTGTTTCAAAAAGCAATTGGCGAGAGCGGTGCGTTTTTTGGAACGTCGTTAGCGGTGAAGCCAGCTTCGGAGGCGCAACTGGCGGGTGAGAAATTTGCGGCGACTGTGGGTGCATCTTCGATTGAAGAGTTGCGGGCGAAGACGGCGGACGAATTACTGGCAGCGGCGATGAAAGACCGAGGCGGTTTTCCCGTGAGTGTGGATGGCGTGTTCTTCACAGAAAATCCGAGCGCGACTTATGCGGCGGGGAAGCAAGCGCATGTGCCGCTGCTGGCGGGATGGAACGCCAATGAAATGGGCGGCGGCATGATGTTCGGCAAAGACAAACCGAGCGTGGACCTATATAAGGCGAAACTGCAAGAGCGCTATAACGATAACGCGGACAAGCTGTTCGAACTTTATCCGGCGACGAGCGACGAACAAGCGGTGCAAGCGGCTGGAGATTTAGGGAGTGACATGTTCATTGCTTACTCCACGTGGAAATGGATTGAGTTGCAGCGGACGACGGGGCAATCGACGGTGTACCGGTATGAGTTTGACGATGCGCCACCGATGACGCCTTCGCGCGGGGCTTATCATTCAGCTGAGATTGAGTTTGTGTTTGAAGCTCTGCCCTCGAAGAAATTGGACTGGCGGCCGGAGGATACAAAGTTATCGGACACGATGTCGACTTATTGGACGAACTTTGCGAAGACCGGAAATCCGAATGGGGAAGGCGCGCCGCCGTGGCCGGCTTATTTGGTGGAGAACGGCAATCCGGTGATGCATTTGTCGTTTGAGCCGAAGGCAATGCCGGAACAGAACCGGGCGAGATATGAGTATTTGGACAAGATGCTCGGGAACAAGTAAACACGGCATTGCAGAGCTTTAGGTGAGAGGGGGAATTTCGATTTAGGACAATCGGAATATCACCAATGGCGGTTCCCCAACTTACTTTTCAAAGATCGACACATTATGAGGACGCACTTGGCCGGGCGGCGGCTGAATGTGGGATCGATTTTCAATACTGGGATATCTTCGGGCATAACCATCTGGCATCGGTTGAAGCACTGAAGAGCATCGTTACGGCGCTGGGCTGGGACACATCGAGCGCAGACACGATTGATGAGAAGCGGGCGCGGATGTTTACGAGCCTGTATACGGCGAGCCTGCAGCCGACGATTGTGGTGGGCGATTCAGAGCGATTTATTCCATTGACGCTGCCTGGCAACACTGGGGCGCGGGTGAGCTACGAGATCACGCTGGAATCGGGCGAACGGGTAGCGGGTGAGTTGGATACGGCGCATTTGCCGCTGCTGCGCGAGGTCCATTTCGAAGAGAAAACCTGGTCCACCTTCCAACTACCGATTTCCACGCACGTGCCTTTGGGGTATCACCAGCTGGTGTTGAGACTCAACGAAGCGGACGCGACGGTGTCGAACTTAATTGTTTGTCCTGATCGGGCGTATCTGCCGGAGAAGTTGGCGAATGGCGGGAAGACGGCGGGATTTAACGTTGCCTTGTATGGATTGCGGTCAAAGAGGAATTGGGGCTGCGGCGATTTTACGGATTTGCGGGCTTTGCTGGATTGGTCGATGCGGGAGGTGGGGTTCAGTTTTGTTGGCGTGAATCCGCTGCATGCGCTGCATAACCGGACTCCGTATAATACGAGCCCGTATTTACCGCTATCGGTTTATTACAAAAACCTTATTTATCTAGATATTGAAAAGGTGCCAGAGTTTGCAGGTTGCGGGGCGGCGACGGCGCTATTTCATACGGACGACATTCAAAAGCAAATTCAGGCGCTGCGGGATTCGACTTACGTTGAGTATCAGGGCGTGGATGCGATCAAGAAGCGCTTTCTGCGGTTGCTGCATGATGAGTTTCGGGCGGCGCAGAGCAAAGAGTCGGCACGCGGACGGGCGTTTGCGAAATATTGCGAGCGCGAGGGCGATTTGTTGCACAAGTTTGCGCTGTATTGCGCGCTCGACCAGATTCTGCACGAGGAAGATGGGAATCGTTGGACCTGGCTCGATTGGCCGATTGTGTATCAATCGCCAGACTCGCCGGAATCAAAACAGTTTGCGGACAAGCATGCGGTGACGGTTGAGTTTTATAAGTATGTGCAGTTTGTGATTGATGAACAACTGTGCGGCACGCAGCGGTATGCCAAAGAGATTGGGATGCCGATTGGGTTGTATCACGATTTGGCGGTGGCGACGGATAGTTGCGGGGCTGATTTGTGGGCGCATCGGGCGTTTTTTGTGCATGGCTGCCGGGTGGGTGCGCCGCCGGATGATTTTTCGCCGAAGGGGCAGGACTGGGGCTTTCCGCCGCCGAATGTTTTGGAGCATAGGGCGACGGGATATGTGCTTTATCGGGAGAGCATTCGCAAAATTTTGCAGGCGGGCGGGGCGTTGCGCATTGATCACGTGATGCGGCTGTTCCGGCTTTTTTGGATTCCGGCGGGGATGGAAGCACAGCAAGGGACATATGTGCGCGATAACGCGGTTGACCTGATGCGGATTCTGGCGTTGGAAAGTGTGCGGTGCGCGAACGTGATTATCGGCGAAGATTTGGGGACGGTGACGGATGAAATTCGGACGATGCTGGCGCAGTACCGGATTTTGAGTTACCGGCTTTTCTACTTTGAGAAGAATAGCGACTTTACGTTCAAGCACAGTTCGGCATATCCGGTGCAGGCGCTGGTGGCTTCGACGACGCATGATCTGCCAACGCTGGCAGGGTTTTGGTTAAACCGCGATATTGAGGCGCGGCGAGCGGCGGGGCTGGCGGACGATGAAGGTTACCGAAACCAGATTGCGGACCGGCAGCGGGAGAAGCAGCGGATGTTGGATGCGCTGCATTTTGAGCGACTGCTGCCGGATACTTATGAGCGCGATGCTAGTAAGTTGCCGGAGCTGAATGGCGACTTGCATAATGCGGTGATTGGGTTTCTGATGAACGTGCCGTCGATGGTGCTGCTAATTAATCAGGAAGATTTCACAAAAGAAACGGAGCAGCAGAATTTGCCGGGGAGCACGGCGCAGTATCCGAACTGGCAGCGGAAGATGCGTTATTCGATTGAGGATTTGGCGTCGGAAGAAGCGAAGGGATATTCGCTGATGTTCAAGCACCAGTTGGCGAGGACGGGGCGCTGTTGCCAGTAGAAGCAGCGCCGATAGTTTTTACAAACCTCTAGGCCTTGCGCCTACAGGGGTTGCGGGATCGAACTTGCGGGCTTTCGATTCGGCGTAGGCTTTCTGAACTTGGTCGGGGAAACCGGGCAGGAGCTTATCGATTTGCTGCTGGATTTTCGCGACGATTTCCGGATGACTGGGAGCGACATCGTAACTTTCCTGCGGATCGGCGGCGAGGTTGTAGAGTTCTGGATTGGGGAGGACAAAGTTGCGGCGACCACTGGCGGGTGCGGCGCTATAGGTGCTGGAATTGTGGCGTGCGACGTGGAGTTTCCAATTGTTCCAGCGGGCGCATTGCAGGTCCCAATTGTCGAAATAGAGAAGCAGATCGCGATCGATAGACTTCTTTTCGCCT
>Ga0302319_10005858_pt1 | contig 24540 bp, 21 predicted proteins | sample Bog_T0_2_FD_203319 | JGI IMG/M metagenome (GOLD analysis project Ga0302319, IMG submission 203319) | Peat permafrost microbial communities from Stordalen Mire near Abisko, Sweden - Bog_T0_2 | ecosystem: Environmental > Terrestrial > Soil > Wetlands > Peat | place: Sweden: Abisko, Stordalen Mire...
CATATGTCCGTATATGGGTATTTTACATTCGTACAAACGAGTCGCGGTAATTACACCACCTGATTGCAAGATCGGCAAATGTCATAAATCGTTTTCCCAATTATTTGCGCCAGCCCAGGAGTAGACGGTGCATGACCACGAACAGCAGGATGCCTGCAGTCAGGAAGCGCGCCCCCGCCATCAGCAGCGGGGGCATGCTCTCGACCGCGATGCCGATGGCCAGGTAGGTCGAACCCCAGATGAGATACAGCGCCAGGAGGGCGCAGACGATCTGGATGGTCGTCACCGGAGCAGGAGGGGCGCTTTCCGTCATTGCGCCGGCATCCTCGGCTGGGCGGTGGCGCGGCAATCATGATTCCCGCTCGCGCGGGCCGCGGGAGTCGCGTGCGCATCACCGCCACCCTGCCATGGGATTGACGGACGCCGGCTCTGCCAGCATGCTCGCGCACCCTCTGCGCAAGGACCTCCATGGTGCGTTCTCTCCCCGTCCTGATGCTCCTGCTGATTGGCGTGTGCGCAGCAGCGCCCGTCGCCTTGGGCGGCGATCCGCTCCCGCCGCCCTCGCTGGCCGGCCAGCTCTTCGCGATCACCTTCCTGACCGAGAAGGGCAAGCCCCATGACAAGCTGGCCTTCACCCCGGATGGCGCCAGCAGCGTGAGCCTGGGCGCCGGCACCATCAAGGTCGCCTACAAGTATTCAGGCAAAGGCAAGGTGGTGGAGTTCTCCGGCACTTTCACCGATGCCAAGGGCACCGTGACCGAGCTGACCGGCTCGGTGTCGGGTTCGGACATCCATGGCACCATCGTCACCACTGCCAAGGACGACGATCCCCAGGCGCGCAACTTCAACGGCACCCGGCTGGCCAAGAACTAGGGCGGCGATCTGCCGGCCGGTCAGTCGGTCGTTCGACGCGCGGCTACCACTGGATCCAATCGGCCGGCGCCTGCGGCAGCGGTGGCGTGGGCAGCTGCTTGCGGTAATCCTTGGGGCTCTGCCCGAAGATGGCGCGGAAGCGGCGCGAGAAGTAGTTCGCATCATGCCATCCGACCGCATGCCCGACTTCGCTGATCGGACGCTTGCTGGTCAGCAGCAGGATAGCCGCCTGCTCGGCGCGCTGCCGGATCAGCCAGTTCATCGGGCTCAGCCCGGTGCAACGGGTGAAGCAGCGCGAGAAGTAGGAGGCGTTGAGATCGAGGTGCTGGGCCAGCGCGGAGATCGACCATTCGCGCTCGAGCTCGCCGGCCATCAGCTCCATCGCCTTGGTGATCGCAGGATGCGCGGCTTCCGTATCGTCGGGGCCATGCACGGCCGAGCGGTGGCTGGCGAGCTCCCCCAGCAGGACCAGGATGTAGCCGAGCTGGATCGGGCGGATGCAGGGGTGCTTGCCATTCTGCAGCCCGCGCAGGCGCTCGAGGTAGTCGAGGCACAGCTGCAGCGACTGGTCCTCGAGCTTGAGGTCGAGGATGTCATGCTGGTTTCGCGCCCGTCCGACCAGGCGCGCCAGGCTGTTGTCGGTCAGCGTCCACGACAGCTCGCGCTGGATCAGATCCATGCCGATGACGCAGTTGTAGGTGCGCAATTCGCGGCAGCGTTCGAATGCATGCCACTGGCCCGGACTGATGACGAAGACCTCGCCGCCATTGACCGGCTTCAGCCCGGCGATGGTGCGATGCACTGCACGCCCGGAGACCACCACGGCTATTTCAAGGAAGTCATGGCAATGCAGGGGCGTGTCACCCTCGTGGATCGGTCGGTTGACATGGATCCTGACGGCAGACTGGGCGAACAATTGCCTGCTTGCGAGCAGCTGGGGGGTTTCGTCGGACATCGGCGGCCAGCATCGCCAGCACGCCGAGGAAGTCAAACGAGTCCTATTCGATTATCAGGAGCATCCTATGGTGCTGGTGACTCGGCATGCTACCCTTCCCGCCATGAAATGCCCCACCATCGACAACGTGCAGACCGTCTCCAGCAACATCCACAGCCTCGCCGAGCAGGCTCTGGATGAGAGCGGCGGCCTGCTGCGCCTGGCGCCGTGCTGGGTGCCGCGCTCCTTCCTCCAACCGGGCAAGCGGCTGAAGCTCGATCCCAAGGATCTCTACGCTTACGGCCTCAACCGCGGCGGCATCGATGAGCGCTGGTTCGCCTCGACCACCCCGGCGGCGAACGACAACCGCGAGCCGGACGAGGGCTACTCCTACGTCGTCAGCGACGGCAAGCGCTTCACCCTCAAGGATGCGGTCGCCGCCCTGGGTGCGCGCCTGGTCGGTGAGGACATCTGGAAGAAGTACGGCCGCTGGCCGGTGTACTCCAAGTTCTTCGACAACATGGGGCCGATCCCGCACCACATGCACCAGAGCGCCGAATATGCGGCCAAGGTCGAGCAGGAAGGCAAGCCCGAGGCCTACTACTTCCCGCCGCAGCACAACAATGTCGGCAACAACTTCCCCTATACCTTCTTCGGGCTGAATCCCGGCACCACCAAAGCCCAGCTGCGCAAGTGCCTGGAGAACTGGAACCAGGGGGACAACGGCATCCTCGACATCTCGGCGGCCTACCGCCTCAAGCCCGGCAGCGGCTGGCTGGTCGGCCCCGGCATCCTGCACGCTCCCGGTTCGCTGTGCACCTACGAGCCGCAGTGGGGCTCGGACGTCTTCGGCATGTACCAGTCGCTGGTCGAAGGGCGCGAGGTGCCGTGGGATCTGCTGGTCAAGGATGTGCCCAAGGACCGCCACCGCGACATCGACTACATCATCGAGCAGCTGGATTGGGAATCGAACGTCGATCCCTACTTCAAGGAGAACCACTACCTCGAGCCGATCCCGGTCGCTGATACCGAGGCCGCCGGCTACGTCGATCGCTGGATCGTCTACGGCAAGGTCAAGGGCGAGCAGCGCTTCAGCGCCAAGGAGCTGACCGTGCTGCCCGGCGCGACGGTGACGATCAAGGATAAGGGCGCCTACGGCCTGACGGTCGTGCAGGGCGAGGGGCGGATGAACAAGCTGCGCCTCGACTGCCCGAAGATGATCGGCTTCAAGGACCTCACCGACGATGAGGTGTTCTGCTCCGCGCCGGCGGCCAAGGCCGGCGTTACCTTCGTCAACACCTCGGCGCACGAGCCGCTGGTGGCGCTGCGCTACTTCGGCCCGGAGGTCAATCCCGACGCTCCGGCGGTCGGCGCCTATCGCCAGCTGGCCGGCAACCGCTCCTGAGCCTTTCCGGCGCGCCGACCTCCCGGGCTGACCCCCGGATCTGCGGGTGCATGCCGAGCCGCCATCCCGGAAACCGCACCTGCATCCCGACGGGATGGGGTGCGGGGTCCCCATCGGGGAACCGCATGATCGTCCGCCGCTTCGCCATCCTGGCACTGCTCTTCCAGGCGGGCACCGCCATGGCCCAGGAATACCTGCTCCATACCTTCGAGAAGATCCGGCTGACGGACAAGTTCTATGCCGAGGGCGCCAACTACGCCGACTTCAACCAGGATGGCCACATGGATGTGGTCTACGGCCCCTACTGGTACGAGGGTCCGGGATTCACCGTGCGGCATGAGATCTACCCCGCCCAGGAATTCGATCCGCACAGCTATTCCCACAACTTCTTCACCTTCACCTACGACCTCAACGGCGACGGCTACCCCGATGTGCTGGTGGTGGGCATGCCGGGCGAAGCTGCAGAGTGGTTCGAGAATCCGGGCAAGAACGGCAGCGGCATGTGGCAGCGCCACAAGGTCTTCGATGTGGTCGACAACGAGTCGCCGACGTTCACCGATCTGCTCGGCACGGGCAAGCCGGTGCTGGTCTGCACCACCGGCGGGCGCATCGGCTATGCCGCACCGGACTGGAGCGCTCCGGCGAAGCCCTGGACCTTCCATGCGATCTCGAAGCAGGGGACCTGGCAGCGCTACACCCACGGCCTGGGCGTCGGCGATGTCAATGGCGATGGACGCAAGGACATCATGCTGCACGAAGGCTGGTGGGAGCAGCCGGCCTCGCCCGCTGGCGATCCGGAGTGGACCTACCACCCGGCGGATTTCGGCAAGGGCGGCTCGCAGATGTATGCTGCCGATCTGACCGGCGACGGGCATCCGGCGGTGATCTCGAGCCTGGTCGCGCACGGCTACGGTCTGGCCTGGTTCCAGCAGAAGCCCGATGGCGATTTCATCGAGCACCTGATCATGGGCGGCAAGCCGGAGGAGAACGCCTATGGCCTGGTGTTCTCGCAGCTGCATGCGCTGGTGGTCGCCGACATGGATGGCGACGGGCTGAGCGACATCATCACCGGCAAGCGTTGGTGGGCCCATGGTCCGGACAAGGATGCCGAGCCGAAAAGCCCCGCGGTGCTCTACTGGTTCAAGCAGGTGCGCGATGCCAAGGGCGTCTCGTTCGTGCCCTACCTGATCGACAGCGACTCGGGGGTCGGCACCCAGCTGGTGGTGGGCGACCTCAACGGCGATGGCCTGCCCGACATAGTGGTCGGGAACAAGAAGGGTGGCTTCGTGTTCATCCACCATGTCGCCAAGGTCTCGCAGGAGGAATACGAGCGCGCTCAGCCCAAGCTCAGGCCATGATGGCCCGCTAGACGCCGGGCTAGGCCGCTTGCCGGCATCAGGCCGAGGCGCGTCGGCGCCAGCGTCCCGGCGGGCTGCCGAGATGGCGGGTGAACAGGCGCACGAAATGGTAGGGTGACGAGAAGCCGGTGCGTTCGGCCACCGCGGTCACGCTCAGGTCGCTGCTGCTGAGCAGGCTCTTGGCATGCGCCAGGCGCTCGCCGATCAGCAGGGCGCGGAAGGATCGCCCGAACAGTTCATGGATCAGATGGCTGGTACGCGAGGGCGAAAGGCTCATCAGGGCGGCGGCATCGCCCAGGCGCATCGGCGTATGGTGGCGGGAGCGGATCAGGGCGAGGATGCGCGCGCGCCGGCTGTCGTTCTCGCAGCTGGGTTCGCGTTCGCGCGCGCTGATCGCCAGCACCGCCGAGCCGACCGCGAGCAGGCGGCGCAAGCGCGCAGGCAGGCCGCGGCGATCGAGCGTCGGCAGCGCGGCGGCCTGCGCGGCCAGGGCCACCGGAAGCCCGGGTGCGGGCGCATCGCCGCGGTAGACTCCGGCGAACAGGGTGGCGACATGCACCCCGCCCTGCATCAGCGGCACCACCATCTCGGCGCCACCGCGCCAGCAATGGTGGATGAAGGGCGAGCGCGTGCGCGCAGCCTCGCGATTGACCATGTCCTGGCAGTGCGGGATGCAGGCGCCACAGCCCGCCAGGCTGCGCACCCCCTGGCAGAACGGGGTGGCATGGAAGCGGCGATCGGCAGGCAGGTCTGGGATGATGCCGGCGCGATCATGGATGGTGATGCGCAGCGCCAGCTCGGCATCGGCCTCATCGAGCAACTCCGCCATCTCGTGCGCGGGAGCAGGGGGCAGGATCGACTCGATCCCCCGGCTGGTGCCGCCTGGCGGTGGGTGGAGCGTGGGCATGCCTGGTCCTGGGGCGCTGCGGGGTGGCCGCAAGGTGAGCCGGACAGCTGCCCGGCAGGCGCCATCGTCACGCCTTATGTGCAGCAGCAAAGGTTAAAAACTCCAGCGCCCGCATGCATTGCGTCCGGACGTATCGGCCGACTAGACTCGCCGGACTGCCCAGCTCCCGACTCACCGGAGATGCGATGCGCTTCAGCCTCCACTGCGATTGCCTCCTGCCGTCATGGCTCGCCCGGGCTGCCTGCAGCCTGATCGCAGCCATGGCCGCCTGCACCGCGGGGGAGGCGGGTACCGACGTGGTGGTCTACGGTGGCACCGCCGCCGGAGTGGTGGCAGCGGTCCAGGTCGCCAGGCAGGGCCGCAGCGTGGTCCTGATCGAGCCGGGTCGGCACCTCGGCGGGGTCACCGCCGGCGGTCTGGGCGCCACCGACATGGGCAACAAGCAGGCCATCGGGGGGATGGCGCGCGAATTCTACATCCGTCTGCGCAAGGCCTACGAGGATCCAGCGCTGTGGCGCTATGGGACCGCCGCCGAATTCATCGCCGGCGCCGGCAAGGGGCATGTCGACAGCGAGGCGCTGTTCGCCTTCGAGCCCCATGTCGCCGAGCGCGTGCTCGGCGAGATGCTCAGCGAAGCCAAGGTGACGGTGGTGCTCAAGGAACGCCTCGATCTGGCGCACGGGGTGGAGCGCAGCGGCCAGCGCATCACCGCCCTGCACATGGAGAGCGGCAGGATCTTCAGCGCCGCGATGTTCATCGATGCCACCTACGAGGGCGATCTGCTGCCCGGCGCCGGGGTGTCCTTCACCGTCGGCCGCGAAGCCAATGCCACCTACGGCGAGACCCTCAACGGCGTCGAGGTCGCGCATGCCACCGCGCACCAGTTCGGCCTGCCGGTCGATCCCTACATCACCGCCGGCCAGGCCTCGTCCGGCCTGCTGCCCGGCATCGAGAAGCAGCCCCCGGCCGCGGACGGCTCCGGCGATAACAAGCTGCAGGCCTTCAACCTGCGCCTGTGCCTGACGCGCGAGGCGGGCAACCGCGTGCCGTTCGCCAAGCCCGACGGCTATCAGGAGCAAACCTATGAAGTGCTGCTGCGCTGGTATGAGGCGGGCTACAAGGACGTGCCGCTCAACATCGTGACCATGCCCAACCACAAGACCGACGCCAACAACAACCAGGCGTTCTCCACCGATGCCATCGCGCTGAACCGCGGCTACATCGAGGCCGGCTATGCCGAGCGCGAGCGCATCGCCGAGGCGCACCAGCGCTATACCGCCGGACTGATGTGGACGCTGGCGAACCACCCGCGCGTGCCGGCGGCAGTGCGTGAGCGCGCCGCGGCCTGGGGATGGGCTGCGGATGAGTTCGCCGACAATGGCCACCTGCCGCATGCACTATATGTGCGCGAGGGGCGCCGGATGATCGGCGCCTATGTCATGACCGAGCAGGATTGCGTGGGCAAGCGCCATCCTGCCGATCCGGTCGGACTGGGCTCCTACACCATGGATTCGCACAACGTCCAGCGCTACGTCGATGCTGGAGGGCATGTGCGCAACGAAGGCGACGTGCAGGTGCGGGTGCCGGCCCCCTATGGCATCAGCTACCAGTCCCTGACGCCGAAGGCGGGCGAATGCGACAATCTGCTGGTGCCGGTCTGCCTGTCGGCCAGCCATATCGCGCTCGGCTCGATCCGCATGGAGCCGGTCTACATGATCCTCGGCCAAGCGGCGGGCAGTGCCGCCTGCCTGGCCATCGAGGCCAAGGTCGCGGTGCAGCAGCTCGATTATCAGGCGCTCCATGCCCGCCTGGCGGCCGACCACCAGCGCCTGACCTGGCAGATGGCCGCCGCCCCCTAGGCGCCAGCCGCGGCCAGCACCCCTGGGCGGTGGATGCCGCCGCTGTGGGCGCCCTCTACCGCTGTTTGATACACCCAGGGGATGGGCAACCGCGGCATCGTGATGCCACCCCGGGGCCGCGTCATAGGTCCGTACCTGGAGCGGGCAGCCGCTCCCGGCCATCCCCGGGCCATCCCCGGGGCATCCCGGTTCCGCTCCCGCGGCCCATCGCGCCTTGACCAAGGACAGACCATGCGCTCAATCTCCGCCCTGCTCCTCTCCCTGCTGGTGCTCGGCAGCCTGGGCTCGCAGCTGCTGGCCGACTCCCCTGCAACGCCGGCGTCGCCGGCCGTGGACGCTCCGGCTTCCAGCAAGTCGGGCAAGGGCACGGTGCGGAAGATCGATACGGCCAAGAACACCATCGAGGTGCGCATCACCGATGCGCAGGGCAAGAACGCCACCACCCTGGTGCTGACCGTCACCTCCACGACCAAGATCACGCGCAACAAGAAGTCCGCCACCATCAGCGATCTGAAGCCGGGCGATCAAGTCCAGTTCACCTATACCGGCAGCACCGATCCGAGTGCTGGAACCGCCCTTACCGTCAATGCCAAGGCCAAGTCGAAGAAGGCGACCACGCCGCCGCCTGCGACCACGCCGCCTGCGACCAATTGATGCGCTGGCCCTGAGCGCTCCAGCGCACCGCCGCTGCCCTCTGTCCGCCAACCGCATCCGCGCATGCACGCGTCCATATCCGCCCACGGCCCCGGCCATGGGCGATGCCGTTGGCATGCGCCGCTGCGCGCACGGGCGCTGGTGGCTGCGCACCGGCTGCAGCCGGCGACCAGGCCCATCGTAGCTGTCGGCCAGCCGTGGACAGCAGCTCCCGGTGATTACCATCGCCGCCCTCTCTGCCGGGAACAGCCGGGAGGCACGTGTTCCACCCGGCTGCCCCGCACTCTGGCTGCCGCCATGCCCTATGCGATCTTGCGCCTGAGATCCCTCAAGTCCCCGATGGCGGTCGCCAACACCGGCGCGCACGTGCAGCGCCGGTGCCGGGTCGACAACGCCGATCCGGCCCGCGAGGTGCGTGCGCTCATCGCCATGGAGGGGGCGTGGGCGGCGGTGCGTGCGCGCATCGCCACCGCCCACGCGGTGGTGCGCCGCGGAGCGGTGCTGGCGTGGGATCTGATGGTGGGCGCCTCGGGCGAGTATTTCCGCCCATTGGGCGGCGAGGCGGGGACGTGGGATGCCGGGCGGCTGGAGCGCTGGTGGCCCTGCGTGATCGCCTGGCTGACCCAGGAATGGGGGGACGCCAATGTCGTCGGTGCGTACCTGCATCTGGACGAGACCACGCCGCACATCCATGCCCTGGCGGTCCCCATCGATCCGCGCCATGGCCGGCTGAGCTCGACCTTCTGGTTCGGCCAACGCGACGCCTTCTCGGCCATGCAGGACCGCCACGCCGCGGCGGTCGCCAGCCTGGGGCTCGAGCGCGGCATCAAGGGCAGCCGCGCCACCCACACCGACCTCGCCCGCTGGTATGCGCAGATGCACTCGCCCATGCCGGAACCGCCGCCGGCGCAGGTCGCCACCCCGGGCCTGCTGTTCAGCGCGCGCGCCCGGCAGAAGTGGGCCGAGCGCGAGAGCGCGCGCATCCACGCGCTGCAGCAGGCGCCGCTCGCGGCGCTGCAGACCCGGGCCCGTGCCGAGGTCGAGGCGCAGAAGCGCAGGCGGGAGATGGAGGCGACCGCCAGGCATCTTGCGCGCCAGCTCGAGCAGGCGCGGCAGCAGCTCGCCATGCAGCGCCCGCTCGCCGAGCTGGCCACGCCACCGGCGCTGCGGACCGTCGCTGCGCTGTTCGAGCTGCGCGAGCTTGCCGATCGCGGCATCGTCCTGCGGCGATCGGAGGGCGGGGCCGACCAGGCGCTCGATGCCAGTGGCACGGTGATCGCGCACAGCGGCATCGAGCTCGTGATGCATGTCCTCTGCTCGGATCGGCAGGGGGCGCTGACCTGGCTTGCCGGGCGTGCGCACGGGCAGCTGGTCAGGACGATCGCGGTCTCCTCCGCCATCGCCCTGGCTGAGCAGGAGGCGGCCCAGGCCCGCGTGCAGGCCCTCGAGCTGCCGGTCCTGCACCGGCGCATCGCGCGCGCCCTGGATGGCGTCGAGGTCGGCGCGCTCTCGCGGCGCTCCTGCGCCCAGCGCCTGGCCCGCCATGGCTTCGCCCTGGTGCGCGATGCCGCCGGTGGGGCACGCGTGTGCGAGGTGCATTCCGGCGTGCTGATTGATGCTCCCGAGCCGCTCCGGCGGCCCGCTTCCGAGCTGCTGCTGCCGCCCCGCCGGGCGTCCTGCCGCGAGCGCTGAGCAGGCATCGGTGCGTGGCAGGATCAGCTGGCAGCGCGCGCCGCCGGCTCAGCCGTGCGGCAGATGGCAGTTCCCCAGCCCGTTCTTCTCGAGGTAGCGCTGATGGTATTCCTCGGCGCGGTAGAAGGTCGTCGCCGGCTCGACGGCGGTGACGATCGCCCGGCGGAAGCGCTTCGCCGCTGCGAGCGCGGCGATGGCGGCCTCTGCCTGCGCCTGCTGCTCGCTCGAGTGGACGAAGATCACCGAACGGTACTGGGTGCCGAGGTCCGGTCCCTGGCGGTTGAGGGTGGTGGGATCATGGTTGGCGAAGAAGACTTCGAGCAGCCGCCCATAGGCGATGCGCTGCGGGTCGAAGGTGACCTGCACCACCTCGGCATGGCCGGTGTCGCCGCCGCACACATCATGGTAGCTCGGCTGGGTGAGGGTGCCGCCGGCGTAGCCGACGGCGGTGTCGCTCACCCCGGGCAGGGCGCGGAAGACCGCCTCGACGCCCCAGAAGCAGCCGGCACCGAAGGTCGCGACGGCGCTCATGGCTTGGCCGCCGTCGAAGCCGGCACGAAGGTCAGGGTGATGGCGTTGATGCAGTAGCGCATCCCGGTCGGCGCCGGCCCATCGTCGAAGCTGTGCCCGAGGTGGCCACCGCAGCGGGCGCAGTGCACTTCGGTGCGCTCCATGCCGTAGCTGGTGTCGATCTGGCTATCGACCCGCCCGGGCAGCGGCTTGAAGAAGCTGGGCCAGCCGGTGCCCGATTCGAACTTGGTATCGGATGAGAACAGCGGCGCGCCGCAGGCGACGCAGTAGTAGGTGCCGGGCCCGTTGTGCTTGATCGCGGTATAGCCGCCGCAGAAGGGTGGTTCGGTGCCATGGCGCCGCAGGACGTTGTACTGCTCGGTGGACAGGCGCGCCTTCCACTGCTCATCGGTCAGCGTCAGCTTCTCGGTCACGGGCGGATTCTCCAGGGGGACGGCGCTGGGGGCCGGAGCTGCGGCATCCGCCCCGCTGGCGGGAGCTGCGGCACCCGGCGTGGCATCGCTGCAGGCCGCCAGGCCGGCGAGCAGGAGGGTCAGGGCTGGCAGGCTCAGGCTCGACATGCGCATGGTGGGCCCTCTCCCCCGGTACGTGGTCCTGGCGTGGGCGTTTGGCCGGCGATCGGGACCACGCTACCGGGGTGTGGTCTGCCGTCCACCGCTGTCAGCCGCCTCCTTGATTCCCATACTCTCCCTATCCCGGCCCCTAGGCCTGGACCTCTTCCAGGTCCGGATAGGGTGATGCCGGGACCGCCTGGCGCCCACCCGTCACCGCAGGGAGTGGCTATGACCCCGATCCGTCAGCTGCATCTGGTCCTCGGCCTGTTGGCGGTGGCGGTGATCGCCGGCTGCGACCAGCGAGCCGCCGAAACGCCAGCCTCCCACCCCTTCGCCTGGCCCGAGAGCGACGGGGTGCGCCCGCCCACCGTCGGCGGCCATTCCCATGGCGCGCCGGTCACCCTGGCCACGGGTACGAGCCCGCAGTGGTCGACGCTCCAGGCGGCCGGGCCCGGTTTGGCCCGCGACCGGGCCGCCATCCTGGCGATGTGCGGCGAATTCCGCATCGATTTCGACTACCAGGAGCTGGTGAGCCTCCATCCGGGAAGCCATCTCGCCACGCCCTACCAGTCGTGGGCCACCGAGCGCATCTTCGTCCTGGAGGATGCCCAGGACCGCATCTCGCTGCAGCACCAGCTGGTGATGGTCGCCCTCGACGAGCATGGCCGGCCGACGCCGGCCGAGGTCGCCAAGCATTGGCGACAGGAGTGGGTCTGGCAGGGCGAGAGCGTGCTGCGCTATGCCGGACCGGCCGGAGCGGGGGTGGAGCGCTGGCATCATGAGCAGCTCGATCCGGCCCGGCACCAGGGTGAATGGGTATGGACGGTGTGGGGGATCGACGATGGGCCGCGCTACTCCTCGATCGGCTGCTGGCGCCATGATGCCAACTGCTCGATCTTCCAGGGGGATGAGACCTGGCGGCCGCTGCCGCGGCGGGAGAAGACCTCGCGCAGCGACTACCAGGTCCTGCTGGGCAGCGAGCGCATCGTCATCGCCCCCGATGGCTGGGTGATGCTGCAGGAGAATGGCAAGCTCAAGCTGGGGGGCCCGGGAGCGGGCGCGCAGGAGATCCTCGCCCGCGAGATCGGTGTCGAACGGTATCAGCGCATCAGCGGTTTCGACTGGCAGCCGGGGATCGCCGCCTGGCGGGCCGAGGAGCCGTTCTGGAAGGCCATCCGGGCCACCTGGGCCGAGGTGCTGCGGGTGACCGATCCGAGCGTGGCGCCGCCGAGCGATGGCGGTTCGCTGACCATGGCGCTCGCTGGCGAGGCCGCCGCCTTCGGCGGTGGCGAGAAGGCCGCCCTGGAGCGTGCCCGCCAGCTGATCCGCATCTCGGTCACCGCCGCCGCGGCCAAGCCGTAGCGGTCAGAGGCCTGCTGGCTGGTCAACCGAAGGCGCCGTCTGCCGTACAACCGTGGTACTGTCTCTGCACTATCCATCGACCGGGCTGCACGTGCAATCCGCCTAATTGCTGATACACAGCGCAGCTGCGCCACCCACCCCCGAGAGCGGCCGACATGCGCCGACCTCCACCCATCCCGAGGACCATCATGTTCCGCTCGTCGATGATTCGCCGTCTTACCCTCACCGTGCTCGCCCCGGCCGTCGCCGCCGTGCTCCTGGTGCCCGCCACCCTGTGCGCTGACGCCGCCAGCGACGCGTTCTTCACCACCAAGGTGTGGCCGATCATCGACAAGAACTGCACCAGCTGCCATGGGGCCGACAAGCAGAAGGGCAAGCTGCGTCTCGACAGCCGCGCCGGCTGGATCAAGGGCGGCGAGGACGGCAAGATCCTCGTCGAGGGCGATCCGGACAAGAGCGATGTGATCGCCGCGATCAAGTACATGGCCAAGGACGAGGATGATAACATGCCGCCCAAGAAGAAGACCCGCCTGACATCCGACCAGGTCGCCATCATCAGCGACTGGATCAAGCAGGGCCTGCCCTGGGCTGATGCGAAGTAGCGCCGCAGGCGACGTTGCTGGACGACGTTGCCGGCAGAGCTGACGCGGCACGCCCGGCCGTCCGGCCAACCCGGCCGGCCCCGTCCCGCTAGGACTGCATCGTCACGCCTGGCCCGTCAGCGACGGGCCAGGCGTTCTGCTTCCTGGCGGACGGGTGCGCGCGTTCATTGGCTGCCGACACCCTTGGTCGCCATGCGCAGGCCGTAGATCGAGGTGGAGGCGGTGATGAACAGCAGATGGTGGTCGGCTCCGCCGAAGCAGATGTTGCCGGTCCAGCCCTCGTCGATGCCGATGTGCATGATCTTGGCGCCGCTGGGGGAGAACACCGTCACCCCGTGATTGGTCAGGTAGACGTTTCCCTGGTCATCGATGGTCATGCCATCGGAGCCCATGGCGCAGAATGTGGTCTTGTTCGAGATGCCGCCATCCGCGCCGATCGCATAGGAGTAGGTGATGCCGGCCTGTATGTCGCTGACATACAGCGTCTTGCCGTCAGGCGTGCCGATGATGCCGTTGGGCTGCTGGAGGTCGCTGGCGATCAGCGTGAGCGAGGCGTGGTCGGCGGTGAGCCGGTAGACGCCCTGGACCTTCTGCTCCATCGGCCCCCGCTTCCAGTAGTCGCGCTTGTAGTAGGGGTCGGTGATGTAGAGCTCGCCGGCGGGGCTGATCCACACGTCGTTGGGGCCGTTGAGCAGCTTGCCCTGGTAGTCCTTTATCAGCACCGTGGATGCGCCGGCGGCATCGATCGACCACAGCTGGTTGAGCTCGTCGGCGCAGCTGATCAGCACGCCCTTGCCATCGAAGCACATGCCGTTCGAACGGCCGCTGGGCTCGAGGAAGATCGACAGCTTGCCATCGGTCGTCCACTTCCAGATGCGGTTCTTGGGCTGGTCGGTGAAGTAGATGTTGCCGTCCTTGTCGCTCGCCGGTCCTTCGGTGAAGACGAAGCCGCCGCCCAGCTTCTGCAGCTTCGCGCCGTGTTCGACGATCGGATAGGCGGAGAAGTCCTGGTCGGCGGCCTGGGCCGCGGCGCCCAGGATCATCGCGAGGCCGGCGCCCAGCGCCGCCAGGGCACGGGTCTGGTGGTGGCGATGGTGGTCCATGTGCTGCTCCGGAGGTTCGCGCTGATGGTGCGCCGGTGCCTGCGAATGCCAGTGCGCGCAGTGCCGGCGGCCGGCGACGCAGGCACACGCCGCCGGCCATCGGCGGGCCATGGCCTCCCCCTGCTGCCGCTGCCCGGACGCTGTCCAGCTGGGTGCGGTTTGGCCATTCACCCTGCGCGCCGGTCGCCCATCATGCGCCCATGCACCAGCAGTTCGCCATCGTCGTCCTCTCCGCCCTCTGCAGCGTCGCTCTCGCGGCCGCCGACGCCGCCGCCGGGAGCGAGCGCAGCGGATTGGTCAAGGGCCGGGGCGGCGCCGACCTCACCCTGGTCGGCCCGGCCCTGGAGGTCGGCAAGCCGGCGCCGCCGGCGACCCTGCGCGACAGCGCCCTGCATCCCATCGCCTGCACCTGGAACGATGGCGTGGTGCGCATCGTCACCACTGCGCCATCGCTCGATACGCCCACCTGCTCCAAGCAGGCGCACGCCTTCAGCGCGCGCGCCGGCGCGCTGGCGGGCAAGATCGAGGTGGTCTACGTCTCGCGCGACCTGCCTTTCGCGCAGTCGCGCTTCTGCGCCGCTGAGGGCATCACCGGCATCCGCGTGCTGAGCGACTACTATGACGCCAGCTTCGCGCATGCCTGGGGGCTGTTCCTCAAGGAGAATGGCCTGTTGGCGCGCGCGGCGGTGGTGGTCGATGGCCAGGGCATCGTGCGCTACATCCAGATCGTGCCCGAGCTGTCCAAGGAGCCCGACTACGATCAGGTGCTCGCGGCGGCCAAGCTCCAGCTGCACTGAAGCCGGCACCGGCGGGCGCGGCCGGGGGCCGCTGGCGGTCAGCGCGTGAGGCCGAGCGGGGGCTGCGGTCAGCGCTCCGGCCGCGGGGGGGGGAGCGGCCGCGCGCCCGAGACCTCCAGCGTGGCCACTCCGTGCTCGACCATGATCCGCCCGTGCACCCAGAATGGGCTCGCGGCGAGGGTGAGCGCCCCGCATGCCTGATACGACTCGGGGAACCAGGTGGATTCCAATAGCCCGGTCTCGTCCTCGAGGGTGACGAACGCCATCGGGCGCACCAGCGGCTCCGGCAGGGGCGTGCCATCGCGCTGCCGCTCCTGCACCGCCTCCACCTGCTTGTGGGTGATCACCCAGACCAGCAGCGATACCGTCCGCCGGTGCAGCTGCGGACCGATGCCGGCACAGCGCAGGCGGCGCTCGGGCAGGTCCCAGAGCGCGAAGGGATGCGCGCGCGGGAGGCAGCCCAGCACCGCCCAGGCGCGGCGATCGAGGTCGCGCCGGGATGGCGCCGGGCAGTGCGGTGGCGGCACGGGGTCGTCGCTCCTGGCCGGGGCGAAGTCGAAGCGCAACTGGTCCGGCTCCTCGATCTGGCCGTGCGGCTCATGCATCACCGCCGCGGCGATCCAATCGCGCTGCCCGGGCACGCGCGCCAGCGCGTCGAGGGCACCGGCATCGCACAGCGCCGCAAGCTCGGCCGCGCTCGGCCGGCAGCGGCACCAGAGGTCGCGGATGCCCGCGAACGGCATGCGCTGGCGTTTGGCGATGATGGCGTGCTGGGTGCGCCGATGCAGGCCGTGCACCAGCTCCAGCCCGAGGCGGATGGCCTTGTGGCCCTCGCGGCGGGTATCGGGGAAGCCCTGCGCCACGCAGGGCGGGAGGATGGCGACGCCGAGGCGGCGGGCCTCCTCCACGTAGGCGCAGATGCCGTAGAAGCCGCCGCCATGGTGGATGACGCGGGCGAGGAAGTGCGCCGGATTGTGCGCCTTCAGGCAGGCGCAGGCGAACGACACCATGGCATAGCTCGCCGAGTGCGCCTTGCAGAACGAGTAGCCCGCGAAGCTGATGATCATCGACCAGGCGGTGGCGGTCGCCTCCGGGGAGACGCCGTGCCGTGCGCAGCCGGCATGGAAGGCCCCTGCCAGCGTCGCCAGGCGCTGCGGCGTATCCGAGCGCCCGAGCGCCTTGCGCAGGGTGTTCTGCTCGCGGATGGAGAAGCCGGCCAGATCCCGGGCGGCGAGCATCACATCCTCCTGGTAGGAGAGGATGCCGAACGAGTCCGAGAGCAGGCTGCGCAGCGCCGGATGCGGGTACCATTCGTCGCGCTGGAGGCCGGTGCGCCGATGCTCCCACAACCGCTCGAGATAGGTCCCGATCCAGTGATAGGCCGCCGGCCGGACGATGGATGAGTGCAGCACCAGGCGGTCGAAATCGACCTCGCCGGCCCTGCCGTTGAGCAGGCGCATGGCCGGGCTCTCGATGTAGAAGCAGCCGATGGTGCAGCCGCGGTTGATCAGCTGCACGGCCAGGAGATCGTCATCCGGCGCCCAGCGCCGCTCGTCGACGGCGATGCCGTCATCGCGCAGGTCGTTGAGCACATCGCGCACCACGGCGAGCGAGCGGTTGCCGAGCAGATCGATCTTGATCAGGCCCATCGCCTCGGCGCCATCCTTCTCCCAGGCGATCGCCGGCAGGTGCCGGCCATCGACCGTCTTCGCCGCCGGATGCACGGGGACGAGGTCGCGGATGGGTTCGGCGGTGATGATGATGCCGCCGCAGTGCAGGCCCATGCCGCGCAGCGAGCCGCCGAGCTGCTGGGCGGCGGTGAGCACCTCGTCCCAGCCGGCGCCGGCGCCCGGACCGGCGCCGAAGCGCTCGGCCAGGTCGATGCGGCGGGCGGCCGCGCTGATCTCGGCCTGGGTGCGCCCGAGCACCCGTCCGGCCTCGCGCAGGGCCCCGTCGCTGCGCAGGGTCTGGTGCGTGGCCACCATGGCCACGTAGTCGCGGCCGTAGTCGCGGATGGTCGCGCTGAGGACCTGGTCGCGCTCATCCCAGGGGAAGTCGATGTCGATGTCGGGGGGGTCGGTGCGCTCGATGGAGAGGAAGCGCTCGAAGACGAGGCGGTACTTCACCGGGTCGACATTGGTCAATCCCAGCAGATAGCAGACCAGGGAGGATGCCGCCGATCCGCGGCCGCAGGTGCGGCGGTCGCGGGCGATGTCCGCGACGGTGAGGATGTAGCGGGCGAAGTTCTTGCGCGTGATCACATCCAATTCGTACTCCAGCCGCTCGCGCACCGCGCGCGGTGCGGCATCCCCATAGCGCTGGAGCAGCCCCTCGCGCACCCGCCGCCGCAATTCGCTGGCATCGTCCTGCCAGCGCTGCGGCGGCATCTGCCAGCGCGGCTGGCCATCGGGGCCGGGCTGCCCGGGGGCGAAGCGGCAGCGCGCCGCCAGCGCATGCCCGAGCGCGATGGCGCCGTCCGCGATGCCGGTCATCAGCCGGGGCAGCTGGGCCAGGGTGCAGGCGCCGAGGCGGCCGCGCACCGCCTCGATATGGGCGCGTACCTGGCTGCGGTCCTGGATCAGGTGCAGCAGCGTCGCGGTCGCAGCCCCGGCGCCGTCGATGTCGGTGAGGATCGGCACGGCGGCCGCCGCGATCCCGGCCGGAGCGGCGGGTCCAGGCAGCCGCCACAGCACCTCGGCGCCATGCCAGGCCAGGCGCTTGGCCCACTCGGCATCCTGCACCAGCGCGATCAGGCCTTCCCACACCGGGCCCGATTCGGTGAGCCCGCCGAGCCATGCCTGCCACTCCTCCGGCGCTTCGTGGTGGAAGGACAGCAGGCGGCACAGCCGGCGGTACTGCCCGGCGTCGGTGGCCAGCAGCAGCACCGGGGATGCCGCATGGCCGCGGTCGGCCAGCGGCAGGGTGGCTCCCACCGCGACGTGGTCCCGGCCCCAGGATTCCAGGCACGCGGGCAGGCCGGCCAGATCGCCAGCATCCGCCAGCAGAGCCCAGGGCGCCCCGGTGGCAGGCCCCGCGGGTTCAGCGGGCCCGGCGCTCCCGGCAGGCCCCGCCTCATCGGGAGGGCTCGTGGCGAGCGCGAGGGCGGCGGCGCAGGCGCGCGCGGTGCGCGCCACCGCGGCCCCATGGGCCGGCTGGTTGGCGCCCCGCCGATCGCCTCCGGCGGCCGGATCGCCCCCGGCCAGCGCAGCCAGGGCCGCAGCCCAGCGCTTGGGGTGCACGGTGCCATGCAGGGCGGAGAAGGAGGTCTGCACCGCCACCCAGGGGCAGCGTCCGGCGAGCGCCTCGCGCACCGCATGGCCGGTCGCCGCATCACGATCGACGGGGATCTCCAGGACCAGGGGCGCAGGCATGTAATCGATATAGGTTATTATTGACCCATGCAACCGGCAACGGTCCAGCTGGGGTTAGGTCGGCCACTCGCCCCGAGCCGGCTGGTGCAGGAGGAGCGAAACGATGATTGGAAGAGAGCGGCCCACTCGGCTCGTCGATAACCCCCGCAGATCAAGCTCGTATCGTATCCTCGACACATAAGCGATATCTCGACTTAGATTTTCATCTCCGCCTATTTCGGTCTCGAAGAAGTGCTACTTAACTCATTTGCAAAGGATGAAATTGCTCATTTTTAGCGGTTAAATACTAAATTTAAAAGAGTCGGCCGTCCGCTATCAGGTGATGACAAGTGAAGCCTTGATCATATCACAACGTTGGGAATATCAACGTCGGCTTAACTCCTTAACGCGATTAACCTTCGGACTTTTCGCTATAATTTTGTGAAGAAAGCAGCCGGAAGTGTCGAGCATGCGTCGTATCGCGTCGAGTGCTGCCCGGGCGAATGTGGCGATTCACCAGACCCAGGCCATCCAGAAGAAGCAGCCGACACCGAGACTTTAGATGTACGGCTCCTACGTGGATGAGCTGCCAAGGTAAAAGGCGGCATCGGATAAGTATGAATACGAGGTCAACTTCCTCTATATCGTCGCAGCGTTAGCAGCTAGCACGTAGGATGTAGTGGAGAGGTATTCATACGATGCCAGCAACCGCCTGGGCCCCATTGTTAGCAGGCGCTTTTCTGACCACGACCCACCGACAACTGGGCCGTCGGTGACCGGCATCCTTCTGATTGCGCCGCCTAGGAAAATGTATACACTCTCCGTATATCCATGGAACCGCCATGCCCCGTCCTGCCCCGCCCCGTCGTCGTCAACATCCCACCAGCTTTCCACGCCTGCGCTCGACAGTATTCCGCAGTGGCAATAGCCAGGCGTGCGAATCCCCGCCGCCCTGCGTCTCCACTGTGACGAGGTCATCATCCGCCGCGAGGGCGCGGCGCTGGCGATTGAACCGGTAGGTGCCGATGGCTGGCCCGCCGGGTATTTCGCTGCGATCGAGGCCGGCTCCTCCCTGATTCGTGCGCACCAGCCGAAGATGCCGACCATCAGGCTCTTGGATGATCAGCGGTGACACGTCCGTCCCTGCTGCTACTTGACGCCGACCTCCTCATCGCGCACCTGCGCAAGAAGCCCGAGGCCGAACGGTGGCTGGTGGCCCACCCGCCCGCTACCTTGGCCATCTCGGCCGTGACCCTCTTCGAGATCGAGGGCGGTGCATCTGACACGCGACCCCGAATTGGAGCGTCGTAATATCGCTCGCGTACTGGGCGTAATCGCACTCCTGCCCTTCGATGCAGAGGCTGCTCGGCGAGCCGCCGTCGTGCGTGCCGCCCTTGAGCGCACCGGTTCCCCTATCGGACCATGCGATACCTTGCTGGCAGGCCACGCGGTGGCCATGGGCGCAGGCGTGGTGACTGACAACCAGAGGGAGTTCAAGCGCGTGAAGGGATTGCATGTCGAGCCATGGCGGATGACCAGCACTGGGTCATAGACGCGAACCGGGATTGTCTTGTGTACGACGTAGATGGTCACCTGGCATAATGGCGTGATCATGACGCTTGAGGCGCGATTGGCTCAGGTGACGGCAACGCTGGAGGCGACACTGGTCCGCCTCGGCGTGGCTGAGGCCGAGAATCTGCGCCTGGCGGGTGATAATGCTTCGCATCGGGATCAACTCGCCACAACGGGCACTCCCGTCGACCTGGTGCTGGAGAAAGCCTCGCTGCGGGCCACGATTGCCGATCTGACCGAGAAGCTGGAAGTGATGAACTTCCGCATGGCCCAGATGAGCCGACGGATCTTCGGGCGATCCAGCGAGCCTCACCATCCCAATCAGCAGGTGCTTGATGAGAACATGCGCCAGATCATGGTTGAGAACGCCTTGGTCCCCGACGACTCGACTGCTGCCGCTGCCGTTGGAGATGGAGAGGCGGCAAAGGGATCCGCCGGAGCGTCTGATGAATCGGCAGGCACGAATGCCCCGGCAACGAGAAAGGCGAATCCGAAGCGAAAGAAAGGCCGCGGCCGACTCGTGCTCCCGGACCACCTGGAGATTGAGAAGATCGTCATGGATGGCGGTTAAATCGGCGTAAGAACCAGATCAGAGACAGCTCGGGTTGACGTTCACTATTCGACCATCCAAGCGCGCATTGCATTATTTTGGAATTCTACCGCAAATGCTGCTCTCCGGGACGGAACCGCCGATCTGGAGACGGGCGTGGTGGGGAAACCGATGGATCCGGAGATTCGCACACACGCCCTGTTCAAGGATCGTTTTATCGGCGTCGAGCGTAAGGGGCATGCCTTGAGCAAGGGCAAGGTCACCCCTTCCCGGTATGCGAAAGGCAGGCATATCAGCGTCGAACTACGGGGTCTCGTCAGGGACCGATCGATGAAGCCCTAACTCTCTGCGACTCATCGAGTGACTGTACTCGTCAGCCAGTCTTTAGTTGTCGGGCAGCGGCGTCGGCGGTATCTTCGGGTCGTGTGTTGAAGGCTATCGCCGCGGTCGGGGCTGCCCGGTGGATGACGTTCAACACGGTCTCGAACAGAGGCAGACTCTTGGGCGGCAGCCGCAGGCCTCCCCCGATCACCACGCAGTCATAGGAAGCGCCGCTCAGCGCCTTCATCAGCATGGCGCTGCCGGCCGCGTCGGGTGTGATCATGCAGCTGTCGCCCTGCCAGCCTCGTTCCTTGATCTTTGCCATCGCAACGGCAATTCCGGCATTGATCTTTACAGAGTCGAAGCCGGGCGGCAGGCTTGGGTCAGAGAAATCAACGGTCTCGGGCTTCTGGCCGACGAATAGTATGCGTGTCATGTGCTTCTCGACTGGAAAAGTAGGTCGCGACATTGCGCTGTCAAACGTCAATGACGAACATGAGGCGATGGCTGCCAATTGAGGCCAAGGCACCCAACCGGAGCCTGGTGCCAGTCCGCGCCCCTGCGTGCAAACTGCTACCGAAGGAGACAAGAAAATGAAAGCGATCAGGCTGCACGAGTTCGGTGGACCGGATGTCCTGCGATACGAAGATGCACCGAAGCCCGTTGCCGGCCCAGGCGAGGCCATCGTTAGAGTTCATGCTGTCGGACTCAATCCGCCCGACTGGTACCTGCGCGAGGGCATGAAGATGCTCCCGCCCGATTGGCGGCCGAAGATGGACTTCCCCGTGATCCTTGGAACCGATGTCTCCGGCGTTGTCGAGAACGTGGTTGGAGACGTGGCCGCCTTCGCGCCCGGAGACGAGGTCTACTCGATGGTGCGATTCCCCGGCGTCGACGGCCGCGCGTACGCTGAGTACGTAAGCGTGCCGGCGTCCGAACTTGCCATCAAGCCCGGCAAGATCGACCACGTGCACGCAGCGGGCGCGCTCATGTCGCTGCTGACCGCCTGGCAGTTCTTGATCGAGCAGGGACACGACATCCCCAATCCGATCCAGCCCGCTCAGCATCAGCCAGTCGAGCTCAATGGCAAGACTGTCCTCATCAACGGAGCCGCTGGCGGCGTCGGCCACTTTGCACTCCAACTGGCCAAGTGGAAAGGCGCTCGCGTGATTGCAGTTGCCGATGGCACCCATGAGGCCTTCCTGCGCGAGCTCGGTGCGGACGAGTTCATCGACTACACCAAGAGCAAGCCTGAAGACACCGTCAGCAACGTCGATCTGGTCGTGGACTCGATTGTCGGTCCGACCTCGGCTCGTTTCCTTCGCACGCTCAAGCGTGGCGGAGCGCTGTTCCCCATCTTCGGCCTGGGATTCACCGGCGCCGAAGAAGCTGAAAAGCTCGGAATCACGGTCTCGACCACCCAGGTCCGATCGAGCGGTGCGCAGCTCGCAGAACTCGCGCCCCTGCTCGATCAGGGAACGGTACGTGTCTGGATCGACAGCACGTACGACCTGGCGGATGCGCAGAAAGCGCACGAGCGTGCGGCCCGTGGACACATTCGCGGAAAGATTGTCCTCGAAGTCAAGTGAGCGTCTGGCTCTCTTCCTTTCGGGAAAAGGCAAACGCGGAGCGATGGGATCCTGCCGAACGATGGAACTCGTCCGTGGATTCGGGCTTCCCGGGGGCGTTCGGCTTGGTCGGTGTCCGAGCGGATAATTGACCCAGGAGAGGGCCAATCGAGTCACCCTGACGGCCCTGCCAAGGCAGTGGTACATCTCACTTTCCTGGGATCCACCGATAATTCGATCGGACCATTTCGCGCTCGTTCCCGAGCGCCAGGATTCACGCTTTGACGAGCTGGTTGGACCGGCAGACATCCTGCCACGACCAGAGCCGTGTGCTCTCCGCGTGCGTCAATTCCCCTCTGTGCGAGGGCATAGAGGCTCTTAGCGGCGTTGATATCCCGGTCCATGCGATTCCCACAGACCGCGCAATCGCAGAAATGATCACGGAGACTCAGCGCGGGGTTATGGCTCCCGCACTGGCAGCAGAGCTTGCTGGACGGATGGAAACCGTTCGCAGCAAGCAGGGTGCGTTTGTAGCGTACGGCCTTGTACGTCAGCTGACGTCGGAACTCACGCCATCCCGCATCGCTGATCGCGCGGGCCAACCGATGGCTCCTGAGCAGGCCATTGATATGGAGATCCTCGACTACGAGCGTTTGGTCGTCGCGCACGAGCGAAGTGGAGAGCGGATGGAGGAAGGCGCTGCGGATGTTGCGGATGCGCCGATGCAGCCGGGCCACGCGCCGGCGTGCGGCCTGCCGGCGCCGGCTCCCGTGCTGCCGCCGCGACAGTCGTCGCGCGGCGCGGCGCAGCCGCTCGGCATATCGCCGCAGCAGACGCGGCGCCAGGAACTGGCGGCCATCGGAGCAGGTGGCGAAGGCGCGCAGGCCGAGATCGATGCCGACCACGGCGGTGGTCGGCGCTCCCGGCACCGGCGGCTGGGCGGCCGCCTCGGCGACCTCGCAGAGGAGGCTGATGGTCCAGCGGTCGGCATCCGCGCGGACGGTGGCGGAGACCACCCGACCGCTCCAGCGCAGCGCTTCGGTGCTGCGCACGGCGCCGATGACCGGGAGGATGACGTGCCGGTCGCAGAACCGCACGGTCCTCACCTTGAAGGTTGGCTGATCGCGGCGCTTCGATTTGAAGCGCGGCCTGCGCGCATTCCCTTCGAGGAAGTCCCTGAAGGCCTGGTTGAGGTGCCGGAACGGCTGGGCGTAGGCGCTCGAGGGGACCTCGCGCACGAAGGGATACTCGGTATCGATGCGGGCGACGAAGTCCTTCTGCAGCTCCATCCAATTGGGCTTCTCGCCCGCCTGGTACGCGCGGTTCCACCGCTCGAGGCCCCAATTGTAGGCCAGACGGGCGCAGCCGGCGGCCTTGAGGACGAGCGTGATCTGGGCAGGGGTGGGCCGCAGCGCGATGATATGGGCAAGCAGCGGCGTAAGGGTTCTTATCGGCCCATGTGTCCCGGTCAAGCGGGACATTGCGCGCGGAGCCATACGCAGGTGAAGGAATGGGACTGATCGTCGGTTCGTCCATGCGCTCATAGTCACCCGGTAGTGCGCGGATCTCGATACGGCCACCGTACTCCGGGGGACGATCCCCACGAAGCGACGGTACAGATCTCCAGACGCTGCCCGATACTTTATAAGTCGCTTGCGGTTTTTTTGTTATGTCGAAATCAATTAAATATGGCAACGTCGTCCCAGATCCCAGGAATGGGCGCTCCATGGGCGAGTAGACGAGTTGCTTCTCCACCTGATGATGGCGGGCGAATGCGCTCACGGACAAGCCGGATTGACGCCGGGCGTCTACAAGCGCGCCCTCGGGCTTCAGGGGTTGGTGTTGGGGTGCACTCCGCGCGCGACGGACTGGAATCCATAGTGGACCCTCATTGCGCACATTTATACTGGTCGGGTATGAGGCTCGTTAGTCAGGTCGGCTTGCCGCTCACAGAATGAACACACAGCAGCTGCTTCTCGATCCTGCCAAGGAACCTGCCATTTCTTGGGCATCGGAAAGTTAGATGCCGTCGCTAGCTGTTGTCAAAAATGAACTTGCGCATATGATCAACATCGTGAGAAACCTGCCAAGGAAACCCCGTGATAGGCCGCCGGACCTGTCATCGTTCTGGGAGCACCCGCGGCAAATGGAGCCGCTGTGGCCGGTCGACGCGAACCGCTCCCTCTGGGACAAGGCGGTCGTGCTCATCCGAGAGTCTGCCGCTCTCGGCGCTGCCCTACATCCGCTCACCCGAGACGGGGTGTTGCCGATGCTGCGGACGATGAACAGTTACTACTCGAACTTGATTGAAGGGCACGTCACGCTGCCGCGTGATATCGAACGCGCACTCGCCGGCGACTACTCCCGCGAGCCCGTGAAGCGGGCGCTTCAGCAGGAGGCCGCGGCCCACGTCGAGCTGGAGGTATAGATCTATTCAAAAGTTCTGCAACATTTGTTGTTGCATAATTCCTGCCGATGGATATGTTCCGTGTCCATGGATCATAAGATCTATTCGACAATTGATGTCCGTATAAGAGCTGTCAGGGCA